>OBRR01000061.1_pt1 | contig 32040 bp, 23 predicted proteins | sample 1494901 | NCBI WGS metagenome assembly OBRR01 (sample SAMEA3360689, study PRJEB22359) | human gut metagenome | biome: ENVO:urban biome; feature: ENVO:human-associated habitat; material: ENVO:feces | place: Bangladesh | collected 2011
AGAATACATGCCTGTCACGCATGGGGTCACGGGTTCGAGTCCCGTACACACCGCATTAAATCCTTCAAAACGATAAAAGTTTTGAAGGATTTTTTTTATGGCAGATTCTAAAAAAAATAGTCAGTTCAACCCTTTAAGGTTGTAAGGTCTTAAAGTTAGTTTAGTTGATTATTAAAGTGATGTAACCTTATAACTATCAACTAAAAACAGATTTTTAGAATACCCTTGTATATATTTACGTTATAACTTTGCAACATTAAAAAACAATATGTATCTTTGCGTTTAGAAAAACAATAAAAACATATAAATATGATTAATTTTAAGATGCTACTCGCTTCATTGCTCGTAGCAGGTGTTTCGGCACAGGCTACTTTTGCGCAAGTTGCAAGCGAAAAGAAAAAGTCTGGTTATCCTTATGCCTTTGTAGGTGTACAAGGTGGTGGTCAAGTAACGTTTGGCAATTATGATGCTACGAAACTCATTACCCCAATTGGGGCTGTGAATATTGGTGGAATGTTTACACCCGTAGTAGGCGCACGCTTGCACGTAAGCGGAATTAATGAGAAGGGTGGACTTAAGAGCCTTGACAAAACTTACAAGTATAAGTTCGTTACCTCTAACCTCGATCTTATGTTCAACCTTTGCAATGCGTTTGCTCCTAATAAGCATCACGTAGTAAATGCTTATTTGTTGGGTGGCGTAGGCTTGGGCTATGCTTGGGATAACGATGATTTGAATAAGTTGGCAGGTAATAATATCACCAGTGTAACGAATGATAATGTAAACCTTCGTTGGAGCGATGACCGCTTGGTACATAACTTCCGCGTAGGTGCAATGCTCGACTTCGAATTGAGCCGCTTGGTAGGCATCAATCTTGAAGTTACTGCCAATAACTATCACGACCGTTTCAACTCAAAGTTGAATGGTAAGGGCGATTGGCAAGTGCAAGCATTGGCAGGTATCAACTTTAAGTTTGGCCGCAAACGCATTACTGAAGATAATGCCAATATGGTCTCTCAACAAGACTACAACCAAATGCAGCAAGCTCAACAGACTCCCGCTCCTGAATCAAAGCCTGAGCCTAAGCCAGAACCAAAGCCCGCAGCGCGTGTGTTGCACGAAACAAAGGCTGAAGTGTTCTTCACCATTGGTTCTTCTGCTGTTACAGGAACGGAAGAAGCTAAACTTCGTGCTTTCGCACAATGGATGAAGGATTATCCTAGTGCAAAGGCTGTGCTTACAGGTTATGCTGATGCAGGTACGGGTAATGCAGAAATCAACCGTGCTATCTCACAAAAGCGTACAGAACACGTGAAGAAGATGTTGATTGAGAAGTATGGTATTGATGCTTCACGCCTTTCAACCGACTTCAAGGGTGATCAAGTTCAGCCCTTTAAGGAGAATGATTCTAACCGCGTAGTAATTGGTGTAGCTAAAGAACAGTAATCGAATTTAGCAATACATATATAATAGTATATGAGGCGCTCTATAGTTTTACGACAAACTATAGAGCGCTTTACTTTTTTATAGAAATAACGGCTTTGCAATGAATTGTGAGATGGCTAAGATGTATGCGTCTTGTTTATTTAATTTCTGCCAAATAGTCAAAATGTTCTCCTTCGACGAGCTTGGTTGCTTCGAGTTGACAAGTATGAGCTATGTCTTTTAAAGTATCGAAGTCAACGTACAGCCAATCAAATGATTTACCCTTACATTTTCCGTACACCATGTTGAAGTCTACTTCGCCATAGTAGGTATTTAGATCGTTTGTTGAGAAATCCTCGTCATCGTCAAATAGATAACAGAGGTCAGAAGAATCAGCTAAGATTTTTCCATCAGGTGAAAGCAGACTCTTGCAACGAAGGAGTAGAGTGGAGAGATTGCTTAACTTCCCCGCAATGCCTAATCCATTCATTAATAATAAGATGGTATCAAACTTGATGTCAAACGATGCTGTAAAGATGTCAGCACAAATGCTATGCCGGGCACCATGTAAGGTGCGTGCTTTGGTAGAAAGAGGTGAAATGTCAATAGAAGTAACGTCCAATCCACGTGCTTCTAAAGCTAATGTATGGCAGCCAGCTCCTGCTCCGACGTCCAAAACGCGACCTTTGCATAAATTGAGCGCGGTACGTTCAATACGTGACATGTGAGATTCTTTGCGAAATAATGTCTCAATCGGCATCTCGTCGTCGTCAAATAGACTCGACTGTACAATTAAATGATGTTGTGCATTGCCAAGGGTGGCGTAGTCCCAAATGGCTTGTCCCATTGGATCGTATTGGTCAGATAGTATCATAATGCGACAAAGTTAGTGTATTATTGTAAAAAAACATAGTAAAAAGATGATTTCCGGTATTAGAAAGGTGTAAACAAATACGGGTGATAACGGTTGGAGAGAAGTATATACCTATGTATAATAATAGTGCTTTGTTGGCGTCAAATACTTGCTTTAAATAGGTGAAATGGCCTTGCAAAGAATAAAAAAAGCGTTTTGTTGAAAAAAAAAGCATGAAATATTTGGTGCGAAAGAAATAATGCCTAACTTTGCACCCGTTTCCGAGAGACATCTACGAAACATGGGCAAATACCAGAGTGGCCAAATGGGGCAGACTGTAAATCTGCTGGCTTACGCCTTCGGTGGTTCGAATCCATCTTTGCCCACCTGCTTCTTTTTATAGAAAAAACTTGCGGAAGTAGCTCAGTTGATAGAGCACTAGCCTTCCAAGCTGGGGGTCGCGGGTTTGAGCCCCGTTTTCCGCTCAATGTTTTAAATGCTGTAATAGCTCAGTGGTAGAGCACTTCCTTGGTAAGGAAGAGGTCCTGAGTTCAACTCTCAGTTACAGCTCTACTTTGGTCCGGAAGGACGGGTAGAAAAGATTAAAAACAATATATTAATTAATTGATTATTCATTTATATAAATAAAAAGAAAAAGCTATGGCTAAAGAAGAATTCGTGCGTACCAAACCGCATGTAAACATTGGTACAATTGGTCATGTTGACCATGGTAAGACTACTCTTACTGCAGCTATCTCTAAGGTATTGAATGAGAAGCTCGGTACATCTGAGGCAGTTAAGTCATTCGATCAGATTGATAATGCTCCTGAGGAGAAAGAGCGTGGTATCACTATCAACTCTGCTCACATCGAGTATGAGACAGCAAAGCGTCACTATGCACACGTTGACTGTCCTGGACACGCTGACTATGTAAAGAACATGGTTACTGGTGCTGCTCAGATGGATGGTGCTATCTTGGTTTGTGCTGCTACTGATGGTCCTATGCCACAGACACGTGAGCACGTACTTCTTGCACGTCAGGTAAACGTTCCTCGCTTGGTTGTTTTCTTGAACAAGTGCGATATGGTTGACGATGAGGAGATGCTTGAGCTCGTTGAGATGGAGCTTCATGAGATCCTCGAGCAGTACGGTTATGAGGAGGATACTCCAATCGTACGCGGTTCTGCTCTCGGTGCTTTGAACGGCGTTGAGAAGTGGGTTAAGTCTGTTGAGAATTTGATGGACGTTGTTGACGAGTGGATCCAGGAGCCTGAGCGTGAGGTTGACAAGCCATTCTTGATGCCTATCGAGGATGTATTCTCAATCACAGGTCGTGGTACTGTTGCTACTGGTCGTATCGAGACTGGTCGTTGCAAGGTAGGTGACGAGGTTCAGTTGCTCGGTCTTGGTGAGGATAAGAAGTCTGTCATCACTGGTGTTGAGATGTTCCGCAAGGTACTCGCTGAGGGTGAGGCAGGTGATAACGTAGGTTTGCTTCTCCGTGGTATTGATAAGGCAGAGGTTAAGCGTGGTATGGTAGTTGTACACCCAGGTGCTATTACTCCTCACGATCACTTCAAGGCTTCTATCTATGTATTGAAGAAGGAAGAGGGTGGCCGTCATACTCCATTCGGTAACAAGTATCGTCCTCAGTTCTATCTCCGTACTATGGACTGTACAGGTGAAATCCACCTCCCCGAAGGTACTGAAATGGTAATGCCTGGCGATAACGTAGAAATCTCTGTAGAACTCATCTACGCTGTAGCTATCAACGTAGGTCTCCGCTTCGCTATCCGTGAAGGTGGTCGTACAGTAGGTTCTGGTCAGATTACTGAAATCCTCGACTAATACGCGGGATTAACCGATAAAACAATATAGGTGCTTGCCTCCATCTTGAGGCGAGCCCTATTAAACGGGAATAGCTCAGTTGGTAGAGCACTGGTCTCCAAAACCAGGTGTCGGGAGTTCGAGCCTCTCTTCCCGTGCTAATAGATACATATATGTTCCAGAAAGTAATTGCATATTGCAAAGATTCATACGACGAATTATCTCATAAGACCACGTGGCCTACGAGAAAGGAGTTGACTCACAGCGCGATTGTTGTGTTAACAGCTTCCATCATCATAGCACTCGTGGTGTATCTCATGGATACGGTATTTGAGTCAATCATGCAACTTATTTATCCTCAAATTTAAGTTGATATGGCACAAGCAGAAATGGCATGGTACGTTTTGCGTGCTGTAAGCGGAAAAGAAATGAAGGTTAAAGAGTACATTGATGCTGAAATTAAGAATGGCCGCCTCGGTGGCCATGTTTCGCAAGTACTCATTCCAACCGAGAAGGTGAAAGCACTCCGTGGTAGCAAACAAGTTATCAAGGAACGTCTCTATCTTCCCGGCTATGTTCTTGTTGAGGCTAGACTAGTTGGTGAAACCGTTCACGAGTTGCGCAACACACCTAATGTGTTGGGTTTCCTCGGTGGAATGGATAACCCCACTCCCCTTCGTGAGAGCGAGGTGAACCGTATCCTCGGTAAGGTTGACGAGCTTGAGAATGAACCTCAGGAAATCGAAATTCCTTACATCGTAGGCGAGAACGTTAAGGTTACTGATGGACCGTTTAGTGGTTTCTCTGGTGTGATTGAAAAGATCGACGAAGAGAAGCGAAAGGTGACTGTCATTGTTAAGGTGTTCGGTCGCAGTACGGGCCTCGACCTTGGTTTTATGCAGGTAGAAAAGGAATAAGAGCGTACGGTCAATGTTACGTGTACTGTATCGCACATTATTCATCGTCACATTTTAATATTTTAATAAACAACAATGGCTAAAGAAGTTGCTGGATTAATCAAATTACAGATTAAGGGCGGCGCTGCAAATCCATCACCTCCCGTAGGTCCTGCTTTAGGTTCTAAGGGTATCAACATCATGGATTTCTGCAAGCAGTTCAACGCCAGAACTCAGGACAAGGCTGGTAAGGTATTACCTGTTGTCATTACTTACTTTAATGACAAGTCTTTCTCTTTCGTAGTAAAGACTCCTCCTGTAGCAATTCAATTGCTGGAAGCAGCCAAGAAGAAGAGCGGTTCTGCTGCTCCTAACCGTACCAAGATCGCTGAGATAACTTGGGATCAGGTTAAGGCAATCGCAGAAGACAAGATGCCCGACTTAAACTGCTTCACAGTTGAAAGTGCAATGCGTATGGTAGCTGGTACTGCCCGCAGCATGGGTATCACAGTAAAGGGTGACTTCCCTGGTGAATAATTTAAACTTCAATTTGAACAATGAGTAAACTGACAAAAAATCAGAAGTTAGTCGCTGACAAAGTTGAAGCAGGGAAGGCATATACATTGAAAGAAGCCGCATCTCTGGTAAAGGAAATTACTACTACCAAGTTTGATGCTTCAATCGATATTGACGTACGTTTAGGTGTAGACCCTCGTAAGGCTAACCAAATGGTTCGTGGTGTTGTTTCACTTCCGAACGGTACTGGTAAGACTGTACGTGTACTCTGCCTCTGTACGCCTGATGCCGAAGCTGCTGCAAAAGAAGCTGGCGCTGACTACGTAGGTCTCGATGAGTATATCGAGAAGATTAAGGGTGGTTGGACTGATATTGATGTTATCATCACTATGCCTGCCATCATGGGTAAAATTGGTGCCCTGGGTCGTGTGCTCGGTCCTCGTGGCTTGATGCCTAACCCCAAGAGTGGTACTGTAACGATGGATGTTGCCAAGGCTATCCGCGAGGTTAAGCAGGGTAAGATTGACTTTAAGGTTGATAAGAGCGGTATCGTTCACACTTCAATCGGTAAGGCTTCTTTCTCTCCCGAACAGATTTTCGGTAATGCCAAGGAGTTTATGGCTACCATCATTAAGTTGAAGCCCGCAAGTGCTAAGGGTACTTATATTAAGAGTATTTATCTTTCATCTACCATGAGTAAGGGTATCAAGATTGATCCCAAGTCTGTAGAAGAAAACTAAACTGAATTACAATCATGAAGAAGGAAGATAAAGCTATTATCATCGAGAAACTCGGTGAACAACTTAAGGAATATGCACACTTCTATCTTGTTGATGTAACGGGTATGAACGCTGAAGCTACTTCAGCTCTCCGTCGTAAGGCATTCGGTGCTGGCGTCAAGATGGTAGTTGTTAAGAACACACTTTTGCACAAGGCTTTTGAAGCATCTGATGTAGATTTCTCTGCACTTTATGATTGCTTGAAAGGCACTACTGCAGTATTCTTCTGCGAGACTGCTAATGTTCCTGCTAAGCTTCTCAAAGAAGTTGGCAAGGATGGCATTCCTGGTTTGAAGGGTGCTTACGCTGAAGAAGGTTTCTACGTTGGTGCAGATCAACTCGAAACTCTCTGCGCTATCAAGAGCAAGAACGAGGTTATCGCCGAGGTTATTGCTTTGTTGCAGTCACCTGCAAAGAACGTCATCTCTGCACTCTCTGGTGCAGGTCAGACTATCCACGGTGTGCTTAAGACTTTGGGCGAACGCCCTGAATAAAATCCCAGCATAATACTAATTTAATCTTGGCTGGGTAACCCCAAATAATTAGAAAAATAAACAAAAAAATACATTTAAGAAAATGGCAGATATCAAAGCTATCGCTGAAGAATTGGTAAATTTGACAGTGAAGGAAGTAAACGAGTTGGCAACTATCCTGAAGGACGAGTATGGAATTGAACCCGCTGCTGCAGCTGTTGCTGTTGCTGCCGGTCCCGCAGCTGGTGGTGCTGCTGCTGAAGAGAAGACTTCTTTCGACGTTGTTCTCAAGAGCGCAGGTGCTGCTAAGCTCCAAGTTGTTAAGGCCGTTAAGGAACACTGCGGTCTCGGCTTGAAGGAAGCTAAGGACCTCGTTGATGGTGCTCCTTCTAAGGTTAAGGAAGGCGTTGCTAAGGAAGAGGCTGAAGCACTCAAGAAGGCTCTCGAAGAGGCTGGTGCTGAAGTTGAACTCGCTTAATAAGGTATTCCCTTCTAAGGGTTATGGTTATGAATCTTCTGGTAGAGGGTTCATAACCTTTTTGTGTCTATACATTTCATAGCACAACTCTCAGTTTATTGGTTTATTAGTTTATGAGCTTTTGGGCGTTTGAGCTTTCTCTTTTTCTTATTTTTTGCTCCGCTCTTGGTATAACTTTTAAACTCATAAACTCTTAAACTTTTAAACACTTATTCTTTCATCTCAACACAATTGACGAATGTCTTCCACCGTAATTAATAATCGTGTTAACTTTGCGTCTGTAAAGAATCCGATGCCTTATCCCGATTTCTTGGACGTTCAGTTAAAGTCTTTCAAAGATTTCTTGCAGCTCGACACGCCAAGTGAATTGCGTAAGAACGATGGCTTGTACAAAGTTTTTGCTGAAAATTTCCCTATTGCTGATACACGCAACAACTTTGTATTGGAGTTTATTGACTATTACATTGATGAGCCTCGTTATAGCATTAAGGAGTGTCTGGAGCGCGGACTTACTTATAGTGTGCCTTTGAAGGCCAAATTAAAGCTTTATTGTACTGACCCCGATCATGAGGACTTTGATACGGTGGTTCAGGACGTTTTTTTGGGCGCTATTCCTTACATGTCTGACAATGGCACCTTTATTATTAATGGTGCTGAGCGCGTAGTCGTTTCTCAGTTGCACCGTTCGCCAGGTGTATTCTTTGGTTCGAGTGTGCATGCCAATGGTACGCAGCTTTATTCAGCTCGTATTATCCCCTTTAAGGGTTCTTGGATTGAGTTCGCTACCGACATCAACAATGTGATGTACGCCTACATTGACCGTAAGAAGAAGTTGCCTGTTACGACTCTTTTACGTGCCATTGGTTTTGAAAGCGATAAGGAAATTCTTCAGAACTTTATTTCAGCTGAAGAGGTAAAGGTGAATAAGACGAACTTGAAGAAGTTGGTTGGTCGCAAGTTAGCAGGTCGTGTGCTTTCAACAAGCTTTGAGGACTCTGTTGACCCTGACACGGGCGAAGTTTATACGCGTAGCCGTGTTGAGGTAGTTTGCGAGCGTTTGACTGAGATTACTCCTGAGATTGCTGATCGCATTCTCGACTCAGGTGAACAGACTATTCTCGTTCTCTCAGAAGAGCCTTCTTCTACTGACTACTCTATCATCTTCAACACCTTACAGAAGGATACGGCCAATACTGAGCAAGAGGCTGTCAACTATATCTATCGCCAATTGCGTAATGCTGACCCTGCTGATGATGCTTCTGCACGTGAAGTTATCAACAACCTTTTCTTCTCTGAGAAGCGTTATGATTTGGGCGAGGTAGGTCGTTATCGTATCAATAAGAAGTTGCGCTTGAATACGGATATGGACGTTCGTGTATTGACACGTGAGGACATCATCGAGATTATCAAGTACTTAGTTGAGTTGATCAACTCTAAGGCTACGGTTGATGATATTGACCACTTGAGCAATCGTCGTGTACGCACCGTTGGTGAGCAACTTTCTAACCAATTTGCTATTGGTTTGGCACGTATGAGCCGCACCATTCGTGAGCGCATGAACGTTCGTGACAATGAAGTATTCACTCCGACTGACTTGATTAATGCTAAGACTATTTCAAGCGTAATCAATTCATTCTTTGGTACGAATGCCTTGTCACAGTTCATGGACCAAACAAACCCCTTGGCTGAGGTAACGCACAAGCGTCGTCTTTCAGCCCTTGGTCCTGGCGGTTTGTCACGTGAACGTGCTGGTTTCGAGGTGCGTGACGTACACTATACGCACTATGGTCGTCTTTGTCCGATTGAGTCACCTGAAGGCCCGAACATTGGTTTGATTTCTTCACTCTGCGTTTACGCAAAGATTGATGACCTTGGCTTCATCGAAACTCCCTATCGTAAGGTAGAGAACTCGATGGTTGACATGAATAATGATGACATTGTTTATCTCTCAGCAGAAGAGGAAGAAGGCAAGATAATTGGTCAGGGAAATGCCCCCTTGAACGATGACGGTTCATTCATTCGCGACAAAGTTAAGTGTCGTCAAGATGCTGATTATCCTGTAGTTCCGCCTTCAGAGGTTGAATTGATGGACGTATCACCTCAGCAGATTGCTTCAATCGCTGCCTCTTTGATTCCGTTCTTGGAACACGATGATGCTCACCGTGCATTGATGGGATCTAACATGATGCGTCAGGCAGTTCCTTTGATTCGCAGTGAAGCTCCTATTGTTGGTACGGGTATTGAAAAGCAAGTGTGTGAGGACTCTCGCACCATGATTACTGCAGAGGGTGAAGGCGTGATCGAATATGTTGACGCTAAGACCATTCGCATTGCTTACGACCGTTCGGAAGACGAAGAATTTGTAAGCTTCGACTCAAACGTTAAGGAGTACGACATACCTAAGTTCCGTCGTACCAACCAAAATATGACCATCGACCTTCGTCCAATTTGTGACAAGGGTCAGCGCGTTCACAAGGGCGATATTCTTACTGAAGGTTATGCCACTGAAAATGGAGAGTTGGCACTCGGTCGTAACCTCTTGGTTGCTTACATGCCTTGGAAGGGTTACAACTACGAGGATGCCATTGTATTGAACGAACGCATGGTTCGTGACGATGTGCTCACTTCTGTTCACGTTGACGAGTATTCACTCGAGGTACGTGAGACGAAGCGTGGCATGGAAGAGTTTACCAACGATATTCCTAACGTAAGCGAGGACGCTACGAAGGACTTGGACGATACTGGTATCATTCGTATTGGTGCGCGTGTTGCTCCAGGCGATATCTTGATTGGTAAGATTACGCCGAAGGGTGAAAGCGACCCCACTCCTGAAGAGAAGTTGCTCCGTGCTATCTTTGGTGACAAGGCTGGTGACGTGAAGGACGCTTCATTGAAGGCAAATCCTTCATTGGCAGGTGTGGTTATCAACAAGCGCCTCTTTGCTCGTGTACAAAAGACTCGTTCTGAGAAGACAGCAGACAAGCTCAAACTTCAGAAGTTAGATGACGACTTCCAGAAGGACGTTAACGACTTGAAGGAAGTAATGATTAATAAGTTGCTCTCACTCATCAGCGACAAGGAGTCAATGGGTGTGAAAGACAACATCGGTTCTGAGGTAATTGCTAAGGGTACGAAGTTTAACGAAGTAGTACTTAGCGCGTTAGACTACACTTCAGTAGAGTTGCACGATTGGACAGACGACGAGCACGCTAACAAGTTGATTCGTCAGTTGGTAATCAACTACTTGAAGAAGTACAACCAATTAGACGCTGTTTTGAAGCGTAAGAAGTTTGCTATCACCATTGGTGACGACCTTCCTTCAGGCATCATTCAGCAGGCTAAGGTCTACATTGCCAAGAAGCGTAAGATTGGTGTCGGTGATAAGATGGCCGGTCGCCACGGTAACAAGGGTATCGTGTCAAAGGTAGTACGCCAAGAAGACATGCCGTTCCTTGCCGATGGTACTCCTGTCGACATCGTATTGAATCCGTTGGGTGTGCCTTCACGTATGAACATCGGTCAGATATTCGAGGCCGTGTTAGGTGCTGCAGGTCGCAAGTTAGGTGTTAAGTTTGCTACGCCTATCTTCGATGGTGCTAAGTTGGAAGACCTTTGCGAATGGACAGACAAGGCTGGCTTGCCCCGTTACTGCTCAACGCAGTTGTACGATGGTGCTACGGGTGAAGCCTTTGACCAGAAGGCAACAGTGGGTGTAACCTACATGTTGAAGCTCGGTCATATGGTAGAAGACAAGATGCACGCTCGTTCAATCGGTCCGTACTCGCTCATCACGCAGCAACCTCTTGGTGGTAAAGCACAATTTGGTGGTCAGCGTTTTGGTGAAATGGAAGTTTGGGCCATCGAGGCCTTCGGTGCGTCACACGTACTTCAAGAGATTCTTACCATTAAGTCAGACGATGTTACGGGTCGTGCTAAGGCATACGAAGCTATCGTTAAGGGTGACCCCATGCCAACACCAGGTATTCCTGAGTCACTCAACGTATTGCTTCACGAATTGCGCGGCTTGGGCTTGAGCATCACGCTCGACTAATAGGAGGGAATGTTTAATAAGTTTATAAGTTTAATAAGTTTATGAGTTTAATAAGTTTATGAATTATACCAAAACTTAAACTCAATAAACTCATTAAACTCATTAAACTTATTAAACTCCCGCTTTCAACTTTCCACTCTCAATCAATCCTACAAAAATGGCATTTAAAAGAGATAATAAGATAAAGAGTAACTTTACGAAGATTACCATTGGTCTTGCTTCACCTGAAGAGATTATGGCAAATTCGTATGGTGAGGTGTTGAAGCCCGAAACCATCAACTACCGCACCTATAAGCCTGAGCGTGATGGCTTGTTCTGCGAGCGCATTTTTGGTCCGACGAAGGACTATGAGTGTCACTGCGGTAAGTACAAGCGCATTCGTTACAAAGGCATCGTCTGCGACCGTTGTGGTGTTGAAGTTACTGAGAAGAAGGTACGTCGCGAGCGTGCAGGCCACATTCAGTTGGTTGTGCCTGTAGCTCACATTTGGTACTTCCGTTCTCTTCCCAATAAGATGGGCTATTTGTTAGGTATTCCTACCAAGAAGCTCGACTCAATCATCTATTACGAACGTTACGTAGTTATACAGCCCGGTCCTTTGGCCGACGATGTAGCCGTTAATGATTTGTTGACTGAAGACGAGTACATTGACTTAACCAAGCGCCTTCCTAAAGACAATCAGTATCTTGACGATTCTGATCCTAATAAGTTCATTGCTAAGATGGGTGCCGAGGCCGTTTACGACCTCTTGAAGCGCATCGACCTCGATAGCCTTTCATACGAGTTGCGTGACCGTGCCAACTCCGACTCATCAATGCAGCGTAAGAATGAGGCTTTGAAGCGCTTGCAGGTAGTAGAATCATTCCGTGCAAGTCGTGATCGCAATAAGCCCGAGTGGATGATTATGAAGGTAATCCCTGTCACTCCACCCGATTTGCGTCCCCTCGTTCCATTGGATGGTGGCCGTTTCGCCACTTCCGACTTGAATGACCTCTATCGTCGTGTTCTCATTCGTAACAATCGTCTGAAGCGTTTGCTCGAAATTAAGGCCCCTGAGGTAATCCTCCGCAACGAAAAGCGTATGTTGCAAGAGGCTGTTGATAGCCTTTTCGACAATTCACGTAAGTCGTCGGCCGTTAAGAGCGATAGCAATCGTCCTCTCAAGTCACTCTCTGACTCATTGAAGGGTAAGGCAGGTCGTTTCCGTCAGAACTTGCTCGGTAAGCGTGTTGACTATTCAGCTCGTTCGGTAATTGTCGTTGGTCCTGAATTGAAGATGGGTGAGTGCGGTCTGCCTAAGTTGATGGCAGCCGAACTTTACAAGCCATTTATCATTCGCAAGCTTATCGAGCGTGGCATTGTTAAGACCGTTAAGAGTGCCAAGAAGATTGTTGACCGCCGCGAACCCGTAATTTGGGATATCCTTGAACACGTAATGAAGGGACACCCTGTATTGCTCAACCGTGCGCCGACACTTCACCGTTTAGGTATTCAGGCCTTCCAGCCCAAGATGATCGAAGGTAAAGCTATTCAGTTGCACCCATTGGCATGTACAGCGTTCAACGCCGACTTCGATGGTGACCAGATGGCTGTTCACCTCCCCTTGAGCAACGAGGCAGTGCTCGAAGCACAAATGTTGATGCTTCAGAGCCATAACATTTTGAACCCTGCCAATGGTGCGCCTATCACTGTGCCTTCACAGGATATGGTGTTGGGTCTTTACTATATCACCAAGCTTCGTCCTGGTTCTAAGGGCTCAGGTCTTACCTTCTATGGTCCAGAAGAAGCCCTCATTGCATTCAACGAAAAGCGTGTTGACGTACATGCTCCCGTAAAGGTGTTAGTAGATGATATTGATGAAAATGGTGCTAAGATTAAGCACATTGTTGAGACTTCAGTAGGTCGTATCATCGTTAACGGCATCATTCCTGACGAGTGTGGTTACATCAACTGCGTTGTAGCTAAGAAGTCATTGCGTGACATCATCTCAAAGGTTATCAAGACCGTAGGTATGGCACGTGCTTGCGAATTCCTCGATGGTATTAAGAACCTTGGCTATCGCAAGGCATACGAAGGCGGTTTGTCATTCAACTTGGGTGATATCATTATCCCTGACGAGAAGGCCGACATCGTAAAACGTGGTAACGAAGAGGTTGAGCAGATTACCATGAACTATAACATGGGTTTCATCACCGACAACGAACGTTACAACCAAGTTATTGATACTTGGACCCACGTTAACACCGATATTAAGAAGACATTGATGAAGCAGATGACAGAGGCCGACCAAGGTTTCAACGCTGTGTTCATGATGTTGGACTCTGGTGCCCGTGGTTCAGCCGACCAGATTGCCCAGTTGGCAGGTATGCGTGGTTTGATGGCCAAGCCTCAGAAGGCTGGTGCTGAAGGTGCTCAGATTATTGAAAACCCGATCCTTTCAAACTTTAAGGAGGGTATGTCGGTGTTGGAGTACTTTATCTCAACCCACGGTGCTCGTAAGGGTCTTGCCGACACCGCTTTGAAGACAGCCGACGCTGGTTACTTGACTCGTCGTTTGGTTGACGTATCGCACGACGTTATCATTAATGAAGAAGACTGTGGCACACTCCGTGGCCTTGTATGTACAGCTCTTAAGGATGGCGATGAAGTTATTTCATCACTTTCAGAGCGTATCTTGGGCCGTGTGTCAGTTCACGATATTATTCACCCCACAACGGGTAAGCTCATTGTTGCAGCAGGCGAAGAAATCACCGAGCCCATTGCAGCCGAAATCGAAGCTTCACCCATCGAGAGCGTTGAAATCCGTTCAGTGCTCACTTGCGAGAGCAAGCATGGTGTCTGCATGAAGTGCTACGGCCGCAACCTTGCTACCAGCCGCATGGTACAAAAGGGTGAGGCAGTGGGTGTTATTGCAGCTCAGTCAATTGGTGAGCCTGGTACGCAGTTGACCCTCCGTACCTTCCACGCCGGTGGTATCGCATCAAATGCTGCCGCAAATGCTACTATCAAGGCCAAGAGCGACTGCCGCGTAGAGTTTGACGAACTTCGTACCGTTGAAGCTCACGATGATGAAGGCAACGCATGCAAGGTTGTAGTTGGCCGTTTGGCTGAAGTACGCTTTGTAGACGAAAATACAGGTATTGTACTTTCTAATCAAAACGTACCCTACGGTTCAATGCTCTTCGTTGAAGAAGGTCAACACGTTGATAAAGACACTGTCATTGCTAAGTGGGACCCCTTCAATGCTGTAATCGTTACCGAAAATGCGGGTAAGGTACAATTCGAGAATGTAACCGAAGGTATCAGCTACCGTGTTGAAGAAGATGAAGCAACAGGTTTGCGTGAGCGTATCGTGATTGAGTCAAAGGACAAGACCCACGTACCTAACTGTCACATTCTTGACGAGAAGGGCGAAATCATTCGCACCTATAGCTTCCCTATCAATGGTCACATTGTGGTAGAAGACGGTCAAGAACTCAAGGCAGGTGATATCCTCGTTAAGATACCTCGTGTAGTAGGTAAGGCCGGTGATATCACTGGTGGTCTTCCCCGTGTTACAGAGCTCTTCGAAGCGCGCAACCCGAGCAATCCTGCTGTGGTAAGCGAAATCGATGGTGAGATTACCATGGGCAACGTTAAGCGTGGCCACCGTGAGATTATCGTAACACCTAAGTTTGGTGAGGTGAAGAAGTACCTCGTTCCACTGTCAAAGCAAATCTTGGTACAAGAGAACGACTTCGTTCGTGCTGGTACACCGCTTTCAGACGGTTCAATTACTCCGGGCGACATCTTGGCTATCAAGGGTCCCACGGCAGTACAAGAGTACATTGTTAACGAGGTACAAGATGTGTACCGTTTGCAGGGTGTAAAGATTAACGATAAGCACTTCGAAGTAATCGTGCGTCAGATGATGCGTAAGGTTCAGATTAACGAACCTGGTGATACGCGCTTCCTCGAACAGCAGATTGTTGACAAGCTCGACTTCGCTGAAGAGAATGATCGCATTTGGGGCAAGAAGGTAGTTGTTGACACTGGTGATAGCGAAACGATGAAGAAGGGTATGATCGTAACAGCCCGCAAGCTTCGTGACGAAAACTCACAGCTCAAGCGTCGTGACCTCAAACTCGTTAAGGTGCGTGATGCTATGGCAGCTACTTCTACTCAGATCCTTCAGGGTATTACCCGTGCAGCATTGCAGACGAAGAGCTTCATGTCATCAGCATCATTCCAGGAAACAACAAAGGTGCTCAACGAAGCTGCTATCAGCGGTAAGACTGACTATCTCGAGGGTATGAAGGAGAACGTAATTTGCGGTCACCTCATTCCTGCTGGTACTGGTTTGCGTGAGTTCAGCAAAATCGTTGTTGCAGACAAGGACGAATATGAAGATGAACTCACTGGTAAGTAATATTTCTCGGTTCTAATTTATATAAAAAATCCCCTACATACAACGTGCGTTGTGTGTAGGGGATTTTTGGCTTTAACATAGTAACCATCCGAAATAAGCCGACTTTATTCCCCCTCCAATAATCGTAACCATTTAACATTATATAATTATTTATGGACGTTTTTCCATCCAAGCCCCCCTCGGGCGGTCCATCATTCAGCCGCTTTGCGCATTGACTTTCTTGGCCGTGCGTAAGGCGGCTTTTTTGGCTCGTCCTCCGCTCCCGAGCCAAAGAAAAAGTCTGCCAAGAGGCGCACAGCAAAGAAAGCCAAAGCGCAAGCCAAAGCGACTGAATGGTTGGACTGCCCGCCCCCCAAAAAAAGCATTTCTGGCAAACTTCTTGTAGTCACCATTCAATGTGGCGCACGTTCGTTTTCGCTTTTCATCACTGACGAGCGATCCACGCTCCGCCTATACTACACAAACGAATACAACTATTCCGATGTGTTCCACCTCACGACTCAGTCTAAGCGCAAACTCGCGTTCTCTCGTTCCACGGCTTTCTGCTGTGGCAAGTCACTTTTTAACGAAATAGTGAGCCATTCTAACTATTTCGTGAAATGTTATTATTAACTTTGTTGCAATTCATAAAGCAAAGTTTGAAACTGCACAGAATCAAAGTTGTGTTTGTTGAGAAAGACATGCCGCAAACGCAATTGGTTCAATTGCTGGGCAAGAGTTTTAGCTCGGTTAATGCCTATTGCAGCAATCGCACGCAGCCGTTGCTTGACGTGCTGAAGCAAATTGCCGACATACCTACAAAAGAATACGAAGACGATTTTAATAGAAAAGCAAATTTATTGTTAGACTATATTGATATCTTGTCCCAAGAATCCCACACCTCCGTACCCTTCTCACCCTATTAACCTCCAAACTCTCATAGTCAAAAATGTATACACCTCCATTCACCATATCAGCCGAAGCTATCAACAAGATAGCCGACATATCACGCTTAATGGAACGTTATGCCATACGCATGGAACAGGAGGACGCTCTGTTGCTGCGCAAGGCCAACAAAATTAAGACCATTCACAGTTCGCTTGCCATTGAGGGGAACACCCTCAACGAAGATCAGGTGCGCGATATAGTGAACGGAAAGACCGTTGTGGCTCCCTTGCGTGAGATACAGGAGGTGAAAAATGCCATTGCCACTTACGAGCAGTTTCCACATCTCAACGCTTTCAAAGAAAAAGACTTGCTGCGTGCGCATGGCATCATGATGCAAGCACTGGTTGACAATGCAGGACACTACAGGCGTGGCAATGTCGGTGTATTCTCTGAAACAGGCTGCGTACACATAGCACCACCTGCTGACCGTGTACCGCTACTCATGGGCGACCTCTTTGACTGGCTGAACCATAGCAAGGATCACTTGTTGGTGCGTTCGTGCGTTTTTCACTATGAGTTTGAGTTTATTCACCCCTTTGCCGACGGCAATGGGCGCATGGGGCGCTTGTGGCAATCACTCATTCTGACCAAGCTGCACCCCGTGTTTGAACACCTGCCCGTTGAAAACATGGTACACGACAATCAGCAGAAATACTATGATGCCATAACCGCCAGTACCAATGGTGCAGACTCAGGACCATTCATTGACTTTATGCTTGGCGAAATACTCAAAACACTTGAATTGCACAAAGGGAAACTGATACAAAGTGTTCCTGATAAAGTTCCCAATATAGTTCCCCATAAAATTCCTAATAAAGTTCCCAATAAACTAATAGAGTCTTATCCCGATGTTACGGCAAGTGCTTGGAATGTGTACGCACTGATTAAGCAAGACTCACGCATGACCATTGCCCAAATGGCAGAAGCACTGTCCGTTAGCGACCGCATGATAAAGAAATACCTGACGGTGCTGAAAGAGAACGGATTGGTGGCACGCATTGGAAGCAACAAGACTGGATACTGGCAAATCACGAAAATATAGCATCTCTGCCTTATGCCCTACTTCAACGAAGCCTAACTGGAGGCATCTATACAGCATCACTTTGCTTGCACCATTAAATGGCGCATATTGAAAAATCAATGAGTTGCGTATTTTTTTATGGGTGATTCAGGGTGATGCATTGACGAAGTCAACAAAAAGAAGCGACTTCAATTGCTATCTATTTAAAATAAATAGCAATTGAAGTCGCTCTCGATTGTTAGAATAAATTAGTTACTTTGTGGCAACGTAACGGTGTTGAACGCGCTTACATCGGGAGTGGTGTGTTGCTCATGAATGATTTTTACCAACTCTTTTACGATGTCGGGGTGAGCAGACGATACGTCGGTGTCCTCGTGAATGTCGGTAGCAAGGTTAAACAACTTGCATTGGCCGTGGTTAACATAAAGTTTCCAATCACCCTTGCGGACGGCCATCTGGTTGGTTTCATGAAATTCCCAATACAAGAAGTCGTGTTCTACTTGCTCGCCTGTGCCTAACAACGTGGGGGCAAATGATATGCCGTCAAAGTAGTCGTGCTCCACCTTTTTGTTGCCAAAACGCTCTGTATAGTTTTTCTGCCCAATAAGGTCGCAGAAGGTGGGCATTATGTCGTAAAAGGCTAAGATATGGTCATTGACAGTACCCGCCTTAACATGCCCTGGCCAACGCACGATGAATGGTATGCGAATGCCCCCCTCAAGACATGAACGCTTCTTGCCCTGCAACTTACCGTCACGGCCAAAGAAGTCGGGGTCAGCACCTCCCTCTTCGTGTGGGCCATTGTCTGATGAGAAGATAAGTATCGTGTTATCGTCAAGCCCCTTTTCCTTGAGTTTGGCCATAATCTCGCCCACATAAGCATCAAGGCGCGTAATCATGGCTGCAAACTGTGCGTGCGTGTTGATAGTAGCATGATAACGATCAACACCAGCAAAGGTTTTGTCGTTGCAGAAGCTGCCATAATAAGCCTTTAATATCGAGTCGTTGGGCTGATAAAGCTCGGCATGGGGCAAGGTATAAGTAAAGAAACCATAGAAGGGAGTGTCTTTAGTTTGAAGATCAAGCCACTCAAGAGCCTCACGATGTATCATGTCGCCTGAATACTGAGTGCGCTTAGCGTAGTCGGGATTGGCGCAACCGTCACTATACTTAACGTTCTCGTCCATCGTGATGCGAATAACATCGGTATCGCCACGACGCGGACTATAACGATTTAAGAAATTAGGAAAGTATCGATGCGCCATATACTGACAGATGTAGCCATAATATTCATCTATGCCACGCGTTTTGGGCGTAGAAACGGAGCCTTCGTAGCCACCAGCCCACTTGCCAAACATTCCAGTAGTGTAGCCGTTGGCCTTCATTATCTCAGGCAGGATAACGTGGTTGGGGTCGTAGGGTTCTTGTCCTACACGGTCCGGCTCTGAGGTTACACCATATTTTATGCTGGGGCGTCCCTTCCAATACTCATTGTTGCCACGCACATGAGTGTGACCCGTATGTTGCCCCGTCATGAGTGTAGCACGTGAGGGAGCACTCACGGGACTACCCGCATAAGCTTGTGTAAAGCGCATGCCTTCGCTGGCCATGCGGTCGATGTTGGGAGTGGCGATGTAGGGTTGTCCGTAGCAAGCTAAGTCGCCATAGCCCATGTCATCGCAAAGTATGAATATAATGTTAGGTTTGTCAGCGTGTTGTGCCAAAGCCGAAAGACTTGCCATAGCCGCTCCACCTAAAAAAAGATTGCGCGTAAGATTCATAATATTGTATTGTGATGTTTGTTTAGAAAGATTATTTTATCAACTTTACGCCCCCTTGTATAAATACGCCTTTGAGTGCTTTGTTGCGTTGGGCGCGACGACCGTCGATGTGATAAACAGGAGCAGCTTTTTGTAGATTATCAGGGGCCACTACCACAGGACTAACCGAGGTCACCTCTTTTTTAGGGGTGAGGAATAACTGAAAGTCATAGGTCTGTCCGTGTACATCATCGTCGGCACCCTCGAGTGCATTGTCGGTAATGCGTAGGCGCAAGCGTGTTTTGCGCGATTGAGTAATGGCGGGAACGCTTATTTCTGTTCGGCCAGAGGCTGCATTCATAAAGTCATGTTGCGACTCAAAGATACCATCACCGTCCCAATCAAAGTAGGCCGTAACAGTATAATCTTTGCCTACGTTTTGTGCTTCGTAGCTGAGCGTAAAAGTGCCTCCTGCGGTAACTGTCGCTGTGTCTTTTCGCTGTAGGAGATAATAGCTTGAGGGCTGAGCTGTTGCAACGTAGTTTAACTTTTGTGGCACGTCGTTGACACTGCCAGCAATCGTGAGCGAGGTTAAATAAGCATTGCCTCTTTCGCCACATGGCAACATATAAACACCCAACTGCTTGGCATACTCACTGCGCTCATAGAGTACAGGGGCTTCGTAGTCATATTTGGTCTCTTGGATATCCCAATAGGAGTTGCCACGATTGTAACGTATGTGATAGGCGACTACCTTTCCTGTGCTCTGCTGATAGTTGAGACCTAAGGTGCCGTCCTTTGAAGTGTCGATGGTTTGGTCGGTGCTACACATATAATAGTAGCCTAAAGGGGCAGCTCCAGCAGTTGTGTTGGATTTGATTTCGTATTCTACGGGGGTGTTGCCTACCTTTATTTGTGAGTTCTCGGCTACGTGCGAGCTTTGAATGTACTTCTTCGACGTTACATTTTGGATGTAATAACAATTAGCATTGGCTGTGGGTATGAACTGCCAATATTGCTTTTGCGTGTTGGTGTTAGGCGATGCATTGAGCATGCCTGCGTTTTCGTAAATGTAAGAATTGGTATTACTGAAACGGTGCAACAGATACACCTTTCCTTCGACAGGAAATGTGTGCTCCTCGTTGGTTTGTGCCACCAAGGTGTTTGTGGCACAAATGAACAAGAGGCCACAGAATAATTTTTTTATCATAGAACTTAAATTTAGGGAAAAATTAAACTGTCCGTTGCGAAGGTAAGGAATATTTTCTTTTTGTCAAAATATTCTTTTCAATTTAGATTTTTCATTTCGCGAAACGCACTCCAAGCTATAGGTACGCACACGGCAAAAGAGAGTACGTCGCTAACAGCTTGACACATTTCGACCCCTTGCAACCCACAAAGGCGGGGTAAAACAAATATTAAAGGAATGAAGAACAAACCACTGCGCGCTGCTGCAACAATATTGGCACGAATGGGTTTGCGAATGGTTTGCATCAACATGTTGGTCAGTCCTATGGTAGGGAGCAGCACAAACGTAATCATCTGCCAACGTAAGGCTTCCGTACCCACACTAACGACTTCTGGGTCATGACGAAACAAGGTGATAATCGGTTCGGCAAAGCAATAGCCTACTGATGCACATAGGGCTAAGAAGATAGTGCCGATTTTAATGCAATAAAAGTAACCTTCTCTTACGCGATTATAGAGTTTGGCTCCATAACAAAAGCCACATAGGGGCTGAAAACCTTGTCCTAAACCTATGATTATGGCAAAGATGAAGAAGCAGAAGCGTGTAACGATGCTCATACCTGCTATGGCAGCATCGCCATACGCACCAGCAGCAATGTTGAGAGCAGCAGTAGAGAAGGCTGTTAAGCCCTGACGCGAAAGCGACGGAGTGCCGCCAAAGATGATTTCTTTCACATACGATAATCGTGGCGAGTAATGGCGTAAATTGATGCGTATGCCCCCATTTTGACGGGTCATATAGAGCAATACGAAGAAGCTACCCATCTGACTCAACACGGTGGCCCAAGCTGCTCCCGCAATGCCAAGGGCAAAGCCAAAGATGAGCAGGGGGTCGAGCACGAGGTTAATAATGGCTCCTGTTAGTATGCCATACATGGCATAGGCGGCGTTGCCTTGAAATCGCATCTGATTGTTCATCGTGAGCGAGGCAGTCATAAAAGGGGCACCTAAGAGTACTATGCCAAGGTATTGTTCGGTATAGGGCTGAATGGTGGGAGTCGAGCCTAATAGCTCGGCCAATGGACTGAGCCAAACGTGTCCTACGATGGCTAATAATACACCGAAACTAAGGCTATAAGTAAATCCCGTGGCCGACATTGTACGAGCATCGGCCGTTTGGCGTGCGCCAAGCTTGCGCGATATGTAATTGCCCGAACCATGCCCAAAAAAGAAACCTACGGCTTGTATTACCGACATGACCGAAAACACAATGCCTACAGCTGCAGTGCACTGTGTATTGATTTTGCTCACGAAGAAGGTGTCGGCCATATTATAAAGGCTGGTGACCAACATAGAAATGATGGTGGGCAAGGCCATAGTGAGTATAACCTTGTGTACAGGAGCCTGAGTGAGAAATTTATAATTATCGCGCTTCGTTTTCATACGGCAAAGGTACGAAAAAGGTGCGTAATGTGTACGGACATATAGCAACGACTTATTGTAATCCTACCTTTTAAGAAACCTCTACAAAATGTTTCAGAACGCCTTAAATAGGCATTTCCGGTTTACGTATATTTTACCTTTGCATATTTTATGTTTCATGTTTCATTTTTATGTTTCAACTCACTGATTATCAATACATTTAAGGGCTGAAACATTGAACTTTGATGTTTCATTTTTGCTTTCATTGTTTCATTTTCAAAAACACAGTGGGAGAAAAACAAAAACACTGAGGGAGCGATTCAAAAACACTGTGGGAGCGATAACGCGCTCCCTCAGTGTTTTGAAAAGTGAAACATGAAACTTAAAATGAAACATCGAAGCTCAATGTTTCACTTTTCTAAATGATTGATATTCAATGAGTTGAAACATAAAAATGAAACATGAAAGATAAATCAAAGGTTCTGAATACGTATGGATATATGTTCGATAAACTGCAATTTGTCTGCCTAATTGGGGGGCGGGTTTTTAACCCGCGGCAGCAGCAGGTTTTGAGCATCTACTTATAGTCGCTTAGCGCGAGAACATACATAACATACAATTTAACATACTTATTTACATACTATACTCAATTTGTGCCAAGGCACAAATTGAAACAAACTGGCTACGCCCTTGCGCTTCAGCGCACTAATGGCTTGCATAAACGATAGATAATTAGAAGCATTCTCAATATATCACATTGTCGCTGAAGCGCAAGGGCGTAGCCAGTATGTATCAATTTGTGCCTTGGCACAAATTGAGTAGTATGTAAATAAGTATGTTAAATTGTATGTTATGTATGTTCTCGCGCTAAGCGACTATAAGTAGATATTCAAAGCATGCTGCTGCCGCGGGTTACAAACCCGCCCCCCCCCAATTAGGCAGACAAATTGTAGTTTACAGTTTTTCCTCCCCACCAACTTTTCTTAAAACGAGTGATTATTATTATTATTGAAAATCAATATGTTAAGCATAATGCGTTCTTATCTTATTAAGATTATTTTAAAATAGTTTGAAGAAAAGTGGGGAAAAGTGGTGAAAAATCCGTACTTTTGGAAATTCTAAGAAAAGAAGATGAGGTTTGTAGGCACGATAGACGCTAAACTTGACGTAAAAGGTCGAGTTTTTTTGCCGTCCGACTTTCGCAAGCAACTTGCGGGTTCGGACCAACAACTTGTGCTGAAACGTGATGCCTATCAGCCTTGTCTTGTAATCTATCCCTATAGCGTTTGGAATGCGGAGGTAGATGCTTTGCGCGCACGATTAAATCGTTGGGACCCACGCCAAGCCATGGTGTTCAGACAGTTTATGGCCAATGTCGAAGTGATAAGCCTCGATAGCAGTGGACGTTTCATTTTGCAACGACAAGTAATCGAAGCATTAGGCATTACCAACCGCGAAGTGTGTTTCATTGGTGTAGACGACCGCATAGAAGTATGGAGTAAAAGCCAAATGGAACAACAATTCCTGGACGCTGATGCCTATGGTCAGTCATTGGCCGAACTTATGACATCAACCCCTAATCAGATAAGCCAATAACCTTCTAATCCCCAAACTGTGTATCACGTACCTGTTCTTCTAACCGAAACTGTTGACGGACTCAACATACAGCCGGGCGGCATCTACGTAGATGTTACCTTCGGCGGAGGCGGACATAGCCGCGAAATACTGCGTCGGCTCGACGAGACGGCCCATCTCTATAGCTTTGATCAAGATGCTGATGCAGAGCAAAACGTACCCAAAGGCGATGGTCGCTTTACCTTCGTGCGTAGCAACTTTCGTTATCTGAAAAATTGGATGCGCTATTATGGCATAGCACAAGTAGATGGTATATTGGCCGACTTGGGCGTTTCGAGTCATCACTTCGATGCCGAAGAGCGAGGGTTCTCCTTCCGCTTTGATGCTCCACTCGATATGCGTATGAACGAGCGTGCGGGTACGACAGCGGCCGATATTGTCAATAAATATGATGAAGAACAGTTAGCCAACGTCTTCTATCTGTATGGTGAAATGAAGAACAGTCGGCGCATAGCCTCGGCCTTGGTAAAGGCGCGTAACCAAAGTGCGATCAATACGATTGACGACCTACTCCAGGTGGTAAAACCATTGATGCCTCGCGAACGTGAAAAAAAGGATTTAGCTCGAGTGTTTCAGGCTTTGCGTATAGAGGTAAATCATGAAATGGACGCACTGCAAGAGATGTTAGAGGCAGCTTTGCAAGTGCTACGTCCTGGAGGAAGGCTTAGCGTGCTGACCTATCATTCTTTGGAAGACCGCATGGTAAAGAACTTTATACGTGCGGGTCGCATTGATGGTAAGGTGGAGCAAGACTTCTATGGTCGCCGACTTACACCGTGGCGCGCCATTAATAATAAAGTGATCTTACCTTCAGCACAAGAGCAAGAGGAAAACCCGCGCAGTCGCTCTGCTAAGTTGCGCATTGCTGAAAAATTATAGTAATGATATATATGTGCTATATTATATATATGGCCATACCTAAAAGATAGTTAGTTCTACGTTTAAGGTTATAAGATGATAAAGTTAATTGGGTTGATTATCAATGTAATAACTTTATAATCTTATAATTCCCAAGCTGAAATATGAACATTCATCCATAAAAAACACGACACATGTCAGATGAAATACTTGAGCAACCGACCTCTTCTACTAACGAGAGCGAAGAAGCAAAGGCTGAGGCCGAGAAGGTTGAGATAGAACGAGATAAGAAGAAAGCTTTAAAGGCATTGCGCGAACTCACGGCTGATGAAGACAATCCCGTGGGCATGGAAGGAAGTCATACCAAAATCACGCTGTCGTCGATTTTGGGTGGCGACATGTTGGGGGGTCGATGGTTTAGACGTCAGTTCTGGTTTATCGTAATGGTGGTTGGTATGCTTATCATTTACGTAAGTAACCGCTACTCTTGCCAACAAGAGATGATACAGACTAAAATGTTGACTGATACCTTGCTCGATCGTCGTTATAAAGCTCTAACCCGTTCTAGTCAGTTAAAAGAGAAAACGCGCCGCAGTTATATTGAAGACGCACTGACTGACACAACACTGCAGACGCCCAACACCCCTTCGTTCAACTTAAAAGTTGATGACGAAGAGTAAGATACACCTATATAACCCTTAACGCTTTGATTAAAAGTGAACTTTCCTGCTAAAGATGTTATAAAACGATATGCCGCGGTGGCATCTCTTCTCTTTTTATTTGGCTTTGCTGTTTTGGTTAAGGCCGCATACATCATGACCGCACAGAAGGACTTCTGGATGGCGGTGAATGATCGTTTTGTCAAAGAGAATGAAGAGGTGCAGCCCACGCGTGGCAATATACTTGCAGACAATGGTGAGGTGTTAGCTGCATCATTGCCCGAATATAAGCTCTTTATGGACTTTATGTCGTGGGAGAAGGACCCCAAACGACGTGATAAAGAACAGCATAAGCGCGATAGTTTGCTCAACGTTAAGATGGACTCCATCTGTATGGGCATACATAAGATACTGCCTGACGTTGACCCTGTGGAGTTTAGAAAACTTATGCAAGAGGGACGAGAGAAGCAGAGTCACCACTGGCCACTTTACAAGAAGCGCGTTTCTTATATTACCTATCGTGAGGTGAAGCAACTCCCTTTGTTCAAACTCTCGTCAAACGCTGGTGGCTTCCACGTAGAAGAGTTTAAAACGCGTAAAAATCCTTATGGTCGTTTGGCCACTCGCACCATTGGCGACTTGTTTAAAACTTCGGGTTTGCCGCGCACGGGTTTGGAGCTCAAGTTCGACTCCGTATTGCGTGGTAAGCCGGGTATCGCTCACCGCCAAAAGGTGCTCAACCGCTACTTAACGATTGTCGACAAACCTGCAGAAGATGGTTGCGACGTAATGACTACGCTTAACGTAGGTATGCAGGACATTTGTGAGAAAGCCCTTTCGGATAAACTCACTGAGATAGATGCCAACTCAGGTGTGTGCATACTCATGGAGGTGGCTACAGGTGACATCAAGGCTATGACCAGTCTGCGCCGTATGGACGATGGTACGTATCAAGAGGTGAATGCCGATGCTGTGAAGAACCTTTACGAACCCGGCTCAGTGTTTAAGCCCATGTCATTCTTAGTAGGCATGGACGATGGCTATATACACATGACCGATATCGTCGATGTAGGCAATGGTATAAAAGAAATGTACGGCCGTAAGATGCGCGATGCCAACTGGCGTTCAGGCGGTAGTGGGGTAGTAACCGTTCCCCAGATATTACAAAAGTCGCTTAACGTAGGCGTTAGTACGCTGATTGACCGCGCTTATCACGACAATCCGCGTAAGTTCGTCGAAGGCATTTACCGCATTGGTGTAGCCGAAGACTTAAAGATACCTATTCCGGGTTATGCACGTCCTAACATTCGTATGCCGAAAGAGGACGGAAGCAACTGGTCAAAGACCGCTTTGCCTTGGATGAGCATTGGCTATGAAACGCAAATACCGCCTATTACTACCGTCAACTTCTATAATGGCATCGCCAACAATGGCAAGTTGTTGCGTCCGCGCTTGGTAAAAGCCATTATGCGCGGTGATGAGGTAGTGAAAGAATTTCCCGTAGTCGTATTGCGTGAACACATGGCAAAGCCTGAGGCCGTAAAGAATATTCAAGACTGCCTTGAAAGTGTGGTAAGTGTCGGCTTAGGCAAAAAGGCTGGTTCGAAGTATTTCCACGTATCGGGCAAGACGGGTACGGCACAGATATGGACGAAGAATGGCTTCTCTGCCCAATATCTCGTATCGTTTGCAGGTTACTTCCCTTCCGAACGTCCTCAGTATTCGTGCATCGTCTGCATACAGAAGGGTGCTCCTGCTTCAGGTGGTGGTATGTGTGCCCCTGTGTTTAAGCGTGTGGCCGAAACAGTTATGGCACAACGCTTCTCAAGTGATTATAGCCAGGCACGTGACTCCGCCAACTGCCACATACCCGTTGTTTCGGCAGGTAATGTTGTGGCAGCACAGAGCGTATTGGAACGTTTAGGCATCAAATACACCTCCCCCCTTGATACGGAAGAATCTCCACTCACTTGGGGTACGGCTATTACATCGGGCAGTGGCGTAAGCTTATCGCCTGTGGATAATAAAGCAGACAAAGTCGTGCCCGATGTGCGTGGCTATGGACTGCGCGATGCCCTATTTCGCCTCGAAAAGATGGGACTTAAAGTGAAAGTTCGCGGTATAGGTCGCGTAACGCAACAGAATATGCAGCCAGGCTATCAATTCAAGCCAGGCGAAGAGATTGAACTTATTTTGGGCGATCCAAAAGACATTCCTGCTGCCGAACTCGATACCTTAGCCAATGACTCTACGCGGCAACAAGTGGGTAACGCTTCGTCGTCGGCTGCTTTGCAGCAACAGTCTAAGTCTGTGAGTGAACCTGAAGATTACGAAGCAGCTCCCACCAAGGCAGAAGAGAAGAGACTGAAGCAGCAAGAGGCAGAGCAGCAACAGAGAGCCAAAGAGCGTAAGGCCGAAAAGGCTAAGCAAAACGCTGAAGAACAAGAGCGCAAAGCCGCTCAGCAGAAGAAGGCAAAACAACCTGCTATTGAACCGCCCAAACAAAGGACGACTGCCCAAAAGGCAAAGTCGAACAATGATAAGAAAAAAGTTAATAAAAAGCAAACGGACAAGAAGTCGGTCAATAAGAATACGTCGAACGATAAGTCCACTGCTAATAAGGCGAAGAAGAAAAACTGAAATTAATACATAGACAATGAAACTATCCGATACACTCAAGAAGGTAACAGTTGTAGCCGCCACGGGCGACTTGCAGCGAGACATTACTGGAGTAAACATCGACTCACGACAAGTAAAGGCAGGTGACCTTTTCATTGCAGTGAAAGGTACGCAGGCCGATGGACATGTCTATATCCCCAAGGCCATAGAATTGGGCGCGGTGGCTATCCTGATGAGCGAACCGCTAAAAGGCGACCCCGTAGAGGGTGTCACTTACGTACAAGTGGCCGACACGGAAGATGCGGTGGGAAAAGTTGCGACCCAATTTTATGGCGACCCAACGACAAAGCTCAAGCTGGTAGGCGTGACGGGAACGAATGGCAAGACAACCATAGCCACCGTACTTTATGAAATGTTTCGTGCCTTTGGCCACAAGTGTGGACTTTGTTCAACCGTCTGCAACTACATTGACGGTCGTGCTATTCCTGCTGACCACACTACGCCCGACCCCGTTACACTTAATCGCCTCTTGGCACAAATGGTCGATGAGGGTTGCGAATATGCCTTTATGGAATGTTCGTCACATGCCATTCATCAAAAGCGCATTGGTGGTCTGCACTTTGTAGGGGGTATCTTTACCAACCTTACGCGCGACCACTTAGACTATCATAAAACTTTCGAAAACTATCGCGATGCAAAGAAGGCCTTCTTCGACGGACTTCCCAAGGAAGCTTTTGCTATCACTAATGCCGACGATAAGAATGGAATGGTAATGGTGCAAAACACACAAGCTACCATTCGCACCTACTCAACGCGTACAGCAGCTGACTATAAAGGTCGCATCTTAGAGGAGAGCATTGAAGGCATGTTGCTCGACATCGACGGACGCGAGGTGAGTGTGCGCTTTGTAGGCCGCTTCAATGTGTCTAACCTTTTAGCCGTATATGGTGCTGCCTTAATGTTGGGCAAGACACAGGACGAAACCTTGCGTGTGCTTTCAGGTTTACACCCCGTCAATGGTCGCTTTGAAGCTATTCGTTCGCCCAAGGGCTTTAGTGCTGTAGTAGACTATGCCCATACGCCCGATGCCTTGGTCAATGTACTGACTGCTATCAACGAGATAGTAAAGGGTAAGGGACAAGTCATCACCGTATGCGGAGCAGGTGGCAATCGTGATAAAGGCAAGCGTCCGCTCATGGCGCAAGAGGCTGCCAATCGTTCCGATCGTGTAATCATCACCAGTGATAACCCTCGTTTTGAAGAACCGCAAGACATTATCAACGATATGTTAGCTGGACTCAACGACGAACAGCGTCAGAAGACGATTAGCATCTGCGACCGTCGCGAAGCCATTCGCACGGCTGCCATGATGGCACAACCGGGCGACGTCATTCTCGTAGCAGGTAAAGGCCACGAACCCTATCAAGACATAAAGGGCGTGAAACACCACTTCGACGATCACGAAGAGATAAAGAAGGCTTTCGGAATATTGTAAGTAACCATTAGAATACAGAAGAAATATGCTATACTACTTATTCCGCTTTTTAGAGCAGTTTGGTGTGTCGGGTTCGGGCATGTGGTCCTACATCTCGTTCCGTGCCTTGTTGGCACTCATATTCGCCTTGATTATCTCGGCATGGTTTGGCGAATACTTTATTAAATGGATGAAACGTCACAATATTAGCGAAACGCAGCGTGACGCTTCGATCGACCCCTTTGGCGTAAAGAAAATTAATGTGCCCTCAATGGGTGGCATTATCATTATAGTGTCCATATTGGTGCCTTGTCTGTTGTTGGGTCGACTGCGCAATATTTACCTTATACTCATGATGGTCACTACCGTGTGGCTCGGTATGTTGGGATTTCTTGACGACTACATCAAGATATTCAAACACAATAAGGACGGTTTAGCAGGTCGTTATAAAATAGTGGGACAGGTGTTGTTGGGCCTCTTTGTGGGGTTGACGCTTTATCTGAGTCCTGATGCAACGATACGCGAAAACATTGAGACACAACGACAAGGCAATCACGTTGAAATTGTACACAAGAGTCAGCCTGTTAAGAGCACCAAAACGACGATACCTTTTGTCAAGGAAAATAACTTCGACTATGCTACGTTGGTAAGCTTCTGTGGAAAATACAAGAGACAAGCTAGTTGGATATTGTTCGTATTGGTAACGATATTTGTAATCACAGCTGTATCGAATGGTGCCAACCTCAACGACGGCATGGACGGTATGGCGGCTGGTAATTCCGCTATCATATTCATCGCTCTGGGCATACTGGCTTATGTGTCAAGTCACATAGAGTTTGCCTCTTACTTGAACATCATGTATGTGCCAGGGTCGCAAGAGTTGGTTATCTTTACTTGTGCCATGGTGGGTGCTTTGATAGGTTTCCTATGGTACAATGCTTATCCCGCTCAGATATTTATGGGCGACACAGGGTCGTTGGCCATTGGTGGCATTATAGCCGTATTGGCCATTATCATTCACAAAGAGTTGCTCATTCCTATTTTGTGCGGTGTGTTCTTGCTTGAGAGCTTGAGCGTTATACTCCAAGTAGAATGGTTCAAACTTGGCAAGCGCAAGGGGCGCAAGCAGCGTATCTTTAAGCGCACTCCCATTCACGACAACTTCCGCGTATTGCCCTCACAGCTCGACCCCGACTGCAAGTATCTTTGCAAGTGGCCGCGTGGCGCATGGCATGAGTCAAAGATTACGGTGCGCTTCTGGATTACCACTATTTTGTTGGCAGCCCTTACGATTATTACTTTGAAGATTAGATAAACACTCAACTATTATAAAAAATGAAATTAGTTGTTTTAGGTGCTGCAGAGAGCGGTGTGGGTGCTGCTATCTTAGCACAGCAAAAGGGATATGAAGTGTTCGTTTCGGATATGGGCAGCATTAAGCCTCATTATAAAGAAATGCTTGATGCTCACCACATTCGTTGGGAAGAAGGGCATCACACAGAGACCGAAATTCTTTCGGCTGATGAAGTCGTGAAGAGTCCAGGTATTCCCGAAACGGCTCCTATGGTGGCACGTCTCATCGAACGAGGTACGCCCATACTGAGCGAAATAGAGTTTGCAGGCCGTTACACCGATGCACGTATGATTTGCATTACGGGTAGCAATGGCAAGACTACTACTACGTCTCTTATCTACCATATACTCAAGAAGGCGGGTGCTGATGTAGGTTTAGCAGGCAATATTGGTCATAGCTTAGCTCTTCAAGTGGCTGAGGCTCCGCATAGCACTTACGTGATAGAACTATCATCGTTCCAACTTGACAATATGTACGACTTCCGTGCTAACATAGCCGTGTTGTTGAACATCACCCCCGACCACCTCGACCGCTATGACTTTAAGATGCAAAACTACGTAGACTCGAAAATGCGCATCTTACAAAATCAAACGGCTGATGATACTTTCGTTTATTGGCGTGAAGACGAACACGTGCCACACGAATTGACAAAGTATGCGGTAGAAAGCTGTAAATGTGGCTTCACTGACGAGTTGCAGCCCGATGCAGCAGGTTATGCCCATGAGGGAAAGTTTGTGGTAAATGCTCCCGTACATTTCGAGATGCCTTTGGCTGAACTCTCTTTGCCTGGTCGTCATAATTTGCGCAACTCTTTGGCTGCTGCCATTGCTTGTTTGGCTTATGGCATTCACCCCGAAATCGTGCGCGAAGGGTTGTCAGACTTTCCCGGAGTAGAACATCGCTTAGAGAAGGCAGGCACAGTGAAAGGCATTCACTTCGTTAACGACTCAAAAGCAACTAACGTTGATGCTTGCTATTGTGCACTTGAAAGCATGAAAACTCCCGTGGTACTCATCTTGGGCGGCAAAGATAAGGGCAATGATTACTCACAAATCATTCCATTCGTTAGAGAAAAGTGCCGTGCTTTGGTATTTATGGGCGTTGATAATAGCAAGTTGCACGCTAACTTTGACAATTTGGGCCTACCCATAGCCGACACGCATTCGATGAGTGAGTGTATGCAGGAGGCTGTAAAGTTAGCCCAACCAGGTGACACCGTATTGCTCAGTCCTTGTTGCGCAAGTTTCGACTTGTTCAAAAACATGGAAGACCGTGGCGAACAATTCAAGGCGTGGGTAAAGCAGTTCTGAGTTTATTGAGTTTAATAAGTTTATTGAGTTTAATAAGTTTATGAGTTTAATAAGTTTATTGAGTTTAATAAGTTTATTGAGTTTAATAAGTTTATGAGTTTAATAAG
>OBRR01000070.1_pt1 | contig 30684 bp, 14 predicted proteins | sample 1494901 | NCBI WGS metagenome assembly OBRR01 (sample SAMEA3360689, study PRJEB22359) | human gut metagenome | biome: ENVO:urban biome; feature: ENVO:human-associated habitat; material: ENVO:feces | place: Bangladesh | collected 2011
TGATATTCATGTATTTGTTAGTCAAGGCATCGAGCCTTGACTAACAAATGCCGACGCGGGGACGCGTCGCCCCCAGGTTAGGACGCGTCCCCCCAATTAGGCGGACAAATTGCAGTTTATCAAAACTAAAAAGAGCAAGCTCGCGTTTTAAAGTGCGTGCTTGCTCTTTTTCATTTCTGTAAGGTTATTATTGTGTTACTTAATCACCTTGCGACCCGTATTGGTAATGAAAATGCCCTTGGTGGGGTTCATTACGCGACGACCTTGGAGGTCGTAGTAACGTGTAGGTTCAGCGGGAGTAACAACGTTTACACCGTCAATGGCGGTAATGGTGCCTACAGCGTTCAACACGAACTTGGTGCTCCAAGTGGCATTGCCCGCTGTTTCCTTCCAATAGTTGAACGTTCCGTTGGTCAAGTTGACAACCAAATAAGTGCTATTATTCACTGTTGACTTAAAGTGCCAGTATTGACCGTCGCCCTTCACGATGTTCCAGGGCTGAGCCGTTGTAGCGACTGCGAGGGCATTGCCACTACGCGTCAAGTAGTTTGACTCATCCTTACCTTGAATGTAAACTTGACCGATGGTAGTAGTAGAAGGCACTAAGCGCCATTCATACGTTGTATTGTCAACAGCAGTAGCGTCCTTCTCGATGTACTTGGGTGCTGTACCTTTGATGTTCTCAAAGGTTGAAATCGTATAAGTCGTTTCGTTGCTCTGACCGTCAACGATGCATATCGTAGAAAGGGCAGTTGCAATAGCTGCCTCTACTTGCGGACGGAGCGCATCGAGCTCGTCGTCACTCAACTTAGCGAGTTCTTCTGCTGTGGGCAAGAGTGCCTTCAAGGCGTCAACGGATGCCTTGCTGAATTCACCAGCCTTGGCCGTTTCTGCAGTTTCATAACCAGCGCCTTTGTCAAGTATGACCTGTGCTGAAGCTTGTACGGCCTTGAATGCCTTTAGGCTCGGTGTGCCTTCGTAGATGAAGCTGGTGGGCAATACCACGTAGTTCAGTACGAAGCCTGTTGAGCAAGCATTGTCTTCGTAGAAGATAGCGATGTCGCCGTCCTTCGTTACGTCCATGGTTGAGTAACTTGCCCCAGGTGCGCAAACCACATAAGGATTGCTCCATGATTTACCGTCATCAAAGCTGGCCTTAATGGTCAAGTTCTTACGGCTGCCGTTGTTGGGATAAGAGTGGAGCAAAACGCGATCGTTTACGTAAAGGATATCAGCATTGCAAGCACAGCCACTGATGTCGGCCCACTTGGCTTGTGTACCCCAAGTTACACCACCATCGGTTGACTTGTTGTAACCGCGCTGACCGCCCTGACGCACTGAAATCATTACCGTACCGTCGGCTAATTCTACAAGCTTTGACTCATCGCCACCGCTGTAAGCTGATTGGGTAGAGAACTTCCATGTGTTGCCTTCATCGTCAGAGTAGATGATGTACTCTTGTACGTTGTTTTTACCAAAGCGGTGACTCATCGCAAACATAATGCGGCCGTTGAGTTGCTCGTTCTTTTGACGCTGCAACATCAATCCACGACCTGAACCTGCAAACGAACCTTGTACTGCACCCTCTTTGTAAGTAGTATTGTAAAGTTCGTTAGTAAGCGTGCGAGGAGTTGACCAAGTGTCGCCGCCATCGGTTGAGGTGATGATCGTGGGCACGATAGGGTTGCTGGGAGTTGATTGGAAGTAACCAGGACCACCTACCATGATAGCGACAATCTTACCGCTGGCGCATTCTACCAATGACACGTCGCCAAAACCATGGCCACCGCCTACGAGTGCGTGGTCGGCTTCTGTTCCTACCACCATTTTGTGGGTTGACCATGTAGCACCATTGTCATCAGAATGACGTTCGTAAACGTCGATGTGATTGGGGAGGTCGCCGTTGTGGTCAAAACGATTGTCGGCCATTGTGACTACGCGGCCGTTCTTGCTGGCGTTTTCGCCCTGTTGGTGGTGAAGTACTACCATGGCAGGAATGCGCCAGTAGTGTGAACCGAGGTCATAGGGCTGGAAGGGTGCGCTCTGTACCTTATAGATGACACCTTGGCCTTCGGGGTTGCCCGAAGTGATAGTAGCCGTTTTGTCAGTGTTGTAAGTAAGGCCTGTAATAGCTACGTCAAACTTGTTGCCTACCGTTGCATCAGACTTAATGTCGGCCGTTACGTAGAAGCGTTGGTTTTCTTTAAAGGTTACACCATTCGTAAAGTTGACAGTTACGACATTGTCAGTAATAGCACTGGCTGTACCTACAAGCGTAGCACTGCGTTGTCCGTTACTTACGAAGTCGTCGTTAGCTGAAGTATATACCTTTACGCTCTCAAGGTCGGTAGCTTTCGTAGCACCGAGGTTCAACGTTACGCTATTGGCCGTAAAGTTATCATCCGTCCAACCTGGGGTGACGCTGGCCACGAACTTCATGAGTACTTGGTCCTTCTGGCCTGGCATGTAGGTTTGTGTGCCAGGATAGCCTGTTACACCGCTAAAAGTGGTGGGAGCTGTACGCTCGCTCTCAGAGATTTCTACAAACTTCCATGCAGAAGCGGTGTTCAGACCACCTGCCCAAACTACGATAACCGAGTTGTCGTTTTGAGCATGCAAGGGATTGTTGCCTTCGGGCTTAATATTGAATGCGCCCTGACCCAAGCTCTCAATGGTATATTTGGTGCTGGCGGTTTCGGCCATTGTAGTGTTTTTGTTCGAAGTCGTATTTAAGTACTGCTTCGTGCCGCAGTTTTGCATATAAAACTTGCCGTCGCCTGCATCCGTAAAAGTCCAAGCGTAGGTGGGGGCACTTACTTTGCTGCCAAACTTGCTTTGTTGGCCACTGCCCGGTGAATACATATACTTGCCTTGGCAGTAGTCAACAGAAGGACCTGATACGATGTAATATAACTTGTTTGCCTCTACCTTCACCAATGCCGCTTTGAAGGTGACAAGTGCTGCCTCCAATTCGCTTTCGGTAGCATTGGTCTTATCGAGCACTGCTTTAAAGGCAGCGCGCGCATCAGCAGAAGTCTGCCCAGGATTGGTTCCCTCTACCGAAGCATCGTAAGCTGCTTGTGCTATATTGCGTAATGAATATTCCTTAAATGTGAAGAGACAGCCTTCGTCTGAAGTGTTGGAACCGCCTCCATAGTTGATAATGCAAAAGCTGGTACCGTTATTGCCTTGGTGCAACTGTGCAGTGCCCGATGCTATGGTGTAATAATCTGAACCTGAAGCGGTCTCGGTAATGGTCCAACCCTTTGAGGGCTTGGTGCTAACGGTTTGGAATGCACTGTTGCCATAAGTATCACCTAACGACTTGAGGCTGGCGGGGTCGATGTAATCACCCTTCTGGCTTACGATGATCCACGTACCGTCTGTGTTTTGCTCAAAGCGCCACTTGTTGTTTTCAGCAGGATCCGTAGTGCTCACTGCACCTGTCATGTTCTGTCCCACACCATTGTCGGTCATGAGGCGGGTTTCACGCTTTGCAACAATCTGGAACCACTTTGGGCTGTCAGCCGTTGAGGTCACCACCTTGTCGGCCCATGCCTGCTGAGCTACGCCACAGCCTAAAAAGGCAAGAGTAGCAAGCAGACCTTTTGAGTAGTTTCGTTTCATTGTGTAAAAAAGAAATTGTTATTGATTTAGGTATATTTAGATTACTTCTTATTTAAGAGCGAGTTGGGGTCGAACTTCGAAATGGCATCACGCATGGCGGTATCGCCCTTTAAGTTCTCGAGTTTGTAATAGTCCATAAAGCCCATGTTGCCTTCGCGCAAGGCTTGTGCCAATGCCTTGGGCACTTCTGCCTCGGCTTGGATTACTTCGGCACGCGCTTGCTGGGCCTTGGCACGCATCTCTTGCTCTTGGGCCACAGCCATGGCACGGCGCTCTTCGGCTTTGGCCTGTGCAATGTTTTTGTCGGCATTGGCTTGGTCCATCTGGAGGGTGGCGCCAATGTTCTTACCTACGTCGATGTCGGCGATATCGATAGACAGAATTTCGTAGGCCGTACCTGCGTCCAAGCCCTTTGAGAGGACGAGTTTGGAAATAGAGTCTGGATTTTCGAGTACTTGTTCGTGCGTCTCAGCCGAACCGATACTTGACACGATGCCTTCGCCTACGCGGGCTAAGATCGTATCTTCGCCTGCACCACCTACCAATTGGTGAATGTTGGCACGCACTGTTACGCGGGCTTTGGCGATGAGTTGAATGCCGTTCTTGGCGACAGCGGCTACAGGAGGTGTATCGATTACTTTGGGGTTGACACTGGTCTGTACAGCTTCAAACACATCACGACCAGCGAGGTCGATAGCGGTGGCCTTTTCGAATGACAGGTCGATGTTGGCTTTTGAGGCGGATACCAAGGCGTGTACGACGCGCTGCACGTGACCACCAGTCATGAAATGGGCTTCCAGATTGTCGCGCGTCACAGTGCGCAGCCCTGCCTTATGGGCTTCTATCAAGCTCGGCACAATGACACTGGGCGGTACATTACGTATGCGCATCAAGAAGAGTTGTATTAACGATATCTTAACACCTGACACCTTGGCACTGAGCCAAAGAAAGAAGGGGACGAAATGAAAGAAGATACTTACCAGTACGATAGCTACAAAGGCTATGATACTTAAGAAAACAGGATCGTAAAATTCCATAGTGTTCTTAGATTAATTTTAAAAAAGGATTTCAAGTCGCAAATATACACATTATATAATAGGTGTAAAAAACACGTACACAAGTTTAATATAAAAGTATGTTGTATAACATTATAAAGAGAAGAGCCTTGGGGGAGGGCGCAGTCTTACCTGGGGGAGGACGCAGTCTCACCTGGGGGCGACGCGTCCCCGCGTCGGCATTTGCTTGACAAGGCTCGATGCCTTGGCAAGCAAATACAAAATGCGTCCCACTCTCTTATCATTGTATTGCCAAGTTGGGGCATCGAGCCCCAACTTGACAATGCCGACGCGGGGACGCGTCGCCCCCAGGTGAGATCGCGCCGCCCCCAGGTGAGGACGCGTCACCCCAGGTAAGGATGCATTGCCACTAATGAGTACGTATATCATTGATTATCAACGCTTTCAAAATCGGGGGGGGGGTAATTTCGTCCACATCAAGTTTACACTACTAAGTTGTTGTCATTACAAACTAAAGAAAAACCTGTCATTTTTTTCTTTAGTTTTCATTTGTTTGAAAAAAAAATTTTATAGCTTTGCACCCAAAATGGTTAATAAAAGTTATGTAACAGAATAAAAACGCAAAGTGTAAACTTTCGTTGACAAATTCTGACCATAAAACAACGAGCAAACGCAACTAAGCACGAAACACACTTTATAACAAAGTACACACAAGCACGACTATATAGCAGAGCCGCACATCATTCTAAATGCACAATAACTATCACATAGCTGTTGCCAACCTTTACTGAAGAACGACTCTTCAACTAAAAACATTCAACACTAACAATAGATATGAACCTTCGTTCTTGCTACGGCAAAAGTACAGCCTTGTTGCTATTGACTTTCGTCATTAGTCTCAACACAATGGCACAACGCGTAGCCGTAAAAACAAACTTACTTTACGACGCCACACTCACGCCTAACGTGGGGATTGAATTGGGCATGGGCCGCAAACATACGTTGCAAGGCTTCTATAGCCTCAACCTCTGGAAGAAGCCCCTCGGCGACCACCGTCAGTGGAAACACTGGCAAGCGGGATTGGAATACCGTTGGTGGCCTTGCTCTAAGTTTAACGGCCACTTCGTAGGCGTTCACGCTATGGGAGGCGAATTTAACTTTGCTGCCTTGAAGCACTTCAAACTTCCCTTTTATAATTGGCCATCCGACCTCAACACGATGCGCTACGAGGGTTGGAACGCAGGTGTGGGCGTAACGTATGGTTACCAGTGGATTTTGAGTCGTCATTGGAACCTTGAAGCGTCCATCGGTGCGGGTTACCAATATATTCATTATAAGAAGTACCCCTGTGCTGAATGTGGCTCCAAACTTGAAGACGGACACAAGCACTATTTCGGATTTGATAAGTTAGCACTGAGCGTGCTGTACGTTTTTTAGTTGATGAGTTGACAACCAAGAGACACAACAAACAAAGGCAACAATTTGCACATTCACACATTTGCACATTTGCACATTTATCAAGCATTTGCACATTTGCACATTAGCACATTCACACAATGTTTATAAAGAACACAATATATATATTATTGGCTACAGCGACTTTGAGCGTGTCTCAAGCCACTGCGCAACAAGTGCGCGGCCTTTCGGCCAAACCAGCCGGCAGCAACAACTTTGTGGTGAGCTGGCAAATGGTGATGGACAGCCTTCGGGTGCGTCCTAACCAAACGTTGGTGTTTACACCCGTCATTGAGGACGGCAAGGGCCACACTCAGGTGATGCGTTCGCTCATCGTCAATGGGCGCAAGCAACATTACGTTTACCTTCGCAATGGAGGCAACCCTAACTATCCTGAAGCTACGGAATTGCAGCGTCACAACGGACAGCCGCAGTCGTACAACTATCGCGAAGTGATAGCCCAAGAGCCTTGGATGAGAGAGGCTTCGGTGCGTATCAATACCGACACGTGTGGTTGTGGCAACCTCATGGGCCGCAACGTGGGCACTCCCGTTGAGGTCAATCCACATTGGGAACGGAAGTGTGCCTTGGCTTATGTCACACCTACCGTTGAGGGCGACGACCCTGTGCTTTCATTGCAAGGCAAGGCCTACCTCGACTTCCCCGTCAACCGCACGGAGTTGCACCCCGACTATCACAACAACCCTGCGGAGTTGCATAAGATTATGGCTACAATCGACACGGTGCGCAACAATCCGAAGGTAACGATTACTTCTATCAGCATTCATGGTTACGCCTCACCCGAAGGCCCTTACGACAACAATATTCGCCTCGCTAAAGGCCGCGCTGCGACGCTGAAGGATTACGTGGAGCGTCAGTATGACATTCCTTCATCTGTCTATCACGTACAGTCTACACCTGAGGACTGGGCTGGACTGGAGGCTTACCTCACGAAGAGCAACATGCCCGAACGCGATGCCTTGCTCGAGATTGTTCACTCCGACCTCGAACCTGACACGAAGGACCACACGCTCAAGGCGCGCTATCCTGAGGCATACAATATTATATTGAGTGCTTGCTACCCTTACCTCCGCCACTCTGACTACGAGGTGAAGTACAAGATTCGCCCGATGACGGACCAAGAGGCTGCACAGCTCATCGATACGGAACCGCGTTTGCTCTCGCTCACCAAGATGTGTCGCATCGCACGCCTCTACGAAGTGGGGAGTGATGATTATAATAAGGTAATTCTCACCGCAGCCAATGTCTACCCCACTGACATAACGGCAAATGTCAATGCGGCGAACGTAATGATTCGCAAGGGTGATCTCATCACCGCTAAAGAATACCTCAAGCGTGCGGGCAACACGCCAGAGGCCAACAACGCATTGGGCATCATTGCCCTCACCGAGATGCGCTACGACGATGCTCGCTCTCTCTTCACCCAAGCTGCCCAAGCGGGCTGCCAAGAGGCAAAGAAGAATCTGGAGTTGATGCAGTAGTGTCTCACCTATTACTAATTTCACAAAAAGACTTAAGCCCATGCCCCCTCTCATTCTGAGTGACAAAGCTCACATCACACAAGGTGACTTACCTCATTGGGATGACAAAAAGGCCATTTACTTTGCTACCTTTCGTTTGGCAGACTCTCTGCCCATCACTGCCATGAAGGAGTTTAGAGCTTGGGAGGAGGATAAGCTGGAATCGCTCAACCACGGCAACGTGGCCACTACCTCCTGGGAAGAATTTGAACGAGAAAGACAAGACCTTATCGAAAAGCTTTCTGACAAAGGTCATGGTGCGTGTATTCTTCAACGCCCCAACATTAGACAAGTGGTAGAAGACACGCTGCTACATTACGACAAACTGCGTTATTGGGTACATTGCTTTGTCATTATGCCCAATCACGTACACGTGATGTTTGAATGTGCTGAAGGTTATCAAATGCAAGAGATTCTTTCTGCATGGAAATCTTTCTCTGCACATCAGATTAACAAGATACTTCAACGCAAAGGGCCTATATGGCAAAAAGAGAGTTTCGACCGCATCATACGAAATAATAATCACTATGTCTGTGTGCTTAACTACATTGCAAAGAACCCTTTACATTTGCCACCCCACACTTTCTCTGATTACTTTACAACAGGACGTCCTGACTTTAAAGTAGTTGAAAATCGTGTGAGGAAGTATTATGACAGCTTACACTGACTGAGTCGATGCAGGTTAATCTGGGGGGCGCGATCTCAATTGAAAGCAATGCAATCTCACCTGGGGGGACGCAATCTCACCTGGGGGCAATGCAGTCTCACCTGGGGGCGACGCGTCCCCGCGTCGGCATTTGCTTGACAAGGCTCGATGCCTTGGCAAGCAAATACAAAATGCGTCCCACTCTCTTATCATTGTATTGCCAAGTTGGGGCATCGAGCCCCAACTTGACAATGCCGACGCGGGGACGCGTCGCCCCCAGGTGAGACTGCATTGCCCCCAGGTGAGACTGCATTGCCCCCTGATTACCTACCTCCACTAACACTAACAAAGAATTCAATAAATTTTATTAGCAACTTAAACATTCAAAACAATGAAACTGAACAAGTTTTTACTTTCAGCCATCGCCGCAGCTTCACTGACTGCTTGTAGCGATAGTACCGATGTTGTGGACAGCAACAAGGGACATTGGAACGCTGACGGAACAGGCTACGTGAGCCTCTCTATCAGCATGCCTAACAGCACGTCTAATGAAACACGTGCGAATAACGACGAATTCGACCATGGTACTAAGAACGAGTATGCTGTCTATAATGCCATGCTTATCATCTTCACCTCTGACGATGCAACTAATAATGATGAAGATACCTACAAATTCAACACAGCCTACAACATGCCATTGAGCTTCACTAGCGATACTCAAACGGATCAAATTTCGTCTAAACTAACGGCTCACATTGATGGAATTAGCGCTGCTAGAGCTAAAGCTTTGGTTATCCTTAACAAGCCAGATGATGCTGTAATGAAATTGAATGATGACAAAACAATCAATTTCGGAACAGAGAAGTTTGGAACAGAGAAGACCTTTAAAAATTTCAAAGATCAAGCTATTAAAATAGCAACGAATTTGGAATCAGCAAAAGGCTTTACAATGACTAACGCTCCACTTACAAACTTACATAGCACCACAGAGAGTCTTGTAAAACCAACTAGCCCCACAACCACAACTTTGGCTGAGATTGACCTCAATAAAGTTAGAAACACGCCTGAAGCATCTCTAAAAGAACCAGCTGCAAATATTTATGTAGAACGCAGCGTTGCCAAAGTTACTGTAGAAGATGCAGACAATAACGCTCACCAACTTGGCGATAATACAAACATCCACTACACAATTGAGAGCTATGACCTAAATAATACAAATAGCACATCCTATCTCACTCGCCACGCAGACGAGACCACTACAACTTGGTCCGGATTAAAATCAGGGTCCTTTACCGAAACTAATAAGAAGGATACACAATATCGCTTCGTTGGTAATAAAGAAGTTGGAGATGGAACAGGCCTCTATCGTACTTATTGGGCTAAAGACCCCAACTATAGTGACAATACAGGTCTTACAACCATAACAAAAACTAATGCAGATTTCAGTAATGGTATTGATGTCGCAAAATACTGCATGGAAAATACCTTTAATGTTGAAAGTCAAAAGCAAGCGAATACAACTCTTGCAGTCTTAAAGGTTCGTTTTTGGAAAGGCACGAAGCCTACTGATGGAAACTACCCAACTCTTTTCATGTTCAATAACGACATCGAAACATTGCTTACAGACGAAACAGGAACATCTGATTTTACAAACAAAGTTGTTACAGAAGTAAACAAAATTCCAGCAGTAGCTAGCTATCATGGAGGCGTAAAAAGTGTTGAGTATACAGGTGTCACAAATGGCAAAAAGAAAATCAATAAAGTTACATATAACGACAATACAAAATCTGACGAGGTTGGTAGCAATGACGCCAACATACTCAATATCATTGTAAACCATATCGGAGATGTTTCTGTTTACGAAAATGGTATTGCATACTATAATGTACTAATCAAGCACTTTGGTGAAGATTTAACTCCTTGGCATTCATGGGAAAATGGTACTAACGCTAAAATTCCAACTGTTGGTGATATCTACCCTGACAATAGTGATGCCAACTACCTCGGCCGTTATGGTGTACTACGTAACAACTGGTACAATCTTAAAGTAAATAAAGTAAGCAAGATTGGTACTCCTGACATCGACACTCCCCTAAACTCTCCTGATGATAATCTCGAGAGCTACATCAGCGTATCTATCAACATTCTCTCTTGGGCTAAGCGTTCACAAGACGTTGACTTGCAATAAAGCCTAAGTTTGTAATCTCTCAATAGGTTAAGAGTTTAAGAGGTTATTGGGTTATGAAAGTAACTTTGTAACCCAATAACCTCTAAACTCAGAACCTTTTTTAATCAACTAAACGAATCCTATTTCTCATTACGACAATCACTCTGATATGAAACTATTCTCTTACTTAATCACTGGATGGGCTATGATGACGGCAGCACTCTCGTTGGGAAGTTGCGCACAAATGGATACTGACCTTGCAGAATGTCCCTCTGGCCTCGATGTGACCTTTAAGTACGATTATAACATTCAACGTGCCGACATGTTCAAAGACCATGTGGGCGGCATCAGTTTGTATGCGTTTGATGAGAATAATCAACTGGTGCTGCATAAGGACACGGCCAACACGGCCCTCACGGCACCCTTACAACAGAATGACTTTACGTGGCACATCTCAGAAAGCGAACTCCCCGTGGGACGCTACCGCATTGCGGCTTTGGCGTATCAAAAGGACTATAACGAGACGCTTGCTACTCCTGGTGCAAAACTGCGCCAAGCAGAACTGAACAATGGCGATGATATTACCAAACTACAAGTTACACTCGACCGCGAAGCTACGGACGCTACGAGCGCTACAGCTTGGGTTGATCATAAAGGTTGCCCACTCGACACGCTTTGGGCTACGCGCAACCTCACAGCGGACAATGATTGGGTAACGATAAAGCCCCAAAAGGTGAGTCAACACCAAATATCACTCCTACGTGACACCAAACAAGTGAATATTACCTTGCGTCAAACAGTCGACCCTTCTAACATGGACGATGCCGACTACGACGTGAAGGTTTACGATACAAACGGTCGCTTGCTCTACAACAATGAGCCTGACGCTACCGACACGCGCCTCTGCTACACACCTTACACGCAGTGGACTACTACACTCAGTACACGCGCTGAGGGCGAGACAGCCAATCTTATGCACACGGCGCACTACGAACTGATGATGAATCGCCTCGTTGCTCATCAAAATAACGCGGCTGACGCACGCCTCCTCATTACGAACAAGCGCACTGGGAAGGAAGTGGCCAATGTCAATCTTCCGGCCCTCTTGGCTGACGGCCGTAGGGCTTACGAGCGTTACAATTACTCAGCGCAAGAGTATTTAGACCGCGAATATCAGTTTGCCCTCGACTTCTACCTCGTTGGCGATAAGTGGCAATACATCAGCGTGAGCATCGCTGCCCTCAGTTGGAGCTATCGCGTGCAAAACGTTGAACTTTAATCCTAACGGGGGGCGACGCAGTCTAACCTGGGGGCGACGCGTCCCCGCGTCGGCATTTGCTTGACAAGGCTCGATGCCTTGGCAAGCAAATACAAAATGCGTCCCACTCTCTTATCATTGTATTGCCAAGTTGGGGCATCGAGCCCCAACTTGACAATGCCGACGCGGGGACGCGTCGCCCCCAGGTGAGACTGCGTCGCAACCAGGTGAGGACGCGATGTCTCTAAGTAATACACACAAAAAAAATTAGAAAATTGAAACCACTCTACCTCATATTGTCCATTTTGCTACTCATGGTGTGTATCATGAGCTTTGGGTCGTGTAGCAAAGACAATGTGGAAGAAGTGGACAATGTGGCTAAGAACGTGTGCTTTAAAGTGGAAGTGCGCACAGGTGGCTATGGGGCAGGAACTCGTGCGGCTGGACCGTCTGAAGATGATGGTACGCTGGCTGACGATGAGAACGAAAAAGCGGTCTATAACGCTACGCTCTTTATCTACCAAAATGATAAAGGCATAAATGGAGCAGCCGACACTCCTATATTATATAGTGTCTACCTACCCAACTTCTCAAAAGACACAGAACACTCTTCAAGCAACGGAGGCGTGTACACTTCGTCCGTGGTTGATACGCGCTACTCCATTCCCGCAGGCGACTACCATGTGATTATCGTTTGTAACATGGGACGCCTCACGGCCAACACCTTGGGCGACGTGCAACAGATGACGACCGCCAATGCCACCTTCGGCACGCTACAACAGCCCGAAACTTGCTCAACCTTTGCCATGTCGTCCTCCGACGACAAATCAATCCATATCGAGGGCCACTCCAACATGGCTAACGTAAAGGACGGCGTATTGGTCGAGATGAAAGCCGACGTGCAACGCTTGGCCGCACGCATCGACTTCTCAGCAGGTGGAAATGGGGTATGGGTCAGCGAGGTGGTCAACACGGCAGCTGAAGGTGATAAGCTGCTTGAAGGCTACAAATATACCATTGGTACAGAACCGAATGCCGACTACTTCTACTTGACGGGTGTGACACCTATCAATCTACTCAGCAGTGAGGAGTACATATTGAAGCGCGTTACCGAAGACAAAACGTTTAATACCATTCAATACTTGGGCAAGGAGTTGCTCAGCTCTGACGGCAACGCAGCGAACTATGTAGTCGACCCTTACATTCTTCAAAAAAGCCCTTCAAGGAATGCTTTAGGGCTAAGCTACACCAATAGATATGAAGAAATGAAGTCCAGCTTTGCAGCCTGCAACAGTGGGTTGAACAAGATAACGCAGATAACCAACGGCGCCACAAACTGTTACACCGATGCTACGGACGGCTTGACGTATAAGAGACTCGTCTATGCGAAAGAGAACACCATTACCATAGGTGCTAACAAAGAGGCTTACGTTACGGGCTTGCTCTTTACGGGCTATTACAAGAAGGCTGGCGAAGCTGCTGTACAGAAGACATACGAATACTTCATTCGCCATACTGACCCATACAACTCTAACTCTGATGCCTTGGCCATGAAATATGGCATCGTACGCAACCACGTTTACCAAGTACGCATCAATAGCGTAAGTTCTATGGGCTTAATCCTCATTCAAGTGCGCGACTGGATTCCTATCGTGGCACCTGATATTGACCTGTAGGAAATGTGCAAATGCGTAGGAAATGTGCAAATGTGAGAATGTGCAAATGCGTAGGAAATGTGCAAATGTGAGAATGTGCAAATGTGCAAATGAATGAATGCTTTAAAAGATCATTTACACATTAGCCAATCGCAGCAATAAAAGGCGTCCATTTGCACATTTGCACATTCTCACATTTGCACATTAAAAAAAACTTCCTCTTTTATGAAACTCTTATACCTTCTTATCCCCCTACTACTCTTCTCCGCCTGTTCTAACGAAATAGGTGACGACATAAAGCGCGGACGATCCACGGTGCGCATTGAGCTGCAACAAAGCGACCCGACGGCTGTGGCGCAAAACAAAACGCGGGCCTCGTTCGGCGGTAGCTATCACGACGCAGGCGATGACATTCATAATGCTTACGTCGTGATGTACAACGTCAAGGCGGGAAAGGTGGAACGTATCATCAACGTGCCTGCCGACGCTGGCGAAACGGAATACAAGAGCAAGCAGGTAACGACGATCACGACAGAAAACGGTGAATACTTGTTCTATAACTTTGCCAACCGCACTGACTTCGATACTGATCCTGCCACCCCTGATGCTGCTACGCACGAGGTGAAATCACTCAGCCTTGACGGCCTTACCTTTACCGTTGGCAGTCCGTTGCCTGAAGGGTTAGATACGAAAGCGATCACTTGCGACTATAACAACTACGAGATACCCAAAAAGGGCATTCCGATGAGCGATAAAAATGAATTCACCATTGACAAGGACCAAACTATCACGCTCATACTCTATCGTATGTTGGCCAAGATGCAGTTTGCCTTTAACAATCGTTCGGCTTCAGCCTTTCGCATTCGCGGTTTGAAAGTGGGTAGCATTACCAAGGACAATACTCAGATTTACTTGCTTCCCCCTAAGAACCAAAACAACTTGATCATGACTAACTTCACGGGATTGCAACATGAAACCACTGACGTTGACGTATTTACAGCCACAGCCGACAAACCTCCCGTAATAATCAAGTCTAGCGAAACAGACAATACTTCCTTTAACAATCTCTATATCAACGAGAGTGAGGCCAACACCGACGGACAGTCCTTTCCGCTCACCATTACCATGGACCGCTCTACCGACGGTGGCACCACTTGGGTGCCCGACACACGCCATGCACTCATTCAGCTCACGAGCATTCCACGCAACAACGTGGCCATTGTCAACGTCAACCTTACGGACTTTGTCTTGAAGCTCGAAGCCAGTGCCTACGCGCCCATTGGAGGTTACCCCGCTTACGTGGTCAAACAGAATGACGACTTCTACGCTTACTTCTCAGGCAGTGGCGACTTTGAACTCCGTCCCACACTCTATGAGTATGTCAACCGCGAGCACCCTGAGCGTTACATCAACCTCAACGACAAAAGTCGCGTGAAGGATTATTCGCTCACAGTGCTCGACCCGCAAGGAATCTTTAGCAGTCAGCCTGCTTTCGATACTACAACGGGTGAAATCATCGGCACCCTTGCCGAAGGCAGAACAGGCACCGCTACCGTGCGCCTCAACCTGCAACTCGTCACTGGTAGCGTTACACAGAATTATACGCGTACGATTTATATTGTTAGAAATTAGTTTTTTAGTTGACAAGTTCTTTTTAGTTGACAAGTTAACGAGTTGACTAGTTAACGAGCAAGTTACCTTTAAAAATACCTACTCACTAACTCATCAATTGAAACTAACTTACTTGTCAACTCGTTAACTTGTTAACTCGTAAACAAAAGAAACCCCGTTAACTAAGAAGCAAAAACCTTGTAGACATGAAACGTTTGTTTACACTCCTTCTCTTGATCCTTTCATTGGGAATGCAGCCTATCTGGGCAGCAGACGACCCAACATACACATACATCCAATTCTCGGGCAACGGGCGCACCGTCTTGCTCGACACTGATGGGGCACTCTCGGTAGTAAACGCTACCGAGAATGCCCCTTCTGGCTCTGGCTATCAATGGACGTTTGAAGCTGCGCCCAACACCACGACCTCAGAAGTCGTACTCAAAAGCAAAGCAGGACACTATGTGGTGTACAACACGGCGGATAAATCCTTCACAACGACTACCGATGCCACCGCAGCCACTGCCTTTACGAAAAGTACTAACAAGTATTACAGTGCTACGGCTGGCAGCGACCGTTACGACCTCAGCATTAGCAGTCTAACGGGGAAAAACGCTTTGGCCGTGAAGAATGGACAACTCACCCTCGCCGTGACTAATTCACGTTACAGCACGGTGCGTTTGGCCACGACTATTAGTGGCCCGAACGTTAACCCCATGGTTAGCACCACGGGCGATGAGCATTGGTACTATATGGAACTCTTGCTCAGTGGTTCGGAGTGCATCAAAGATGCTGCCAAGAGTGGCGACAAACTTATCAAGACCGCCACGCCCAGCATTAAATACTTAAATGCCTACATGTGGAGCCTCGTCGAGGCCAACGACCAAGGCGACGTGTACTTCAAGAGCAAGGCTGGCAACTACATAGCCCAACTCGACGGCACGCTCCAATACATTACCTCTGACGAGAGTAAGCGCAATAGCCAAGGACACTATCAAGTGTGCGATGTGGCCGACCAATCAGCTTATGCTGGCACCTTTATCATTAAAAATCAAGACACAGGCAAGTTCATCTTCCCCTACGACAGTAATAGTAAAGATATAGGTATGGGCAGTTCCATGAACACTGCTGAACGCATGCGCTTTATCGAGACCGACACGCGCTTGCTCACTCAGCCCCACGTCATTCAATTCACCGCACAAGGAGCACAGGCGCTTTACGATAGCAATACGAAAAACAACGTAACCGTCAAGACACCTGCTGATGATGACAATGCTGACGGCTACACTTGGCAATTCGAAGCCATTGCGGGCCAAACCGATGCCTATGCTTTGAAGAGCAAATTGGGGCACTATCTAAAATATACTGACAACGCGTTCAGTACTACGAGCAATGCTGACGAGGCCGTTGCCCTCTTCCCCCTTGGCAACGACTACGATCCTTACCATACGCGCATTTCCCTCACCTTGGCCAACGATGCTACCAAGGCGATTGGCTATAAAGACAATGTCCTCTATCTGAGCGATGCTGCTGCCTCGCTCTATACCGTTACGCGCATGATAGAAAGTACAGCGCAGGTCGTTGGTACGGCATTGCCCAAGTTTTCTACCATCAACGATACCTATTATTATAAACTCCAATTCAAGGCCAACCACGCTGGCGACGACCGCCTCACCCTCACCGCCAATGGCTATGACACACCGACAGTCAACACCGAGGCGAACCCTGCTAACATTAATCAGAACTGGATACTGAAAACCGCACTCAACCCTAAAGCCAAAGAGGGCGACTTCTACTTGGTCAACCAAATGGGCGAATACTTGTGTTACGATGGGTCGAAATTTGTCATTCGTCCACAATATGACGAAAATTCTACCACCGTCTACCGCTTTATGCAAAACGACACGCAACCCACGTATTGGATGATTGACATGCCGCTCAACACAAGCCCCAACCACACCATGGGGTTGCGCAACACGGACGTTTATAAGATCAAAGAGTGTGAAGTCGTTTCGGACTACAACTACCTTTCGTTCAAGCCCTCTACCTATGTAAGCGAATACAATTACTTAGAGTTTACGGGTAACGGCCGCACCGCACTCTTCGAGAAGGACGGCGCGCTCATAGCCGTAGCTACCACCGAGACGCAGCCCATAGGCGATGGTTACCAGTGGACGTACGAGACTGCAGAACAAAATGGCATTGTCGGAGGCATCGTTATCAAGAGCAAAGCTGGCCACTACGTTAAGTACGATACGACGACCAAGACCTTCAGCAGCGTGGCCAACAAGGCCGAAGCCTCTATCTTTGTACGCAGCGAGAACACCTACTACACAGCCTCCGCTGGTGCTACGCGCTATAACTATACGCTCTATGGCAACACCGACACATACAACACACTCGGTGTGAAGAATGGTCAGCTACAATTGGTACGCCCCAACTCGCGCTATGCTGTGGTGCGCCGCACCACCTCATTGCGCGGTGCTTTGTTCTGCCCTATGGTGAGCACTGACGACAAGCCGTATTACTATCACATCGACCTCCGCACCAATGGCGACGAGCTGCTTCAAGATGCCAACGACGGTGAAGTGTTGCAAAAGACTACTGAGACCCTTCTGCCCTTGAAGGACCTGCGCTGGAGCATTTACGAAGCCAACGACTTGGGCGACGTTTATATCAAAAGTTTCAGGGGACACTATATCTACTGCGATGGCACCAACCAACGCGTCACCGCCGACACATCTGTGCGCGATACTAAAGGCCGCTACAAGCTCTGCGATATTGCCGACAACACTGACCCTCGCAGTGACGGCCATTGGCTTATTTACAACTACAATAGCAATAATATAATGGCAGCCTACGGTGTCAACGATAACAGAGTGGGTACAAGTGGTATTCAATACATGCTGATCGCCAACCGCGTCCGTTTTACCAACCTTGGCGACACTATCTATCGCTACCTTTTATTCCCCGCTATGGGCATGAAGCCCCTGCTTATGGGATATAACGATAAGGGACAAGTACAACTACACGCCCATACCATTAATAGCCAAGATGACCAACCCGGCCTCTATCAATGGCGCATTGACGGACTCAACATTGGCAATAAGGCGGGCTATTTCATCACTTATAACGATAAAGACAAAACTTTCGGCGTAACGACCAACAAAGAAGAGGCTTATCAGTTTGAGTTTAGCCGCAACACTTACGAGAACAACAACCTCATGCGCGACAATCTGCTCAGCACCGATGAGCAGCATGCCCTTTGCATCGACGAGGACGGCACCCTCTATTGGGGACAACCCAACACGCGCTACAGTGTGGCCCACTTCCGTTCCTTTCCCCTCGCCCCGAAGTTGCCCGTTAGTTCGGCTAATGGCGTGCATTACCAACTCTACTACTTACAGACGCAAAGCGGCAGTCACTATAACTATACGCTCAATGCTGACAACACGCAGCTTTCGTTGCAACCTGCAGCCACCGACGACTTGCGCCAACTCTGGGTGTTTGTGAACGACGGCCTTGGCAAAGGCGACTACTATCTGCAGAGCGCCTATAACCGTGCTTTCTTAAAATACGATGCCACGGCCGAGGCTGGTCAGCAATTCGCTGCTACGACCAACATTGCCGAAGCTACTCATGTGCGCTTGGTCGAGAGCAACACACAACCCAACTATTGGCAATTGCAACTCGTAGGAACGGACGGAAATAGCAATATCATTACGCACAATTACACCAATACTACAGGGGCCTTTGCCCTCACCACACCTAACAACGACAATAACTTTGTCAACCTCATTGCGGCTGACATTACACCCGAATTTTATGATGAAGATGGCGGTTCCTATCGCAACCTCCAGTTGAAAGAATTAGACACGCCCTTACAGCTTGTGGCGCAAGAGGACGGCTGCGTAACGACCGAAGCCGATAGCAGCACCAATACCGACCACAATAGTTGGAAGAACGTAGGCTCTCGCGAAGACTTTGTCCTACGTAATGCCAATGGCAAATACCTCACTACCAATAGCGAAGGCGCTGTCATCCTTACCGACAATGAGGCTGAGGCTACCCACTTCTTCCTTTGGTTCAACCACTCCACAGCCGATGGTTACCTCACTTGGATGTTTGGTCAACTGCCTGCCGACGGACAAGTACCCACCGTGCCCAACCTCTGCTTGGGCTACGATGAGGCTACCAAGAGCGTGAAGTTGCTGCCTTTCAGCACTTATATCACCGACAAGAAGCATACGCTCTGCTTTACTTTCTCTGCCCCCACAAGTCCAGCCTTAACTACCGATGGATTGACGGGCAAGAACTTCTACTACTTTGTTCACTTCGACAAGTTGGACGACAAGTCGCACAACTTTTACATGAGCGACGGCGACGGCACCAGTGTCGATGCTATTGTAGAAGACAAACGCAACGTCAACGACCAAATGTGGGCCTTCGTGGGCCCGAGCAAGGAGGACTTCGTGGTGATGAGTAAAGATAAATATTACCTCTACTTCAATCCGACGAAAAAGACCTTCGACGTGACGCACGACCTTTCACTGGCGGCTCACTTCAGTGCCACTTATCGTGCCAACATTGATCGTTATACCTTCACACTCGTTGGCGGAACAGGCACAGAGGGCAAAACCGGTTGGCTACTCGCCAAGAACAGCAGCACCTCCGACCTTGCACTCGACACCGAAGCGAACATGACGGGCAATGCGGCCAACCGCTACTACTTGCGCTTTGAAGAGATTGCCCAACCGGAGGACTACTCTAACTACGAGATCCGTCCCAAGCGCTCTTGGTTTGTCAAGTTGGCACACGAGGCACAGACGTCCCCAATGACAGGTTTCATTCAGCGCGATGAAGAGGGCTGGACGGTCAATCCCTACACCAAACGCCCGATGCAAAAGACGAGTACGTACACCATTACGCACTACCTCAAGTGTCAATCTACACACGACCTTTACGTACCGACGTGTATGATTAATTCGGCTGCAACGCGCTCACGTGCCTACCAGCGTTGGTATAATTATAAGACGGACGAAGCCGTAAGTGATTCTGTACTCTACCTTGGCATCAATAGTAGCCGTAAGTATAGCAACGGACTCGTTGTGGGCGACCGCCTCAACTTCAATGGGGGCTACGGCAGCTTCGTTGATCACTACGTGACGTTCCAAATGCCTGAGAACGTGCCCGATGATTGGGAATACATCTTGGGAGCTGACCTAACGACCTATACCGACTTTGTCGACTACTTTGGCGACAATGGCAATCCACTCTATACGGGCGAGGTGACCAATGACATTGTTGTGCCTACCGACCAAGACTTAATCGAACCGACCGTGACGGGCCGCAACATATTTGTCATTCGTAATGCACGCGCCATTGCCAACCAACTACTCAACTATCGCAAGGGGAGCAAACATTGGTTGGAAGAGAAGACAATTACGTTTCCACGCAAGAAGGTGACGCTCAACCTCTCTACCGTCAACCTCGATATGCAAAAGTCCGACTACTGGTTCTACAAGGCGGCTACAGCAGCTGAGGAAAACCTTCAAAATGCGGTGAGCGGTGGCGGAACGTTGGAAATTGTGATAGACGATTCGCTCGGCACGGGTATCACGAGTATGGGCTTCCAGGCCAATGGTTTGTCATCAGCTTCTGAGCGTGCCATTGGTTTCAAATACCCTGGCGACCCCGATGGCTTTGGCACAGGGGAAGCCAATGCTGACCAATGCACGCTCAAGGTATATGGCTGTACCAGCGACGGCATACGTTACCAGATAGCGAAGTTTACCCTCAAATTTGAGGACGATTTCGAACCCATTCTCTACACCGAGGTGATTGGTAAGAATGCTGACGGTTCGTTTAAGTCCGACCGTTCCCCCGAAGCACTACAAGCCTTGACGGGAGATCCCGTGGCCACCATTACCTTCGACCCCGACCTGTACGACACCTTCCTCACGCCACCTGTGGGCACCAACACGTCCCTTTCTGACCGGGGGCAAGGTGACGGAGCAAATACTACTTATAGCCGCTGCTACCGCTATCCCTTCAACTACGACAACACTTCATACTGCTTTGCCCCAATGAGGACTATCTCCGACCAATGTACGTGGGGTAACTACACCATTTCGAAGATATTCGACAGCACCGACAACCGTGGTACCTTCTATCCTATTAAGAAGTTCTACAAAGACTTCTATATCCAAGGTGCCTACGATGACACTAACGCAGCCTTTCTCTACATCGATGCTTCCGACCTTCCTGGTCAGGTAGCTTCAATCGACTTTTCAGGTCAGGCCTGTACGGGTTCGCGCCTTTACGTGTCGGCTTGGATGAGTAGTCCCGACCGCGACAGGGAGTCGCCCGCCAACGTAGTGTTCCGCGTAGAAGGCATTACCGAGAGTGGCGATGTCAACACGCTCTATAGTTACTGCCCCGGTGCTATCTTAGGTCAAGCACGTGATCGCACAGGCAAAACGATTAATAACAACATCGATAACAAAGGCATCGGTCTGTGGCAACAAGTGTTCTTCAGCTTTATCAACAAGAGTACTATCCCCTACACACGATATCGCTTGACGATTGACAATGCTTGTACCAACACGCGCGGTGGCGACATCTTGATTGACGATATTGAAGTATTCTCACTCAAGCCTTCTGTGCAGTTAGAGCGCAGCACGCCTGTTTGTAGTCAACAGATTACATTGGCTAAGATGACGGCCGACTTTGATGTGATTTTGCAACAATTGGACTTGACCGAGAATGAGGACTTGGCCGAAGGCAACCCCAATATGTGGTACTGCCTACTCGACAAGGCCCTCTACGACAAAGAGTTGACGGCTAAAGCCACCGACCCCTCTAACTACACTCCTTCTACCACCGACGTAAGGCGCGCCTTTACAACGGCCTTAGTGGGCGACCCTGCGGTGACAACAGGTCCGGAACGTGCTTTCCGCTACATTGAGTTCACCACCCACTTTAATAACGATGCCTTACTGCCGCCCTACGACTATGCCAAGGCACTGCATGGCATGAATGCGCAACGCTTTAAGGAAACATCTGGTGCGGGTGATCGCCACTTTATCATTAGCGATAAGTTTAAGGGGGCAAATCTTCAGCCGAGACACGAATATTACATTCTGTTTAAGCCGCGCTTCTCGTCCGACCCTATTACGATTAACAATGCAGTCAATGCCTTCGAACTGGGTACGGACTGCTGCATTATGAGCACTTTCCGTACGGGGTCTGCCATTACCGTAGTGGAAGACGGTGATGACGACACGGCTATCGACAATGAAGTACAAACTTGTGCGGGCAAGAGTGTGGCACTCAGCGTGAAGCAAAATGGCACGGCCGACAACGGCACAGAGCCTGAACGCTTGACACAATACGACTGGTGGCGCGATTACGTGGCTGGAGCTTTCACACAGATATATGTCAATACGGCCAACCGTACGTGGCGAGTTATCGACAAGCACGAAGCCCCCATATCGACCGAAATCACGCTGCGCGAAGCGTTGATGACGTTCCGCCACTTCTACCCTACGGCTACGACTGTAGCGACAGCGAAACCTCAAAGTGACGATGCGTTCGTCTTGACGCAACCGATCATTGACGTACTCCTGCAACTCACACAAAACACATCAAACAGTGTGGCACCTTTGCTCTTGCTCAACAATACGTGTAACGTATTCATACCTGTGGCTACGACTCAAGGAGAGATAGAGTACGTTACAGTCATTCCTATTGACCATACCAATGCCGACGGCAACGTGCAGTACTGCTACGACCCTGAACGAATTAGTATCTTGGTCAGTGGCCAAGCACCACAACTCTTTGACGGACTGAATGGGGCGACTGACACTTACCCCGACCACTTAACGAACGTGCCTATACGCACCAGTCTGGCAGCCGTAAGCGAGGTGAGAGAACATATTGCCAAAACCGCCCCCAAAAACGTGCTGCGAATCCCCCTACGCAGGATGGTTACAATCACCGCTGGAGCATTGGGTATGCAACACATTCTCCCCTCTGACAGCGACTTGGGAGATGTCTACATCACCGCTACCAACGACCCTGCCATGAAGGTATACAACATCTTTGCTGATAAGGTGGAAGGGTTTCGCACTGTGGGACATGTAAAGGAACTTGAAGCTCTCTCGGCCAACCCAACGGAGGCGCATGCCGACATTTACTTCCTCAACAACTTCAATCCGCGCGAGGGTTATACTTATACGCTGCGCATTGACTTCCGCGAACGCTTTGCCGCTAAAGATGCTACAGTGTCAACGGCTTGCGACGGTACACTCTTGTTCGACCTCATCATCGTACCGCAGTATGAAGTATGGACTGGTGCTGCAGGTAATACGGACTGGACGAACGATGCCAACTGGGCACGTGCCGATCGCACGGAACTGCTTCGCGATGCGACCGATGCCCCCGACTACGTGACAAATGCGACGAATGGTACGGCACAAGGCTTTGCCCCAATGTCGCACACCAACGTAATCGTTACGCCACAGGCAGTTGGTCCCTTGCTCTACGCTACGGATCACAGCAGCGCGGAGGGCGATAGTTTTGTTCACTTCATCGAACACGAAGGCGATCAGCGCACTGCTACGCCCGACATTGAGTACCACCTCTTGACGCAAAAGCAAGCTACGGAGGGCGGCTTCAACCCTTGCAGTCGCTACAAAACCTATCAGGCTAACAACCTTGTGTTGCAATCGGGCAGCGAACTCCTCCACCCCGAACGCTTGACCTATACGCAAGCGTGGGTAGAATACGCGCTCACTCCTGGCCGTTGGTACACCTTAGGTTCGCCCTTGCAGCATACCTATGCAGGCGATTGGTACGCGCCCACTGACAATGCGCAACAACTCACGCCTTACTTCGACAACGTAACGTTCAACACGACTGACTACAACCGCTTTGCGCCAGCCGTCTACCAACGCAGTTGGGACAAGGCCAACTCCTGGCTCTACTACCTCGAACCTTACTCGGCCGACGCACCGCAACAGGCTGCCGTTCAAAACAAGGACGTTTACCAAGCCATCGCATGGAGCAAAACCTTTAACGATGTGCAAACGCCTTATGGCGTAGGTGGTTTCTCGGTGAAGGTGAATGCAAAGGGTGCTTCAAGTACTTATACGCAGTCGCTCTTCCGCCTGCCGAAGGAGGACACCGCATTTCGTTACTATACTACGGCGCAAGCTACTGATGGTAAGGAGTATGCTGTCGACCGCACGAAGAGTCATCGCCTTATCGCTGACCAGCTGAACGAGGCGAGCCGCACGATTACGCAGACGCTCACGAATAAGAACACGGCTAACGCTTACTTCTTAGTGAGCAACCCATTTACGTGCGGACTCGACATGAACCAGTTCTTCTCTACGAATGCCTCTGAACTCGAAGGCGCAAAGTATTGGTTGCTCACGGCTGACGGACAGTTGGGCGTGATGCAGAATGCTGACGATAAGCAGTGGATAACTGTCAATGATGCCACGGCCACAACGGCTCAAGGCGTCCTCGCTCCAGGTCAAGGTTTCTTTGTGAAAGCTGCTCACCCCACGGGTAGTCTCTCGCTCCGCTTTACGGCAGACATGATGACGAGTGCCAAGGCCGTAGGTAGCACCCTACGCGCTCCGGCTCGCCGCCAACCGTTAGGTGGTTCGCTACGCACCTTGCGCATTCGTGCCGCTCGAGGTGGACTGCGAAGTGAAGCTATTGTTGTGAAAGACACCGAGGCCAACAACGACTACCAGCCGTCCGAAGACCTCGAAGCGCTCGTTGACAATGCTTTGGCCGATGTGCCGACTGTTTATACCTTGGCGGGTACGCAGGCCAGCACAATCAACCGTCGCCACACGATGTTCCGCGTTCCCTTAGGCATTCTGAGCAACAGTGATGCACCGACGCGCCTCACCTTCACGGGGCTGAATGAGTTCAACGAAACGCTCTCGCTACTTGACGAACAAACGGGACACGTCACACCGCTCACGCTCAGTACGGGAGCAAAGACGGATAGCGTATCGTTGGAGGTGTCAGGCAATGCAGTAGGTCGTTACTACATCTTGTCTTCGGCCGAACCTACGCCTGACGATTTGGCTTCGCTGACGCGTCCGCTAATTCAAGTTGACAATCAGCGCCTCGTCATCACCTCCTCACCCGCTCACCCTTTGACGCACGTCGAAGTGGTCGATGCCGCTGGCCGTGTGCTTTACCAGATGAAGCCTTTCACCTCTTCGCTCCGTCTCAAACTGCCACAAGGCATCTACGTAGTCGAAGCGCGCACCGACGAGGGCAAAACGGTGAACAAGGTGACGATGCCTTGTTAATGTGAGAATGCCTTGTGAATGTGCAAATGTGAGAATGTGCAAATGTGCAAATGGTCACCTTTACTTACTGAGTTAAAGATTGAAGACTAAGTAAGTGTTCATAAAGACTCAGTAAGTAAATGTGACCATTTGCACATTTGCACATTCTCACATTCTCACATTTGCACATTCTCACATTTGCACATTCTCACATTTGCACATTAAATAAATATCGTACATTTGCAGCAAAACAATCTCATTATGAAGCATCAAGCTATAAAAGAACTGCCTTATGGTGTGTCGAACTTCGTCACAATCGTTGAGGAGAACATATATTACGTGGACAAGACCATGTACATTCCCATGCTCGAGAACGAGGCACGCAATCTTTTCTTCATACGTCCACGACGCTTTGGCAAGAGCCTCTTCTTAGGCATGCTTCACGCCTACTACGACTGCCGCACAAAGGATAAGTTTGAGCAGTGGTTTGGTAAACTGTGGATTGGCCAACACCCCACGCCTAATCAAGGACGCTATCAAGTACTGCACCTTGACTTCTCACAAGTGGGAGGAAGAATTGAAAAGTTAGAAGAGAACTTCGATAGTTATTGTCGTGTTGTATTTGACAGTTTCGTCGATATTTATGAAGACTATTACACCGACGACTTTGTCAAAAAAGTAAGAAGTGCTGCAACTGCGGTTGACAAACTTACCCTCATCAATTATGAATCGAAAAAGTACGAGTACCCTCTCTACCTCATCATCGATGAGTACGACAACTTTACCAACGCCGTGTTCAACGAGCAAGGTGAGAACGTGTATTGGAGCATTAACCATGCCGAAAGCTTCTATTGCGACATTTTTAAGAAGTTCAAGGGGTCATTTGACCGTATCTTCATCACAGGCGTAAGTCCTGTTACGCTCGACGACGTGACCAGCGGCTTCAACATTGGTTGGCATATCTCTACGAAACCAGAGTTTAACCAAATGCTCGGTTTCTCAACTGAGGACGTACATGCTCTCTTCAGTTATTACAAAGCTTCGGGTGCCATTCGCCCAGACTGCAACATTGAGGCTGTGATTGACGAGATGAAGCCTTGGTACGACAACTACTGCTTTGCCAAAGATGCACTCCACACGCAAAGCCGCGTGTTCAACTGCGATATGGTCCTCTACTACCTACGCAACTACATCAGCCGTGGCGAAGGGCCAAAGGAGATGATCGACCCGAACACCAAGACGGACTATAACAAGATGAAGCGCCTCATACAACTTGATAAGTTGGACGGTGACCGCAAAGGCGTCATTCGCACCATTGCCGAAACGGGAGAGATTGCTTGCAACCTCTACGAGACTTTCCCCGCACACCAAATCACCAACCCTAGAATCTTTCCAAGTCTCTTGTTCTACTACGGCATGCTCACCATTAAGAGTACTCGAGGTGCCAAACTCTTAATGGCTATTCCCAACAACAACGTGCGCAAGCAGTACTATGGTTTTCTGTTAGAGGAATATCAAGAGGTCAACCACATCAATCTCAACGAGTTCTCTGTGCTCTTCACTTACATGGCACTCCAAGGCAAGTGGCAAGATGCACTCAACTACATGGCTGAAGCCTATGCCAAAGTATCGTCTGTGCGCGACGGCATTGAGGCGGAACGCAATCTACAAGGCTTCTTTATGGCTTACCTCAATCTCAACGCTTATTATTACACCGCGCCTGAATTGGAATTGAACCACGGCTTCTGTGACTTCTTCCTCCTACCCGACTTGACGCACTACGCTACAAAGCATAGCTACATTCTCGAACTCAAACTATTGCACAAAGGCGACACCGAAGCCACCGCACAAAAGCAATGGGACGAGGCCGTCACGCAAATCAACGCTTACGCCCAAGCACCTCGCGTCGAGGCCTTGCGCCAAGGCACACAGCTGCACAAAATCATCATGCAGTTTGACCGACACCAACTGCACAGAATGGAGGAAGTGCATAGTTAATGTGTAAATGTGAGAATAACGTAATGTTTTTTATAACTGCGCGTACAAAGGCGACCATTTGCACATTCTCACATTTGCACATTAGCATATTAGCTCATTCCCAAAACTTTTGCATAACTTTGCACACTCGCTTTTTATAAATGACAACCGAATATTGATAACAATATATGGATATTGACTTTGTAATAACATGGGTCGACATGAACGACCCTACGTGGCAAGCCAAATTTTCAAAATATTCAGGCAACAAAAATAACACAAAGAATGGGGTCTGTGATGCTCGCTTCCGCGACTACGGCTTCTTAAAATATTGGTTTCGAGGGGTAGAACAATTCGCCCCCTGGGTGCGCAAAATACATTTTATAACCGACGGGCAAAAGCCTGAGTGGTTAGATGAGTCGAACCCTAAAATTCACCTTGTTAACCACAAAGACATTATTCCAGAAGAGTTTCTCCCCGTTTACAACTCTGCCGTAATTGAACGTTACATTCACCGAATAGCGGGATTGGCCGACCATTTTGTTTACTTCAACGACGACTTCTATATTATCAACCACGTCAGCCCCGAACGTTTCTTCCAGAACGGACTGCCGTGCGACATCGCCGTCTTCTCCTACAACCCTTCATGGTCGCAATGGTACAAACGCATTAAGAACAATATTCGGCTCATCAATCGCCACTTCGACAAGAAAAAGGTGCTATCACAACACCATGACAAGTGGTATGACAAGAGCTACGGTATGAAGGCGCGTTGGAACTATCTACTCCACTTCTACAGTAAGTTCATCACACTGCGCGTGCCTCACAATGCACAGCCTTACCTCAAGAGCACATTCGATGACGTATGGAAAGCCGCTGGTGAGGAATTGACCGAAACGTCACACAACCGTTTCCGTTCGTTAACGGACTTTACGCCCGAACTCTTCCGCACGTGGCAAATCTGTCAGGGCAACTTCACACCTTATAATACGTATCGCGACACGAAGATGTTTCCCCTCATGATACGCTCTAAACAAGCTATCAAAGCCATTTACGAACAGAAGTACACACTCATCTGCTTGAACGACAACGTCCACATTCATCACTATGATCAAGTGATGCAACAACTCGACGAAGCTTTCAGACATATACTGCCCGAACAATCGTCGTTCGAGAAGGGATAGACTGGAATTTAGGAGGTTAGTTTGAGGGGGTAGAAGGTTAAGGGTGGTTCTAAAAATTCTGTTTTTAGAGTTCTGCTATTCTGAAATGTGATTTGTACGCTCTCGAAAGTGTCTTTTTGAAAGTTTGTTCGGTCACATAGCCCGCTATGCTCCCTCACAAACTTTCAAAAATACACTTCCGATAGCGCACAAATCCCTATTTCAGAATTATTAGAACCACCCTTAAAAAGTTAGTTTTAAAGATGAGTTTCCAAAACTAACTTTTTAACCTTCTGCCCCAATAACGCACTAACCTTTTAACCCACTAACCCTCTAACCCTCTAACCCCAAAAACTCTCCCCCCTTGAACAAAGTAGCAGCTGAAATCATTGCAGGACTCATACCTCACAAAATGACACGCAATCGCTGGCGAGGCATCTTAAGGTTTGGACTGATAAATGCTCTCAAACTCAAGCACGAATTGAAGCACAACACGCAGTCGCCTGAAGTACACCTTGCCGTATGTGCCATTGCCAAGAACGAAGGACCTTACTTTACTGAATGGATAGAGTGGCACCGCCGTCAAGGAGTAGAACGCTTCTACATCTACGACAATGAGAGCACCGACGGCACACAAGCATTACTAAAGCCTTACATAGAGCAGGGCATCGTCGTCTACCAACCTTGGCCTGGCTACCGCCGACAGTTGGCCGCCTACGACCATTGCTTGGCACACCACCGCTACGAAGCCCGTTGGATAGCCTTTATCGATCTGGACGAGTTTATCGTACCCGTCAAAGACGCTTCGATACCCGCTTTCCTCAACCGCTTTGAACAGTTTGCAGCCGTCGAAGTCAATTGGCTCATTTATGGCAGCAACGGCCACCGCACACACACCGAAGGGGGCGTAATGCAACGCTTCACGCGTCACTCACTCCCTGATCACCCCTTAAATCGCCACGTGAAGAGCATCGTCAATCCTCGCCGCGTATATGGCATGATAGGTTGTCACGAAGCCGCAAAGATTGACGGTTACGCAGCCGACTCTCATGGCCAACGCATTACACGTAATTTTCGCCAACGCGAGCCACAACAGGACATTATACGCATCAATCATTATGCCGTAAGGTCGTACGAAGAGTTCTGTGAGAAGCAAACACGCGGCCGCGCCAGTGGCACACAACGTGAAGTGAAAGACGACTACTTCACGCAGTATGACTTAAACGACGTAAGCGAGTAAAAGACTCATATCATTATGACAGATAACAAAACACAGGTGGTCGTATCGATGACATCATTCCCAGCTGCCATCGGTTATGCCGAACAGGCTGTACAATACTTATTAAATGGTTCTGTACTGCCCGACAAGTTGGTGCTTTACCTTACGCTTTCACAATTCGAAGGACAAGAGCAACTACTCGACGGTGTAAGGCAGTTAGCAAACAAATCGCCCATTTTCGAGGTACGTGACTACCCCACCGACATTCGTTCGTATCGCAAACTCGTACCCGCTCTCCACGACTTTCCCGAAGCGATCATCGTGACCGTCGACGACGACATCGCTTACCACCGCCACCTTCTACGCGACCTCCTGCGTCTTCACGCACAATATCCTGATGCCGTACTCGCTCATCGCGCTAAACGCATTAAACTCGGAGCGCCGTACCGACAATGGAAGAAATACCGTTGGTACGACTTTGTGTTCAAACGCATTCACCGTGGTTTTCTTAATTTACAAACGGGCGTGGCAGGTGTGCTATATCCGCCCCACGCTCTAAAAGCCGATATGCTCGATGTCGATCTCTTTACGCGTCTGGCTCCTACAGTCGACGACATTTGGTTTTGGGCAGCCTGCGTAGCACAAGGCACACCCGTCATTCCCGTTCCGTTTGGACGCAACAAGCCGCGCGGCTTAGGAAAGCCCAAAGAGCTTTCACTCAAAACGAGGAACTTTAAAGGCCAAACAGACCGCAACCTCGCAGCACTCAACACTATTTTAGAACATTTTCCCGAAATTAGAAAGAAGGTAGAGGAAGGTTAATATTATACGAGTAACCCATAAACTTATTAAACTCATAAACTGCAGTTTATCTGCCTAATTGGGGGGACGCGTCCTAACCTGGGGGCGACGCGTCCCCGCGTCGGCATTTGTAAGTCAAGGCTCGAGGCCTTGACTTGCAAATACATGAATATCCATACTTTAAGTATTGCCAACTTGGGGCATCGAACCCCAAGTTGGCAATGCCGAC
>OBRR01000072.1_pt1 | contig 30644 bp, 29 predicted proteins | sample 1494901 | NCBI WGS metagenome assembly OBRR01 (sample SAMEA3360689, study PRJEB22359) | human gut metagenome | biome: ENVO:urban biome; feature: ENVO:human-associated habitat; material: ENVO:feces | place: Bangladesh | collected 2011
GTCCTTTAAAGAAGTTAACTACTTTTTCCACTACATCACTACAAAATTCTTTTATGCCATCTATAACATCTGTTATATCAAATTCTCCCATGCACTCTATCCTTTTCTGCTTCTTGTATGGTATTTTTCAGTATCATAATATATTTCTACACAACAAATTATCTTTGTTCTTTTCATGTATCATACCCCAACTAATGAAACATTCTATATGGATTCCCATAATCTGTCAGTTGTTCTCTTTTCAAATCCACGCCAAATTCTACATGCATATTCATTGCTCCATTTCCTCGCATATAATACACAATTCCTTTTTCCTTTTCCCATACTATTAACAAATATTCTTTTGAGCCATAAAAATAATCATTATAATAACGAAATATCCTTCTTTCGCCATCCACTTCTACAAATGAGTGATATCCATTTTCATCCATTATATCCTTTGTGCCACTTTCACAACAAACTATATAGCAATCATCGCAAAATTTCTTCTCATTCGTTTGCAGACAATCAATAATTTCCCTGTTTTTCTCATTCGTATATCCTTCTACACTTGATGGCATATAATAAATAATTTGATCGGTAACATAAAAATATCCTAAGTATCTGCGACCTAATTTTATCTCATCTAACGGATTGCTAACCTCTAACTGTTCCAATTGTAATGCATATAAATTTCCATTTTTTAATGAATATAATTCCATTATACTCAAATCAATATTCTGCCAAATTTCCTTATAACTATATGGAAAAAAATATCCTTCATATTCAATTTTTTTCTCCTCCATTTCGTAAAAGAATGGATTTTGATGATTAAATTTACTGCTTTTATAGTAGGTATTGTTACTTCCTACCAAAAGAACTACAATAAATAAACTCAAACATATCAAAGAAATAGGGCGATTATTTTTCACCATATTGTCACCTCTCACCCGTTTTTATTGATTCAATAATGTTTTTAGCACAAGATATGTCCCAAAATTACTATCTACTGCCTCAGCATCGTAATTTCCATCTGAAATATATAATCCTTTTGATATTATATCCGTACCATTATATGCATAATTAGTCTTTCCATTAGATTTAGTAGGCCACCCATTATAAAACAGTGAAAATGTCACCATTGCTGTTAAATCCTTAGAATCTGATTTCAAGTTCAATTGCGTCGCTCTGTCGACCAGATATCCATCTTCTCCCTTCAATGCATCTAAAGTAGCCTCATCAAACTGTCCTATACCAAATAAATCTGGCTGAGGCACTTTTTTACTTTCTGTTCCAAGTGGATCTCCATTATGTAGATAGATGCCAAAACTTCCATTTAGGAAATCATCCGAATTTTCTCTATAATGAATTGCCGCAATCAGCTCAGGTGGTATGCCACTTTGCTCAGAAATGGCTTCATATCTTTCTCTATGGCTGTTATATGCTTCTCTTATATCTCCCAACGAGATGCCATCTAATGTTTCAGCCATCTTTCCTATTTCAGAAATATTATCTGCTGTCATCTTATAAAACCTATTATTATCGTACAAATCCTGATCAAAAGTTGTCCTATATCTTAGTAATATTTCATCCCGATTATCCAATATTTCTTGCCCATCATCATAAAAATAAATAATTCCCTCATTTTTTGTACATATCATATAGGATTTATCTCTATTAAGTATCTCTTTATCCTCGCCCTCATCATTTCCATCATCAACTTCCTGCCACATTCCTCCTTCAATAGAATCTTTGTCTACACTACATTCACCACCTTTCACACATCCCAAAAAGTGCCCATCCAATTCTATATCCATTTTATTTAATCGACCGATACCGGATAAATGTATCAAAACACCATCCTTTTTCAAGTGTATTGGAATTGAATCTTCTGTCGCGTTTGTACATATAACACAAGCATCACATGTGCATTCTGTATCATCAGATACTTCCGTTTCACTCACACCATTTTTACACTCTTCCTCTGTGAATGTTTCTGTATCATCTTGCTGTTCTTCATTTGAAAATAGTCCTTTAAAGAAGTTAACTACTTTTTCCACTACATCACTACAAAATTCTTTTATACCATCTATAACATCTGTTACATCAAATTCTCCCATACACGCTATCCTTTATACTTTTCATATTTTACAATCCAATAACTTTTATCACTATTTTGTTGCAATTTAATAATTAGTATACAGATTAATCTTTTTTATAGCAAGTACCATTTTTATCCGCATTAATTTTTGCTTTGGTTCAAATATATAAGTAGTTTTATATTCTATCCCTTCCTACTCTGTCAAATTTTTATGTCCTTTATAATTTTTTCAATCACCCCTTAGTCCACAATAATCACTTTAGAATTTACTTTTTCCCTTTTGAATTTTCCCATATTATCCACAATATTCTCCATCTTCCCATAAATCGTCTGATTATCGTACTGCATAATCTGCTCCACCCCAACTTTCTTCATCTTACAGCCTAAATACGCCGCAATCACTTTCCTCTCCACCCTCCCCTGTGTATTCCAAACCAGACTGCAAAATCCAAAATCAAACTGATCCTTCTCCTCCATGTTCCAAAGCTCTTCTCCAAACTGCTTAACCACCGCCGGATGCAGCGTTTTTTTCCCAACTCCTGCCACCGTAGCACAGATCAGGTTTACCGTATCGTACTCGGTTGACATATCCGCAAAATTCTTATAGCTGTCACGCAGTGCCGAACCTTCCCGCAGATAAAAGCGGCACATTTCCATCTGGTTCTCGCCCAGCTCCAGCTTCTCATCCAGAAAAAATCTGACACAGTATGCCTTGTAGTCTAAGTTTGTCTCATCCTCTGAAAATTCCGCTTTCAAAACCTGCCACCTGTTCTTGGGCTGATAAGCCACCTCTTCCTCTTCCATCAGCAAATAGATAAAATCGTGAAATTTCAACATCCCTTTCCCGATGACAAGCCGACCATCTTCTGCATGTATCTCACAGCCCTTTAACAGGCCATCCGTATGATCCGCATAATACAACTGCCATCCTGCATAGGTGTAATCCCTGATATCCCACAAACTTTCTTTTTTCAAAATACGCCTGCCCGCAAACACCGGAACCCTGATTTCCATGAAACTTCACACTCCTATTTCTTCCCGTCAAAAAAACTGTTCACCCAGTTATCACTCTCGAAACTGAAAAATTCTGCTTTCCCCAGATAAAGCTCATCCATTTCACAGTAAACCGGAACAACCTGAAATCCCCATTCCTCCTGTTCTGCCCATACGAAGAACTTCACATCTCCATTCTCAATACTGTCCGTCTCTTTCTGTAGAATATGGGAACCATAAACCGCTTCAATCTCCTCATAGCTTTTCTGTGAAAAATCTTCTTGCCTGCATACATACTGAAAACGGCAATGTTCCTCCCCGTCCGTATTTTTTAAATACAGCGGAAGAATCAAATCCTCCATATTCCTCGAAATAGTTCCCGCCGTATCCCAGTCTTTAAAACCATCCACCAGTACCACTTCTTTTCCATTATGGGTATAAGCGGTAATACGATAAGGGAGCACAGCTTTCCCATTGTTCAGGTGAATATCTGCCAGCCCATATTTCCGGTCACGCAGATATTTCAGCGCCCCGTCCACACAAGTCATCTTTAATTCAAAATCTGCCGCATCAATATTCGCCCTTTTCCGAAACTGTATCATTCTACCCGGAACGAACTCTTTTAACGCATCCTTGAACAAATCAATCTTGCAGGACTGCCCCGTCAACTTAATAAAGGAAAAATCCTGTATTCTTCCGCTGTGGTATAATTCCTCCATAAATTTCTGTACAATGCCGTATATCTCGCCGGATAACAGCAGCTCTATCTCAAAATAGTTCATCATCACTTCCGGTATCATCTTTTCCACCGTAAGGCTGTTCCCTTTCCAGAAAGACAGTTTCCATTTATCCAATAAAACGGTATTTTCCCGCTGTCCTTTTTGTTCCGAAGTGACTGTGACCTCCAATGCTCCGATTTTTCCGTAAAATAATTTTTTTATCTGCTCTGCTGTATTGAACAAGGTATAAAAATTATTTTTCACCTTGTAATACTCGCTGCGGTTATATCTTTCAAAATCGGCAAAACGCGTCGGAAGTATCTCTTCCGCTTTCTGATATTCCTGCTCTAAATACTGATAAAACGCCTTTACTCCATGAGAATCAATAAAACGGTAAATATCCGTATCCATATATTCCAAGATTTCTTTCACACTGCTTACATTCTTATTTCCTTTGGCACGCACCAGTGCGATTTTCAATATCTGCATGATGCGGTATGTCAGGTTATTTCCACCAAAGTCCGTATCGCCATTCTCATAGGCAGTTTCCATATAAATTTTGTAAGCAGCTCTGCGGTCCTGAATACGGAAACGGTACGAACACAAATCCGTTGTTCCTCCTCCACAGTCAATGATAAGCGCTTCGTATTCTTCATTTTCTTCCAGAGTCTCCTGCTCTAACATATTGGAAATGGTGTTATATAATACAGCCATTCCCTCATCGAGCATCGTTTCCTGACCCGTCATATATTCCGGCAGTATCTCCCGGAACATTCTGCGGAAATAATGCTTCTGCTTCACCGGACTTGAGATATGTACCTGAGAAATGCGGCATTTAAAACGGTTCTCCGTTTTTCTTATGATATACAGGAAAAATCGACGCAAAATCTCCGCCCGCTTTACCAGCCTCCGCCGTCCCTGTCTGTCAACAATTTCTTCCTCTTTCTCGTATTCCCCAATCCAGCGTTTCACATCATAAAAGACACAAAAACCCTCGTCCACATAGCTTGCATTTGCCACCTTTATCGCATCATAACCGAACAGCAGCTTGTAATCCTCTTCTTCCACTGCCAATACTCCAATCACGCTGGGCAATAGCATACTTTCTCCGTTACCATCCTCAAAAGCTGTATAATTTATCTCATTTTCCCTGCAATTTTTTACCGCAGCCTGCTCTCCGACATTTTCAAAATAAGCAGAATCCAGATACACCCCTGCAGTGGTATTTACAGAACCAAAATCAATCGCCATGGGCAGCATCAGTGTGACAGGTTTTCTCACCACAAAATCAATCAGTGGTATACTGTAAACCTCGATATGCTCCGGCAATATTGTGTGCTCACCATAATACAAATGATACAAGCTCTCCGATATCTGACGTCCCATACAGAAAATTCTGTAATCTTTTCTCTGTGTCTCCCGTGTCTCTAACTCCGCAGCCTTGGTCAGATACAATTTTTCCTGTCTCCCTCCGTGCTCTTTGAGATTTAAAATCGCACAGAGTGTCTTATCGCTTCCTATTAAAAAGGCATTTGTTCCTGCCAACTCTTTCTTATAAGGAATGGTATAGTCGTCATAATACTCGATAGACAGTCCCTCATAAGCTAAAATCTGGGACTGGCAGTATAATTCTTCACTGGGCTTTATTACAATCCTGGTATTTTTTAAAAATTCCTCTACCCGCTCTTCTCCCCCTTTTTTCCTGTCACAGATAAGGAAGTCCTGTCTTTTTCCCATGTAACGCATAATCGTCTGGATCAGTTCTTCTTTATCGAGAGGGTGTATCACACCATTCATAATCTTTTCACGACGGCAGATTTCCCTTAGCTGATAGGTGGTCATCAACTCCAGTTCTGATTTTTCATATTTCATTTCGTTTTTCCTTGTATCCGTTCCGGTTGCCTCCATACCTATCACCTCCGCATTTATATTAAAAGTACCTTATCTATCACCATGGTTTCTTCCATATCCAGGATTCCAAAATGTTCCAGATAAAAGACTTCTGTCCTCATACCTATTGGCAAAAAGGTGTCTAATAAAAACTGAACCCGCTCTCTTTCTTCCTGTGTCTCTGCACTTCCAACGTAAATATAAAGCTCATTGGCACAATCCATGCTGACGTATATCATGGAATTTATATATATCTCCTGCAACAACCATTTGAAAATTTCAAGATAATTGCGGGAAGCCACCACATCCATGAGAGCCAGTACAAGATATCTTTTTTCATACCGTGAAAATAACCGCATTGCCGCCTTTGCCTTACTTCCAAACTGTCCGCTTTCCAATTCCCCTGCTAAGAACTTAAGATAGTAATCTTTTTTGCTCATGCCCATCCTCAAGTCCGTCAATGCCAGATAATGAAAGACTGTATCCACAAAGATTTCCCTTGTCTTTTCATATCCCTTTTGGTTAATATCCAATATCTCACTGAAAATATCAAAAAAGCGGTAAAATGGATTTACCTCTACAACAGTCTGCTCTACGGTCTGCGTATTTAAGTCACAAAAGGAAACCTCCAGATATGGGCTTCGCACCTCTGCCACCTCATACCGCAAATCGGCTTCCCTGATTCCATTTTTTTCTGCTGCCAGCACAACCTCCCAGATATACTGCATAAAATTTAAACTCCTTTGTCCTGCAAAATACCGACACACTTATATTCACAGACCGATAACTGTATCTGTGACACAAAAAAACGTACCATATCTTCGCAAAAGTTCTTTTTCTGTCCCTTTCGTGTGAAATACAATGCCAACGTTTTTCTTGTCTCCATCGGGAAAACGGTATTTCCCAAAAATGGATTCATATCCCCTTCCAGACAGGACTCCGGTGGTGTTTCAAGCACCTCACACTTTTCTAACTCCACATAAACATTATGTTCAAAGCTCTGTACCATCCAAAACAACTCTGTCCGGCTGTCAAGGGAACTTTCCTGCCGTTCTCTGTAATTTTGAAAAAAACTGCTTTTTCTGCTGTTGCTTAACATTTCGCAGGTATACCCATGGGAACTTGTATCTATCTTTCCAATAAAGCGGTATGCCTCCCAATCACGAAAGGATTCTTTCAATGAGGTCATAATAATTTTATCTTTTTCATGCCTGACTTTAAGGACATCTTCATTGATTCCAAGCATATATCCGCTGTCCAAATCATAGTTTTTTAAATCCAGTTCATGTTCATAATATTTCTCATCAATGCACGGAACCATAAATTTACGGCACTGAAATGTGAACTTTTCTATATTCCATAACAGCAGCATGTCATTTTTAATATCTTCCTCATAGCTGCCAAACTCTATTTTCAGACTGTTTATGTCTGTTTCCCCGTCCGCATACACTTCATAGAATCTGTCCAGATATCCCGTGTTGACTGTCGTCCAGCCTATCTTGTTATAGACAAATACCTGATATAACTCTGACAGCGCCTGCTGATAGCATTTTGCCTTCCGTACTCTGACAGCATAGGAAGCACCATTGTCATCGAAACCCTGAAAATCTGCGGTTTTCTCGAATTCTTCTTTCTTCTGATAACTGCCTGCAAAATAGATAAGGCAGGGCATTGGTTCTGTCTTCTCCTGCTCCTTATCCTCCTGCACTAATACAGGAACAACCGGATACAGCGTTCCATTGATGGGGTCATAGTCCTTTTGCTTTATAACCGTCATAGAAACTGCATATTTTTCATTTGGGATCTCTATTTCCCGTTTTATCTGATTTTCCAAATCCAGATACCGTTTCTCCATCCGTTCAAAAATCGGCACGAGACCTTCTAACAATATCTCCCTTGCGTCCTTCCGCTCATCCAGATCCTCTATTTCTGTCATCCTTTTTCGTATGTGCTGCTGTAAATCTGTAATACTTTCCACAATGTTCACCTCCTCCATCGAAAGCAATCCGTGAGAAGAACGCTACTTTTGCGTTCTTCCGTGTGAAATTAGAACTTCTTCGGCGGTGCACCCAATGGTGCAGCGTCGATTTTAGAAGTTCTTTTCACATGCCATCCTGTCCAATCTGCGTATCAATATCACTTAAAATCCCCTCTATCCTCTGCACATCTTCATCGCTCCCAAGTTCCTGATAAATCGACTTTGCAGAGAGATACTGTGATTTTGCTCCCCACAAATCCCCGGACTGCCGGCAGATTTCTCCTTGACTTTCACAAGCAGCCGCTTTATTTTTCTGTTCTTCCTGAACACTCAACTTCTGTTCCACGGCATCCAGCTTTTTCTGCACAGCTTCCTCTCCCGCTGTATCTGATACTTCGCCATACTTGGTAACTGCCATGGTGTAATAAACTTTCGCCCCTACATAATCTTTTTCCAGACATGCCTTATCTCCCGCTGCCACCATCTCCGCTGCAGCAACTGTCTGCTGTGCCTGACTATCTGCTTCTTCCTTCGCTTCACTTTCGGCGTCCGCCTTTGCCTCATAAAGTTTTTCCAGTGAATCCATAGCTGTCTGTTTCCCCTCTGTGTCATGTACGGACAGTGCAGCCTTTTTTGCCAGCAGATACTTCTCTTCTGCCCCATCGTAGTCGCCCTGCTCTAATAACGTATCTCCCAGATTAATATAATCCTCCACCGACAGGAATACGCTGATATTTTCCAGCTTATTTTCTATGTAATCCGTCCCTACATTGTCCGCATATCTGATACGATCCAATGCAGAAAGATAGTATTCTTCCGCCGCTTCATAATCTGCACTGCTGTAGCTTTCATCTGCCAGTATCACAGCCTCTATCACAAAGGAATATTCCTGCAGGCGCTTTCTCATACTGCTGTCCCTCAGCTTTTCTGCCAGTTCCTGCGCCTGCCCACATTCCTCTTTTGCCCTGACATAATTTCCGGTATTGATATATTCCACCGTATTTGTAAAATGATAGTTCATATCCTCGATGTGCTGCACCTTTTTATAATGTAGAAACCACAACACTACACCGATAATGATTACTGCTATGACAACAGCAACTGTAATCGTCACTATTTTTTTGATCCGTTTCCGTTTCTCCGGATTTTGATATACTTTATTGATAAAAATAACTGCCAGCGTATAGTTATCCAGATTCTCCGGCTGTCTTGAAAGCAGTAAATCCTCGATATTATCCACCGTTGTCTTTACTTCATTGTCAGCCTCTGCAAAGACATCGTCCAGCTCTGCCTCGTCCACATTCTCCCAGATTCCTCTTGTATACAAGGCAATCATATCGTTTTCTACCAGCTTTATCTTCTTTGAAACCACGGGCTTAAAATTTTTCTGTCCCAGATAAGCATAAAGATTATTTCTCTCTTCATGCTTCATCAACTCGTCTTTGGCGATTTTCTCCTGCTCCACCATCTCCTGGGCAAGAGACATATCCTCCGTCTGCCGGAAAACTGCCCCGCCCCGGTACATACGGAGCCTTGTGTTCCCCACATACCCATATCTCAATTTCTGATAGTCTGTTACAACGACTGTAATAGACGCCTTTAACCGTCTGTCACTTTCTTTTCCTAACAATGCCCGGTTTGCCTGCTTTAATAGACCCTTTACAGACCACTTTGACATAGATGGTTTTTCCTGAAAACTCAGAATGACGGTCTCAATCGCAAGCCTTGCGCTTTCTACATCCGTGATCTCCGTAATTCCGTCCGCTATGACATAGCAGGCGAACTCGTCTAATTCCACATACCCAAAATAATCTCTGTTTTTTAACCTGCTTCCCTCTTCGGAAATAAACCGTGCTTCAAAGTCACTGTTCTGTTTTCTCATACCATTTCTCCAACCTTTATCAGAACTACGCTGGCGTTGTCCTTATCGCCTTTTTTCTGATTTACCAGTTCCACCAGATCAAATGCCATTCTCCTGCAGCGTTTCTTCTGGGAAAGGCAGTCCTCCATCTCTTTCCATGTGACGCTCTCCTGCATTCCATTGCTGAAAATTGCCACCACGTCCTCTTCCTGTAAACGAATCGGTTTGTCGTAAAACTGGATTTCCTTAAAACCATCTCTTCCCAAGTAATTGTAAATTCTTTTTTCCTGCAGCATGGACAGGGCATCTTCTCTTGTCAGAACACCTTCCACATACTTATCCTGTGCCAGCACATCTACAGTATGTCCCGTTCCAAGAGGAATCAGTTCCTCATTTCGGAATACTGCAATCTTTACATTCCCGACAATCCCGTAAAACAGAAATCCTCCCTGTATCATAACGGCGCTGACCGCCGCCATTCCTCTTCCCTCATCCATCTGTTTTAAAATTTCCCGGTTTGCAGTCTGAAATGCTTTTCTGAAAAAATAGGAAGGGTGATCCGCCATGTTATATGTTCCAAAAATTTCTTTAAAAACCCGGATGACCGTTTTGGCTGCTATCCTGCCGCCCGCTTCTTTTCCCATTCCATCCGCCAGAACCGCCAGTAACCCATTCTCATTTTCTTCTATTGTATAGTAATCCATCTGTATTTCACGGCTGCCGATGGTCTTGCTTGCTCCTGTCTCATATCCTTCTCTGCTGCTCTGGAATACCAGACAAAACCGGTACAAAAATGCAATTCCTAATAACACGCACAGGATGCAGATGGTCAGGTATGGGGCACTCATTTATCGTCCTCCCACATATAATGCTCTCCGCAGAAAGGAACAAAAAGGAATGTACTCTCTCCCATCTCAATCACATCATATGCGCTCAATGGCTGCGGCAGATAAACCGCTTCGCCGTTCAGATAGACCAGACCATTACTGTCCCCCGGCAAAATCATATTCTCCCGTTTCTTTGCGTCGAATACAATCACCGCATGGTTTCTCCGTGCGATTTTGTTGTCCCCCAAAATCTGGATATCCATATCGTCTGCCCGTCCCACAAAATTTTTCCCGTCCATTACCCGGTAATCCTTGCCTCTTCTCGGGCCTTTTACACATACAATCCAGCCGCAGACCGGATGCTCCTCCTCCAGAAAGAGAATATCCTCAATCTCTTCCTGAGATTTCTCCACTGACTTTTTTTCTTTGGTTGCTGTCTCAATATTGCAGTACGGGCATACTGTTCCGTACCTTCTGCTTGAAAAAAGATGTCCATTTTGACAGCGAATTAAATTTCCACTCATGTTTTGTCTCTCCTTATTTTGCCCTTAATCTTGTGTTCCCGATAAAAATAATGTCGCCTGCATTAATCCGGCATGGATGTTCCTTTGAAACCTGATACAGTTTCCCATCCTTTGCGTCCTGAATTCTTACACCGTTTCTGCTTCCTAAATCCTCGATATACCACTGTCCCGCCGCATAATTCAACACGGCGTGCTGACGGTCTACCATTCCGCCATACTCTGTATTTTGAAGGTTAATGTCCACATTTTCCTTGTGCTCGTCCCGTCCGATCAAAAGCGAGGTCTTTCCGCCAATATGCCAGGCAGAAATTTCGTTTCCCTCTTCATCTAACAGCAAAAGTTCCTGTATTCCCCGTCCGTTTGCACCTCTTTTCCGCTTAGTCGGCAGAGAATCCATCACCGCCAGCAGCAGAAATGCCAGAAATACAATCCCGCAGACAGCTGTGAGCGTATCCCGTCCTCTGCTCTGCTCCATATATGTAAAACATAGAATTATAATTGCAGCGGAAAGACTGCATATCATCATATCCATGAAATTTTTCTTATTCATTTTCACCTCAATATACCCACAAATTTGCATTCATAAAGTCAAACCGTCTTTCTCAGTGTTTAAATCCCATATAACGCTCAAATAAGTCTGTCACATCCATGGGATTTATTTTTTGCTGTGAACTGTTTTCCTTCTTCTCGCTCTGCACTCCTTTGGAAAAAAACCGTTCAAATTCCTTTTCGATATCTCCCGGATAAATCGATCCTCCGGCGCTCCTTCTGCCTGTTTGGGCACTGTTTCTGCCTGTCGCACTTCCCCGTTCTCTCTGTGCTGCTCTGGCATCATACTCTTTTCTTTTTTGTTTATCACTGAGAATCCGGTATGCCTCTCCGATTTCCTTAAACCGTTCCTCTGCCCTTTTATCTCCCGGATGAGTATCGGGGTGGCATTCTTTTGCCGCTTTTCTGTATGCCTTTTTTATGATATCCTCATCGTCCGTCTGCGAAACGCCTAATACCTGATATGGATTCATGTTTATCCCAACCTTTTTTCATAACAATACAAATCTGATAACGCACACTTCTGATTACTGATTTAAGGCGCAGGCTGTCACATTTACTGACAATCTGCGCCCTGCTGTTATGCTGAATAATTTCCTTCTACCGCTATAGAAGCGATTTTGTCTTTCTTCTGTCTGAGCACTAACGTAAAGATTCCGACGCCTTCCTTGTTGTCAAAATCTTCGCTGTATTTAATGACAAATGCATTGGGAAAACAATATTTTCTTTCCATCACGCCGCCTGCCACATGCTCTACCGTCACCTTGCGATAACAATCTGCTTTCTCTGCCGAAACAACCGACCATAATGCCAGCTTTCTTGTACTGTCTGTGATATCCCCGTCCAAAGCCGCTAAAATCTTTCCTGTAATCACCATAGTTGCGCCGACGTCCTTGGTTCTTGCATTCGAATCCAACGGAATATCAGTGGTAACATTTACGCTTCTGACACACTCCTTAGCCACTTCAAAGCTCTCGCTTCCTTCAACTTTTACTAAAAATGACATAATTCCATCTCCTTTTTAAAATATTTAAAATCCGCAAGAAGAATACTGAACCTGCATTCTTCTCATGCTATTCGCCGTAACCGCCTTCAATCTTCACCGCATCATTTTCGTCCTTCTTCTGCTTGATATGCAGGTAGAAAGTACCCACGCCGGTTTCATCGTCCAAATGCTCTTTATATTCCATGACAAACGCATTGGGGATTGTATATTCTCTTACCACCTGCCCTGCTGATACAACGTCGATCTTTGCACTTCTGTAGCAGTCTGCCTGCTCGGACGGAACCTGAGACCATTTGGCTAATCCGAGTGTTCCGTCATCTCCGTCTGCTCCCACTTTATAGAGCATTTTTCCAGTAATCTTTACTGCGATACCGAAATCTGTTGCCCTTGCGTTGGAATCTGCTGCAGAATCAGAACCGAAACTAACTTTCTCGATGGTTCTCTCATCCAGACTGATATTCTCTGCGCCTCCACTCACTGCTAATCTAAAACCCATGTTCATTTCCTCCTTCTTTTCTTTCGGACTTTATTTAAAATGTTCTGTCCTCACTGTTGACCCGGTTAATCTCGATTTCGAGGTTCTTCACATTGCCGTTGAATGCGATATCAAGCGTGCAGTAGCCTGCCGTTTCGTCGATGGAATACCGGATATCATCTCCGTTTCCGATAATCGCATTAATGTAATCTTTTTTCTCCATCCACCTACTTCTCTGGCTGGTAGGCTTGCTGGAGAAAAACTCTACAATATTTTCCTGCTTAAAGTCGCCTGTCGCCAGGCGCATCACCCTCTGAATATAAGTAGTCACCTGTGTCTTGTAGATTGGCTCATAGCTCTTTCCGTCTGTCAGCAGGTTACGCGCCTTATAAACCATGATGTTCTGAATATTCAGATCCTTAAGCACTGCGTTTTCAGAAGAAAATACAAATCCGAAATTCTTCCGGTTGATATCACTCTTAATATCATTCGTATATCCTGTAATCTCTTTTGCCATGGTTGTCCGAACCTGTAGCGCATGATCTCCTGACTCAATATCAAACCGAACACCTGGAAGCTGCTCGTCTACATTTTTCTTAAAAACTTCTTTTAAGTAGTCCGGACTCTGGTAAGCTGCCACCAATCCGGCTGCCACATATGCGGCTCCTATATAAACGCCGTCAATCCAGATTTTCATAATATCTTCTTTTTCTTTGGAAAGTGCTGCCGTATTCTGTTCCGTGACATACATCCTGTTATCCAGAATCACTCCGGATTTATCTTTAGGGATCACTGTAAAATTCGGAATGCAGGGAATTGCATACTCGCTGAATGGCTTGCCGATTAGCTGTGCGCACTTTGTTTCATACTTTTCAATTCCCTCTGTCGCCATAATATTAAAGGTGGTCTTATCCCCCGTCTCATAGCTGAAGAAACACTGCACTTCGTAATCTTTCAGCGCATCCAGTATTCGAACCAGCGACTCCACGCTGTTCACATCCTCTTTCTCTACGTTCTCATTTCCCTGAAAACGCTGTCTTACCGCCTTAAGCTTAGAACTGCTGTTTAAAGAAACCGACGGAACAATCGCATACCAGATGGTATTCTCAAAATCATTTTTTGCATTTACTGTATTGAGGTATGCTAAAAGTCTCGGAATGTTGCTGCTCTTTGCCAACATATCGTTGCTTACATTGGAAATCACCATGGAAGGTCTCATGCCCTTGCAGTTTCTCGGATACTGCTCAAAGAAAGCCCATACTCCCATAATTTTCTCCACCAGTGGTTTTACCGTCTTGATAAAATCGTCCTTGCTCCGCTTGTAAAACTCAAGGTAAGAGTTGTAGTTCGATACTTCTTTCTCAATATCTACGACGCTCTCCATGGTAGAAGCCAGAGGGCAGAATGTTCTCGCAACCAGGGACTTCACATACTCATTTCCGTCCTCATTCAGATCCATATAATCTTTTTCGATTGCCTGAATCAATCCTGCATTAGCATTGTCGTCCAATACCATCAGTTCTTTTTTGTTTTCCTTTGGTGCCTCTAAAATCTTAAGTTCCCCGTGCTCGTCCATGCTGAGAACGCCAAGACTTAATGGGGCTTCGTCTTTCTTCGTCTGCCCGTCTCCCAACAGCAGCCTTGTTTTGATATCCTCTATCGCAAGCGGCAACATCGCCATCACATTATTGTAGTTTACGCTTGCTTCTTCAAACATCAGATTCAGCTTATCCGCCGTATCTAACTTTTTTGGATCGCCGTCCTCAAGTTTCGCATACTCGCTGTATGTATACTGGAGCTCCTTCCGATTCTGCCGGATATCATCCATGACCTTTTTGGGGGAAATCATATCCGTCAGTTTCTCAAATTTAAAATCTACGTTAATACTTCCCTCTGCCCGCTTTGCCTCAACAAGAGTCATCAACATTTTCAGATAATCATTCTGGCGGTTCAGATGGATTTCGCTTAATAACTCATCCTCAATGTTTTCCGGTTTTTTGAGGGTATAGATTACTTTCTGGTTGTTTGCGTCAAAATAAGAATATACTACCGGCTCAAATTTTTCTAAAAACTCATCGAAACTTCTTACCAGCAAGGCATCGTTTATTTCCTTGATTTTATCATCACTTACGCTGTTTACCCCTCTGACGTCTCCCACAAGTGTTAGAAGATTCAGCTTTTCCGGATTGATTTCCTCAAAGAGAATCGTCCTGTTTGTCTGTGTTATTGTATTCACTTTGTTCCTCCTTACCTTTCGCTTGGTTTCATATTTTTATAATGAAGTTCGATTTCTGTTCCCCCATTATTAAAAATCAACAGTATTTTTTCTCCATAACATAAGGAATATTTTCTCTCCCGTTTCAAAATCTGGTTTCCTTTTACGATGGTTGCATAACCGGTGTTTTTGAAACATAAGGTGTGGTCTTTCCCTCCGGTAAACCGGATTTTGTCTGCATCCGATAATTTATAATCAATCCCGCAGCGGTCTTTCACCCAGTCAAAGGATATACTTTTTCGTGATTTTCCAAATAATTTAATACTACAAGGCGGAATATCGTCTTCCCGCTCTCCCTTTAACAGATACACTGCCAGTTGTCCTGAAAAATCATACTTTGGCACCACAGGAGGTTCTGACGGTTCTATGATAATGGAACCCGCCTCACCATCGTTTTTTTTTTGCTTTTTCCTTTCATATAAAACAGAAAGTAAAAGTGCCACTGCACATAGCGATATAATCACAATCCAAAGGACTGTATAATCAGGTTCTTCCTCTACAACCGGAACTGTCAATTCCACCATATCTGTTGTCTCTATGTAATGGATCACATTTCCTGATGTCTGAGTGGTAACCTCTACATTTACATTTGTTGTCTTGTCTGTCTGATACGGAACCAACGCTGTACCATTTTCCACTTCGTAAGAACTCTCCTGACCGTCTATCAAAACAGAAATGCTATTTTTCAAGGTTTCTGAATCCAAAACCGGTTTATCCTGATGGTTTACAACATTTACCTTCAGGGTAAATGTCCCTTCCTCTGATGTATAGGATTTCTCCATATCAGCTTTTAAAAAATATTCTTTTATCAGATAAATATGGACATTTCCTCTGTTTTCCAGAGAATAGTCCATTGTAATCTGCCGTTCCAATGGATTTTCCAATTCAGCAACCGCAAACTTGTTTCCCTGAAGCATATTCAGGCTCTCACACTGTCCTGTAACATGAAAATCCTCGATATTTTCTCCTGACACGAGAAGTATCTTTGCATTCTGCATATAAGTATCCTGCAGATCCACTGTCATATTTCCTTCTCCGGAAACCGCCTCGCCAAGTTCTATTTTTTCTATCTGTAATGTCTGGAACAGATATTTTGCAGTGATTTCTTCAATCGTCTGGTTTTCGCCTACTGTATACTGCTCTCCTGACGTCACTTTCGTTCCATACGAAACCTCATTCTCCGTCTTATCATTGGGGATTGCAAACATGTCAATTTTTATTCCCTTTTCTGCAATCTGATCCACCATATTTTCAAACTGCCTGATTGCAGTTTCTGTTTTGCTTTGATCCCGCAGAGAAATTTCCCCGTCGGAAATAAATACCACTCTTTTATCTGCCGCCGCACTGTCAAACATATCAGCCGCCGTTTCCAAAGCCACCGCTGGGGTGGTGTAGCCCTGCAGTTCTACCGTCTCGAGTGCATGTCTGGTTTTCTGATTAATGTTTCCGAAATCTTCCTCATAAACAATTTCCGTGTTATATACCAGCAATGCCACTTCGTATTCTTTCGGTAACGCCGACGCTATCATGCATGCGCTGTCCGCTGCCTCAATCCACTGTCCGTCTCCCTGCATTGATTTGCTTGCATCCAGCAAAAATATAATCTGTTTCTTTTCAGTAATTTCATCCTTTTCTGCTGCAAGAGCTCTTACTGGAAACAGCAAAGAAAACCCTATCAGCAGCATTAACAATTTAATTGTTATCTTCTCTATTTTTTCCATTTTTCTCCATATATCTTACTGACCATGCCAGATAACTTACTCCGCACCAGATTACTGCGCCCCAAACCGCATAGGCAACTTTCTTATTCACCATCAGAAATACCATTCCCACGACCAGTTCGGTCACAACTATGATTCGCGCTTTTTTCCCAAGTGCTTTCTTTTCCTCTTCCTCCAAAGGTTTATTCTTATCTTCCAGAGGTGCAAATAAAAATATCCCTATTCCTGCAACCAAAGCCGCAATCATTGTGATATATGTCTGATAAATAAATTCCTCTTTTATCCATAACAATGTTAAAACCAAAATCCCACATGAAAGAAAATAGCAGCTTTTCCATCCCGGTGCATGATATCCGCCTGCTTCCTGCCGCAGCAATATAAATGCAGCCAGAAAAATCATACAATATAGAAATTCCTTCATAAATACGCCAATGACAACGCCCGTTCCAATATTAAAAGCATATACGACAATGGTCTGCAAAGCGAATATATATACATCTTTGTATTCTGATTGAATGCTCCCATTTTCTTCCATGAAGTTTACGATTCCCTCAAAAATCTTTCTCATTTCTTACTCTCTGAAAACTTTTTGAGATTTTCCGGCACTTTAGGCTGATGCAGGATAAAATAGCAGCATTTTGTTGCAGCGCCTGTTGCTACTCTCTCTAGTCCAAATGACATCAGATTGCTTAAATAGCGGTTTAACAGATTTCTCATCTTGATTCCCCCTCTCTTTTTTCCTAATGATACCATTTTTCGACAAAAAATCCCTGAAACGTCAAGAATCGTATGGTTATCTGTAACTTTTTTATTTTTACGCAAAAAAAAGATACGTCTAATGACGCATCTCCTATTTCTACCCGTAATTTCACAGAGAAAAAATTTCATACAATAATACCGTTACCCTAAATTGATTATCCCTGTCATCAATGATAACTTCCCCATTATACCCTTTGGATATCTTCCTTACTATATTTAATCCAAATCCATGTTTGTGTTTTTCTTTTTTCGTTGTAATATAATTATTTCCACTCTTTTTTCTTTCTTCTTCGTAATGATTAGAAACTGTCATCATAAGGTTTCTTTTATCCACTCGGATTTCTACATAGACAGCGCGTTCTTCAACTTGTACTTTTTTAGATGCCTCTATCGCATTATCCAGCAAATTTCCAAGACAGATACAGATATCCTCTGTTTCCACTTTTAGCTCTCTCGGTATCATCAGCTTTGTATCAAATCTAATATCCAATGTCTCGGCAACAGCCGCCTTATAGTTAATGATACTGTCAAAATAGAAACACCCTGTATTTGAAACCTTTCTTTGTTTATGGAACTTCTCTAAAGAATTATCACAATATTTTTCGAGAGCTTCATAATCCCCTTTCTCCAAATACATTTTCTCCATCAAATACCGTTCCGTCATATTATGGCGAAATTCACTCATTTCTACCCACAGATTCATATTCTCATTATACTGTCTGAGATAATATTCACTTTGTTCCTGCAAAACCGCTTCCCGTACCCGTTTTTCTGCTGCCTCTCCGATCTTGTCATACAAATAATATGTAAAAATATTAATCAGCATTACCATAAGCACTGCCACAAAATCTAACGTCTCACTCATACTTTCCTTGTGACAGATTATTTCAACCAAAATAACAATGCTCCCTACCGGAATCACAAAAATCTGAACCCATTCCGCTATGTTAAGTTTTATATTTTTATGCCGCTTTATGCGCGCCAACAATATGTTTATAAAGAAAAACATAACCAGCTTGGAAATCAACATCAACAAATATTCTTCGTTTTCCACATTTACTCTAACTTCACTTTTCTGAACAAATATCTGCCATCCATAATAAGTCAATACTTCTGATAATGCTCCGCTGATTGCCATAAAGATGGTAACTGCCGATAAAACCCATGTAGAATCTGTATATAAAATACGTAAAGTCAAAAAAAATGAGACAACAAATGTCCATGTATTGTCCCACGCACTATTAGCAAAATTATAAGTAAAAAAATTAGAAATGACAAAATACATTCCCCATACGCAGCATTCACACACACCGCTATGTCTTCTTTGTGTCAGAACTTTTTGTGCAAAAATCCTCTGAAACACTAAAGAAAAAATTTCAATAGCAGTCAGCATTACTTTCATCATTTAACTTATCCTCATCAATTCAATATAACTTTTTCGTACTTTATCCTTGTATTTGGGACCTATTTTAAATTCCTTGCTGTCATCCATCACTACTTTTTCAAACCGAAACTCTTTTACATAATTCATATTGACCAAATATGATTTACTAATCCTTAAAAACTTGATATTCATCTGTTCTAACTGTGCTTCTACCTCATCCAGTTTTTTATAAAATGAATAAACTCCATCTGTACTGTAAAGATTCACTTCTCTCTTATCACTCTCAAAATAGCGAATTTTGCTTACCAAAATCTTATATGGAACTTTTTTATATGTATACTCAAATATTTCTTCTTTTTGGCTCATAGCCTTAAATGCTTCTTTCAATGCACTTTCCAATTTCACCTCTGAAACAGGCTTGTCTATAAACCCAAATGGTTGTACATTAATGATTTCCTTACAATACTGATCATGGTAGGAAATAAAAAACAAAATTACTCTGTTATCCTTTTTCCTAAGCTGCCGTGCCGTTTCAACTCCATTTATCCCACCCATTTCAACATCCAATAGAATAATATCCATATTCCCTTTTTGCTCAATTTCCCACAACAAATCTTCTCCACTTTGAAAGCATTTTATTTCTACATTCAGCCCCAAACTGTAAACGATACTCTTAACCATCTTCTCTTGTATCTGAAGCTCTTCTACTAAATCATCACAAATCCCAATTCTTATCATATCCTTTACTCCGTGGCTGTAATAACTAATGCTTCCGTTTTGCCAGGCTCTTAACCAAAGCTTTTACCATATCATAAACGATCCTGATGTCCTCTTCATTGCATTCTTTCAGTTCCTGCGAAATTTCCTCATCAAAAACAACTTTCCCTCTTACCAGATTATCACAAATCAGCTCATCCAATGTCGTATCAAGAGCGTTTGCAATATCCGTCAGGGTTCCTAAACTTACTTTTGTTCTTCCTCGCTCTATATTACTCATATGCGGATTAGAAATTCCAACAGCAGATGCAAGCATCTCCTGCGTCCATTTTTTCTTCGCCCGACGCTCTTTTATTCTCGTACCTATTGCGCAATAATCTAATTCCATTCGTATCTCCGAAACTCATTTTCCTTTATCATATCTTTTCCACAAGCATTAAAGAATACTCTATATGCTAATTTATTTCCCTATATTTTAATAATCTGCAAGAAATTTATTATTTTATATGAAAATTCTTGTTTTCATCTTAGCATATACGATATTTGATGTTTATTGCCAATGTGTAACTCTATTATATTTCTATTTTGTCCTAGATATTTCTTTTTCACTTTTTAGTCTTTGGGTTAAAATGAACGTTCAAGGTGGTATCAGACTGATCTCCTCCCCAGTCCACCTAAAAAAGTCAGCGCTTTCGTTCCTAAATTTTTTCCCGCTATAAACCATTTTCATTTCACTAACATTTATTCTATCTTCCACACATCGCTTCTTCCCTTCTTCCGCTCCGCTCTCTGTATCTGTTTCACAAACCTCTTCATGATCAGATTGTTTCATTTGAGACTTCTTTGTTGTCTCTTCACAATAAGCCTTTTTACACTCAAATTGTTTCATCGAAACCGGCTCTCTCTCCCCACATTTCCAGCATACCTGACTTAACCATGAAACTCGACATTCCCTTTTCCTGATTGTTTGTGCATAAAACACGCACAACGGATGTAATATCTGTTTCAGCGATATCTCTGCGTACAGCATCTCTCAAATAATCCTGATTATTGTTTCTATTCAATGCCACCACATACAATCTGTTTTTCACACTCTCGTAGTCCTTTACCTCAAACGGAAGCAAATTTTCATTGTTTTCCATGTTTTTTTGGTATATCCGGGCAATAGCGGTCAAAATATTTTCCATATTCCCATCATCCTCATATGTCCGATAATAATCTTCAAGATAAGCCTGATTGCCTCCACATTATTGCGGAACTTTGCTTTAGGACCTCCCTCGTACAGACGATGTTCCGGCTGATAGTGATAATTCAGTGTACCGTCCCGAAAACGCTGTTCCATTTCCTTTGCCATATCCATGGCATACTTCTCATTTGCCTGCCCGATGCGGCTCATGTTTTCTATCCGTTTCTTTGCTGCTTACGAAAAATCTCCATCCTCTACGGACTGCACAACCGCCTGAGCCACTACTCCCTCTGTGTAATTGGTTTGCAGAAGCTCTGCATTTTCAATCAGGACTACCGGCAGTCTCTCTATGACCTTATATCCATGAAGCTCCTGTAGCTGCTCTATATCTCCCAGTTCAACCGTGTGGTTAGTCATACTGCTCCTTAATGGTGTCCACAAACTCTTTCAGCTTGTTATTCGCCGGAATTAAATCTACTCCTGTCTCTGTCCTTATCATGTAGGACTCTTTATCCGGCAGTTCTTCGTTCATCACGATACACTTCAAAATGTCATAAATTGTCACGGAAAGCTGCTCTGGTGCGGTCACTCCGCAAAGTTTTGTTGTGTGCCTCTGCCCGTCAAAGTCAATCAATGCGACCTTACAGCCCTCCTTAGACAGCAGATATGACAGGGTTGTGGCGGTCGTGGTCTTACCTACTCCGCCCTTTCTGTTTACAATTCCTAAAACCTTGCCCATACGTTTGCTTCCTTTCTCTTCTTGAATTTGTTATTTTGGTTACATTTGATTTGGATAAAAATAGGGTTAAGCACTTACCTCCTTCCACGTAAGAACACTATAGGTTACAATTTGGGAAAATAGATTTTGCACTAAAACTGAGATTGATTAGAAATGATAAATTTGAAATACACTTGAAAAATAGATTTTTAACTCCTTATGGTATTTTAGTGTCAAGTTATCCGATTTCCCTTTTTCAGAATGAAAACTAGGTTGTTTTCATCCTGATTTGCCGTTTTCACAGCAACTTCTGTTTTGGACGAAATCAGCGGAACCCCTTGATTTTACTGGCTTCTCACTAACTTGACACTATAATACCATTATCCCCCAATATCGGATTCGGATAAGCTGTAAAACCCGGCAGCCTGCGTGCACCACGGATCATGTAAGCTTTCATTTTTTCCCCGTAAAGATAGGCATCGTTGCCGTTTACAATGCCCCACTGCATCAAAAGTGCTGCACTTCCGGTCACAAACGGTGTCGCCATGGAAGTCCCGGTACGCACCTGATAGCCGCCGCCCGGTGCGCAGGACATGATCTCCACCCCCGGAGCCACAAGATCGGGCTTTACCTGATTGGTTGCCCTCGTATAACCTCTCCCGGAAAATGCAGCTGCCTGGTCAAATCTCGCATCGTATGCCCCGACAGTGATCACTTTCGTCGCTGTAGAGGGAATCGTGAGAGTTGTCTCCTCCACCGGATTTAAAAATCCCGTTCCGCTGTTTAACACATTTCCTGCCGGAAGCCACATGTCAAACGCGCCGTCTGTGATCCGGATGGGAGTGAGCCTGATCTTCCAGATTCCATCGTCAATGTAACTGCCCACTGGGATAAAATCCAGATAAATTTCCTGGTAGGGATTGTACGGACTTGGTTCTCCATAATACACCAGAAGGTTTGTTTCTCCTAACTTAAATCTCTGGGTTCCCTGTATCCGCTGCAATGGTCCGATCGCAGTTCCGCCCGGATGGATCACAGAGACACCGATCTCATCCACATAATTTTTCCAGATCTGCAAATTTAAGGATGCCTCATACGCGCTCACCGCGATCTCAACCTCCTGCTCCTCATTCAGCGTCAGTTTTCCCGCTGTATGGACTGCTGCACTCCCTTCATTGCCACTGCCGATCACAATAGACGTTTTCCAGTAATTCGCCATGTCATCCAGATAGGTCTCTATCAGTGAATTCCCGGAATGAGAACCGTAATTATTGCCAAAGCTTAGGTTTAATGCAATTGGTTTTCCATACTGCCTTGCTCTGGCAATACAGAAATCCACAGCACTCATCAGTTCCGTTGTTTTCGGAAACGAAGTCTCTCTCGGCACACCAAGTTTCACAACGATCAGTTCACTCTCATATGCCACGCCACGGTACCGCCCATTGGAAGCCCTGCCATTTCCTGCCGCAATGCCTGCAACATGCGTACCATGCCCGGATGCATCCCTGCTCGGGCAGATTGCGTACCGCTCCTGCTCACTCTCCTGCCTTAACGCCAGATTAATCGCCTCACGCTCGTAGACTGTGTCAAGCGTCTGATCCCACAGCACAGCAATTCTTGTCGTTCCGTCACTGTTGCAAAAATCCGGATGCGCATAGTCAATTCCGGAGTCAATGACTGCCACAAGCACCTCTTTTCCTGTCAGATTACTCGTCGGACTTGTACCCTGCCCGGTCTGCAGCGGATTGATGCAGGAACTTCTTTTTCCGTTTTCCACTGCAAAAAAAAGTCGTTTTGGTTTCTCCATATATTCAATTTCAGGCATGGATGCGACAAGCTCTACCAACGGCTGCGGAATCCTTAAAATAGCATATTCATTTGTGAGGTTATAAATTCCAATCTGAGCCTGTTCCTCCGGGAAACGCTCCGACAGCTTCTGCCGCAGTTCCTCTGTCGTTCCAAAAAATTTTACGATCACCTCCCAGCTATCATCTGCAACATCATATCCTACATCCAGATTCAGGGACTTTTCCCGTTCCTCCCGCGTGGCATCCAATGCCAGATTTAGTATATTTTCTATCTTTCCACAGTTTTCCTTCATGCGCTTTTCCGTTTTTTTCTCTATTCTATGCATGAATCCATCCCCTTAGCATAAACTAAACCAAAATAGAATGCGATCAGAATGTAAGGAAAAATATATGTGTGGAATTGCAGGTTTTTATAACGCCAAAGGAAATTATCAACAACAGAAAGAAAAATGGGCATCTGTGCTGACTTCCATGCACGAATGTCTTGCGCACCGTGGAAATGATGAGTCCGGGATCTATCTGTCAGATATGGCCGGTCTCTCCCACGCGCGCTTAAGTATCCGCGACATTGTCACCGGGAAACAGCCGATTATACGCCAAAAGAACGGAAAGGAATACTCGATTGTATACAATGGCGAATTATATAACACCGGGGAACTCGCCCGTGACCTGCGGCAGTCCGGCTATGAATTCTCGACGACCACGGACACCGAAGTCATTCTTTATGCCTATATGCAGTACGGCGCCAATTTTGTCCGGAAACTGAATGGAATTTTTGCCTTTGCCATCTGGGATGACAGTAAAAAACAGCTTCTCTTATACCGCGACCGCGTAGGAATCAAACCGCTTTTTTACTCATTTGTATCCGGACAGCTCCTGTTTGCCTCTGAGCCAAAGGCACTTTTTTGTTTTCCGGGATTCACTCCGAGGGTTTCTATGGATGGCATGCGCGAAGTTCTCGCGATCGGACCTGCCCGGACCATGGGAAATGGAATTTTTGATGATGTAAACGAAGTGCTTCCCGGACATTATCTCATTTTTTCTGAAAATACGATGTCCGATCACACTTACTGGGATCTGTTCCGCGCCCCGCATACCGATTCCTATGAACAGACAGTGGAAACTGTCTCTTTTCTTCTGCGCGATTCCGTGACCAGACAGATGGTATCCGATGTTCCGGTGTGCACGTTTTTGTCCGGCGGCATTGACTCAAGCATTGTCACCGCGATTGCCTGCCGTTACATGGAAAAACACGGTGAAACCTTAAATACTTTTTCCTTTGATTTTAAGGACAATGACATTTATTTTAAATCCAACGCCTTTCAACCGGAGCGTGATCTTCCTTATGTCAAAATCATGTTAGATCACTATCACACAGATCACACCTATCTGGAATGCGATGAAAACACGCTCTTTTCCGCACTCAGAGATGCTGTCGACGCAAAAGATTTTCCGGGTATGACAGACGTGGACTCCTCACTGCTCTACTTCTGTTCCCTTGTAAAAAAACACAATAAGGTCGCACTGACCGGTGAATGTGCCGATGAGATTTTCGGCGGATATCCGTGGTTTTACCGGGAAGATCTTTTATCCAGAGATGGCTTTCCGTGGTCCGCGGATATGTCTGTGCGAACGCTGTTTCTTAAGGACTCGTTCATAAACGATCTGGATCTGGCTGCTTACTCCCACGACCGTTACCAGACTTCTTTAAACCAGGCACCACACCTTTCAGACGAGACGGAAACCGAGCGGAAACGCTATAATATCGCTTATCTGAACATCAAATGGTTTATGCAGACACTGCTCGACCGCATGGACCGCACAAGTATGTACTCCGGTCTGGAAGCCCGTGTTCCATTTGCCGACCACCGCATCATCGAGTATGTGTTTAATGTTCCGTGGGAAATGAAATACCAGAACGGTGTCGAGAAAGCACTGCTCCGTGACGCATGTAAAGACCTGCTCCCGGCGGAACTTCTGCACCGGAAAAAGAGTCCTTACCCGAAAACCTATCATCCGGGCTACGAAAAGCTTCTGATCTCGGAGATGCGTCACATCCTCGACCAGCCGGATGCACCGATCAAGTCCTTTATCGACACAGCAAAACTCGAAAACTTCTTAAAGGCACCGGCCGAATACGGAAAGCCCTGGTTCGGACAGCTGATGGCAGGTCCGCAGCTGCTCGCCTACTTCATCCAGATCAACTACTGGATGCAGAAATACCACCTGAATCTGTAATTTCCGGATGGGTGGAAGCGCAGTCCCGGCTGTCCGGTCTGGCAGTCTGCCGGATTTTCATAACTGAGGTGACGGAAAGGAAGCGGGGCGCAGAATGAAACTTGTTCAAATTGCTTATTTATCAATGTTTCCTTTTTGACTGCTCTCTTTGTTTATATTCATTCAGCAATGGACAGTCCGCACAATAAGTCCGTTTCATGACATACACTCGTCTTAGGTTTCTTGTGTGTGCGTTACATGCCAGAAGATCAGCAGAGAAGCAGGGCAAAAATCACCCGGTTTTCCTTTTGATTTTTGCCCTGCAATAAACGATGCTGATTCTGGCATTTACGCACACTAGAGAAAGCTAACGAGTGTGTGTCTGAAACGGACATATTGCGCGGACTGTTCATTGATGAATGTACATAAACCAGCAGTCAAAAAAGAAACATTGATAAATCTACGCAATTTTTCACGAAAGTTTCATTCTGCGCCCCGCTTCCTTTCCATGCATACATAGATAATATAATCCAGCAGACTGCCAGACCGGACAGCCGGGACAATGCTTTCAGTTATTCGGAAAGTACTTTGTTCAGGATGTCTGCGAGCGGAACCATGGCGTTTTTTGCCTCCTGCACGGTATTGGTCTGAGCCCCGACCTCGACAAGCAGCGTTTTCGGACAGTAATGCATGTTGAAACGGTAGCCTTTGAGGTAGATTTTTCTTGTGTATCCCGGATAGTATTCTGCGGCGGCAAGCTGCATCTGAAATGAGAATGCCAGATTATCCGCTATGTATGGATTGTACAGATAGGCGATATCCCCCAGTTTGGTCGTTCTGCTCAATCCGTTAAAAAACATTACTTTTGCCATATCCGTTCCATTCACATTCGTGACAAGCCTTGTGTTCTCCCCCACGCCATCCCGGTGCAGATCTATGACCACGTCGATGCCCGGGTTGTCTGCCAGTATCTGCTCTAATGCCGGTGCTGCTTTGGAATACGCCTTATCACGGATGGTATCATATTCCCCGGTGTCGTGGATGACATTGTATCCATATTGCTGCGTCAGCAATTCTGTCAGATAATCCCCGACACCCACAACGGTAGTCGATTTGTCTCCCGGAATAGAATCCGCATACCCTTCCAGCGAATGGGTATGATAAATTAAGATTTGCGGTGTGCCCGCATCATGTGCGATTTTCATGTTTTTTCCAGTGAGTGCTGCCACATTTAACTGATCACTTTTTACAGTTGTAGTACTGTCCACCTGATAAAAATTCTGCACAAGATAATCAAAATCATTTAATTTATCCAGAGAATATTCGACTGCTTTCTGTGTTGCTGCTATGGGCGGTGCAACTGTGAGAGATGTCTGCTCTGCGGAGTTGGATATTTCCTGCAAGGTGTCCGAGTTCTGTGCATTTGCAGCTGCCTGTGAATTGTCGGTGCTCTGTGCACCGTCTGCTGCCTGCGAATTATCGGCGTTCTGTGGACTGTCTGTACCACCATTATTTTGCATCACAACCTGTCCGTTCTCATCCACGTAGTTCTCGTCCAACGCTTCCATCGCAAGGACCATCTCATAGGAAAGCGTGCTCTCTGCATCCGTTTCATAGGATTTTATCTGAACCGTATAATCTGCAATTGGAAATAATATTTTCTCCACTTTGGCAAGAAAATGGTTACCGTTTTCCTTCTCTTCATAGTGAAGCCCCGGTGCCAGCACATCCACCACTGCCGTCCCTGCCATTTTTACTGCTGCTTTTTTCCCGATACTCCAAAGCTCCTGCCGCTGTACAAAAAATGTTACAAGTGCTGTAACTACCAGCATTCCCATCAGATATTTTCCATATTTATTTTTCAATCTTTTTTTTTGATAACTTCTATAACCATGAAAATACATAATACAACTTATGCCAGTTTCCATTCATTATGCAAAAATGTTGTGATCGATCAAAGCGATATTTAACCCCTCTGATATAGTAAAACTTAATCTTTTGACAGATTCATCAATATCTTTTGGTGTCACAAACATGGTGTTCAGATTCGGAGACAACAGCTCCCGGATCAATTCATATTTCTCTGTCTCATTGAGTTCTCCAAGAGTGTTGCCAAGCGTCTTAAGTTCACTGCTCTGATTCATCGCTGTGATGAGATTAAACATCGTATCATTTACTATCGTTGCAGCGTCCACAACCGTCGGAACACCTATGGCAATGACCGGAACACCAATACTTTTCTCATTTAATCCATGTCTGTGATTGCCGACACCGCTTCCCGGATTGATTCCGGTGTCCGTCACCTGAATGGTCCGGTTGAGACGCTTGGTATTTCTTGCTGCAAGCGCATCAATTGCGATCACAACATCCGGTTTTGTCTCCTTCACAATTCCATTCACGATCTCCATAGATTCCATGCCTGTCTGTGCCATTACACCCGGAACAATACTGCTCACGCGATTGACATGCTCTTTTCCAAACGCATATTTTCCGTATTCATTGATAATATGTCTCGTAATGTAGAGATTATCCACCACTCTTGGTCCCAATGCATCCGGCGTTACTGCCCGGTTTCCAAGCCCGACGATCAGTACGGAGACATCCTCTTTTTTTACGCTGATCAACTGCTTTAACACTTTGGCAAGCTGTTCCGAGATCTCTCTGTGATAATCTTCGTCCTCCTCATCCATATTCGATGCCTCGATCGTGATATAAGTACCTTTGGGTTTCTCCATGGCTTTTGCACCATTCTCCGTCTCGATCACCACTGTGCTGATGGTCAGATTTTTATTGACATGCTCCTCCGAAAAACGGACACCTTTCAGTTCCACCTTATCTTCCTGCATTTTTTCCTGCGTCTCTAATGCAAGGTCTGTTCTGATCTGGTACATATGCACTTCTCCTCTTTCTCATTCTGTGGATTTTCGTTACTGTTCCCAACTTATCTCTTTCTGTAACGAGTTCCCGCTCATTTTACTTAGTATGTCCCTGCCCTAAAAATTTATCCACAGCTTTTTAGGAATTTGCCCTCACCTTCAGATCGCCTTGAAATTTAGAAAAAGGTATTCAAAAAATTTGCAAAAAATGTCATTTTATATATTGACAGCATTATAGAAATGTCCTATACTACTCTAGTATGTTTACATTGAACTGTCCGTGTCCGGCTTTAATGTAACAATCATGAACAATTACAATCATAAAAAAATTGGAGGTGTACAGATTGGCTAACATTAAATCTGCAAAGAAGAGAATTTTAGTAACTGAAACAAAAGCTGCTAGAAACAAATCTATCAGATCTGAAGTGAAAACAGTAACCAAGAAAGTTGAGGCTGCTGTTGCTGCAAACGATAAGGAAGCTGCAAAAGCTGCATTAACAGTTGCAATTTCTACTATCGAGAGCGCTGCTTCTAAAGGTGTTTATCACAAAAACAATTCTGCTAGAAAAGTTTCCCGTTTAACAAAGCTTGTTAACGCAATGGCTTAATAGAAGATAAATTAAAATTCGCGAATTCAAAAATCACCAGTACCGTCATACTGGTGATTTTTTTATACAATAGAATGCACGCAAAGCGTGCATTCTATTGTTTGCTGTATTTCATTAAAAAGAGTTCCACTGCCATCTGGTCATTCATTCGGCCGGTCTTTACCGCTTCCTCAAAATCCACGCCATCCCGGATTGCCTGCTTTAACTGCTGCATCGTAAATCCTTTTGCCTGCGTCACATTTCTCCGCACTGCAAACGGCGGGATTCCTGCTTTCTGTGCCATCGTATTGTTATCAAATCCCTTTTTCGACATATCCTTGACATTCAACAGGATCTGAAACTGTCTGGAGATCAGATACATAATCCGCATGGACGGCTCTTTTAATGTCAGCAGGTCATAATACAGGTCCAGCGCTTTCTTCTGATTATGCTCCGCGATCGCATTGACCATATCAAAAATTTTATTTGTGGTCTGCTCTGTCGTCACTGCCTCCACGTCCTTCGCCTCGATGACATCCTTATCCATACAGTAACAGATCAATTTTTCCAGTTCCCGATCAATATTGCCCATATCCGTTCCAGTCTTGCTCAAAAAAAGCTGCATCACAGAACCCGTGATATTCTTCCCCTCTTTTTTCAGACGTGTCAAGATCCAGCGTGTCAGAAGTTCCTCTGTCTGTGTTGTAAACTCCACAATCTTTCCTACATTTTTCACTGCCTTATAGAGCTTCGAGCGCTTGTCCACTTCCTCCTCCACAAAAAGAAACAGTGTCGTATCCGGAACCTGCGGCATATACTCTGCCAGCTCCTCACAACTGCCCTTAAAAAAGCCGCTGTTTTCAATCAGGATCACTCTCCGGTCGGCAAAAAAAGGAAGGGTTTCCGACAGGTCGATCACCTCTTTCGGATTTGTGTCTTTTCCCTCATACGCAGTAAAATTCATCGTATCATCCGGCTGCACCAACGCTTTTTTCAGCTTGTCTTTGTACTGTTTTTTCAGGTACGCCTCGTCGCCGTAGAGCAGATATATCTTTTTAAATTGTCCACTCTTAATATCTTCATCAATCGTTTTCATTTTCGCCTGTTATCCAATCAAAGTGTACTGCATCAGTTCATAATGTAATCTGCTTCCCTCTGTGATCTCCATTGGGAGCAGCGCTCTTGCCACCAGTTTCAGCTCGTCGTCCGGCTCGTCTACCCTTCTTAAATGTGCATAGTCACCATCAATTTGTTCTACCATATAGTCACATACTAACATATGTTTCCTCCTTTGCATTTATACTCTTTCCAGATAATTGCAAAACTCATCATAATCTTCTTTCAATTGTTCAAAATCAACAAAAACATTCAAGACACGCTTTCGCTATGTGTCTCTCGCAACGGTACTAAGAAGTCAGGCACAACTTACCGTTGTACCAGCCTTCTAAGTACCGGCGGTTCCCCAATGTCTTTCATGTCTTTTGTTAATTTTTC
>OBRR01000076.1_pt1 | contig 28798 bp, 25 predicted proteins | sample 1494901 | NCBI WGS metagenome assembly OBRR01 (sample SAMEA3360689, study PRJEB22359) | human gut metagenome | biome: ENVO:urban biome; feature: ENVO:human-associated habitat; material: ENVO:feces | place: Bangladesh | collected 2011
GTTTTTCTCCCTCAGTGTTTTTTGAATGAAACATTGAAACTAAAAATGAAACATAAAAGTCGTATGTTTCAGCCTTCGAAAGTATTGATAATCAATAAGTTGAAACATAAAAATGAAACATGAAAGCAAAAAACATCATAGGTAAAATATACGTAAGTCAAATGCCTATTGGGGGCGTTCTGAAACATTTTGTGGAGGATTTTAAACTGCAATTTATTTTCCTAATTGGGGGGCGGGTTTTTAACCCGCGGCAGCAGCAGAATGTTGTAAATATTTGCTTATGTTCTCGCGCTAAGCGACTATAAGTAGATATTCAAAGCTTCCTGCTGCCGCGGGTTAAAAACCCGCCCCCCAATTAGGCAAGATAAATTGTTATCTGCGGATCGAATTTTTTCCCTTCTTTCCCCTCGCCCTATTAATCAATTCGGCGCAGCGCGTGGGGTCGGCTTTGCGCTCTTGGGCATAACACAGAGCCAAGAGGGAGAAGAAGGATTCACTGCCTGAGAGCTTGGCTAAGTTGCGACAACCAGCCTCTATGCTGACGGGCGAACCGCACTTCATGCTATTGGTATCAACCAATGAGAAGTGGTAACGGCCGTCGATCACGTCGTAGAGAATATTTGACGACGAGAAGTCGCGGTGCAGAAAGCCGTCCTCATGGAGGTGGGCTGCAAAACGTGCGAAATGGGGAATAACTTCGCGTTGCACGTCAGCCTGCTCGCTCAGCAGCGATTGCATGCTGAAGCGGTAGGTAGATAGCAGACTGACAAAATAAGTCGTGGTATGGAACAACCCATGGCGAAAGCGCGCAAAGGCCACCGACTCTGGACTCTCAAACCCCCTTTCGCGTAACAACAACGGACTCAAATACGCCAATTTTCCCTTCGACTTCTTATAAAGCACTTGCTGAATCTTACGACGTAGCGAAGGAGGTGCAAAGCGTTTTACGCAGAGCGTCAGTCCATTGGTTTGTAACGTTTTAATCACATTTCGCCCCGAGTGCATATCGCGTCCTTCGTGCTCGAAATGCTCTTCGAGGTGAACGATGTAATCGCGTAGGGCTTCATATTTCGGGTTGAGAATGAGTTTCATGGGGTTATATATATTATAGGTATATAGGGGGGGGGTATATGATTTATGTTAAGTAAGTTTGGCAAAGTTAACATTTAGAGACTGATAGGCAAAGAAAAAAGGTCGTTTTCTTCATATCGGGGCGATTAGGGGCGTATGAACCATTAAATGTCATAAACACAAGCTAACCTAAGGGGCGACGCGTCCTCACCTGGACGCGTCGCCCCCAGGTGAGGACGCGCTACTTGCTGTAATTCTGAAAAGAAAATCTACTCTCCACTACGCACAACGCCCAATAGACGCTGGAGGCGTTGGAGAAGTTTGGGATTGGACTTCGAAAGGTCCGTCTGCTCGTACTCGCTCTTTGAGAGATCGTAGAGTTGAGGCATGGGGCAATAGCCCGTTTCTATCTTCGGCCCCCACGTAATCATGGGACCACCGTCAGAGGGAGAGATGTACTTGTACTGTTGTGTACGTAAAGTCAGACTGCGATTGCTGGCCATGCTCACAGCATATTCGCGTGGCTTTCGGTCACGTCCTAACCATGTAGAGAGGTGGTCCTGACTGTCGGGAGCATCGTCCTTCTGTAGCTTCGTACCTACCAAGGTTGCTAAAGTAGCGGGAAGGTCGATGAGCGAACCTAAGGCATTATTCTCCTCGCCCTGCTTCGCTCCTTTAGGCCAGTAGATTATAAAGGGTACGGCCGATCCTGCTTCGAAGGCACTGTATTTGGCGCCACGGAAGGGACCACCTGGACGGTGAGAGCCACAGAGTTCTTCAGCACGGTCGGCATAACCGTCGTCTAACACGGGACCATTGTCACTCGTTATGATAAGGAGCGTATTCTCATCCAACCCACGTTCGCGTAGGGCTTTGGTGATTTGCGCTACCGTCCAATCGAACTGAAGAATGGCCTCACCACGCAGTCCCATAGGACTCTTGCCACGGAAACGCTCGTTCGGCATACGTGGCACGTGGACGTCATTCGTACACAGATACATAAAGAAGGGGGCTGAGCGGTGAGAGTCGATAAACCCGATGGCATGACTCACGATGCTATCGGCTATCGATTCGTCTTGCCACAAGGCGCGCCCACCGCCCTTCATATAACCAATGCGCGAGATGCCATTGACAATGCTCATATCGTGGCCGTGACTGGGCTTCAACTTGGTGAGCAACTCAGGATTATTGCGCCCCGTAGGTTCACCGACAAAGTTTTGACGATAGCTTACGCTAATGGGAGCTGAGGGGTCGTAATTGGCTACGCGGCCGTCTTCTATATATACGCACGGCACACGGTCGGCCGTGGCGGCCATGATGTAATGGTAGTCAAAGCCGAGGTCGCGCGGTGTTTGGTCGATTGTCCCATTCCAGTCTTGTTGTGCCGTTTGGCGCCCCAGCCCTAAATGCCACTTGCCAATAGCTGCCGTAAAGTAGCCTGCACGGTGCATGAGGTCGGCCACGGTGGTTTGCTCTGGTTTGATAATCATGCCTGCATTGCCAGCTGCCACATCAGTGCCTGGACGGCGAAAGGGGTATTGCCCCGTTAATAGGGCATAACGCGAGGGAGTGGAGGTGGAAGCACAGGCGTGCATATTGGTCATGCGTACACCATGAGCTGCAAGGCTATCGACGGCTGGGGTGTGAACACGAGTGGCACCGTAGCATGAAAGGTCGCCGTAGCCAAGGTCGTCGGCTACGATAACGATAATATTCGGTTTGTCAACATGAACTGGTTGCGCTGCTGCTGCAGCAGCGGCTAAAACAGAGAGTAACATATAATTCGGTGGGGGACGATAATTACGTTAAACGTGTAAAAGGTTAAGGCACGCTTCGCGCGTTAGAAGAAAACATTAATTATCATTAATTGACCATTAATTATTTCGTTAATTCTTTTCATTAATTAAGTCGATATTTTTTCTATTACTACGACTTAGCGAAATAATTAATGATATCATTAACGGGCAATTAATGATAATTAATGTTCAACCCAGCGCGCGAAGCGCCTAATCAATTATTGTTTATCGTTTGGGGCTTAATGTTAATTCAGCGTTATGCCTTCGCGTTCAATAAGGAGACGCATCTTCTCGTAGCTTTTCGTTAAGAGGTCAGAGCCGATCTGCTTTTCTGTTAGGTCGGTAATCTTCTTAAAGCTATTGGCCTGACTGTGTGGGATAATTGCACATTGACGAATTTGCGCTTGCGTGTTCATAACGAGAGAAGCACCACGAGCGTTCAGAGAATCACATTCAGTGAGGTTAAGAATCGTATCGCAGCGTGACACTACGCGATTCTTCTTTGCGCTGAAACGATCGGAGTAGAGCAAGTCGTCTTCTTTCGCTACGGCAGCAAAGAGAATGTCAACGTCGTCCGAAACGTAAAGCGAATAGGGCTTGCGCTCGTCCTGTTCCAAAATGTGCTGCAAAGGCACGCGCATCATCGTTCCGTCTGTATTGACAACAACAAGATAATCATTCTCCGAACCATGATAAATGGGAATCGTCAGTCGCGCTTGGCCATAGTACATCTCACTTGTATGAGAATAGGTGCGGTGATCGATGAAGTTGACATAAGCCACGGCATACGCATCGTCGTCGTGATGTTGCACCGTTGTATGAATAGAAGATCGTGTGGGACACTTCTCTGCGTTAGGCATTGCAATGGCTGCTTTCGATTCCTTAGGCTGTTCAACCACCTTCTCTTCCGCCTTGACGGTAGCATTTAGAATCGTTAGCGTATCATTGTCAATCAGTGAAGCTACCGGTGTAACGGCAGTTGCCATAGCTGCTTGGCGCTCCGCCTGACGCTGCACGTTGTAGTTGCGAGCCATTTCACCCACGAGTTCACGCGTTTCAGAACCAAAGCGCACCCAATACTGACCATCAAGTTTTACTAACTTCTCACTGGGCAAGATTGTAATGCAGAGCACATCGCGTCCCGCAGCGTTGGGCCATTCAAAGCTCAAAAGCGAAAGCGCTTCCTTGGCTACCTTGAAGGCCACATTGTCTTGAATGTAACGTTCGTAGCGATCGTGAAAGTTGCCACCACGGAAGTAGCGGTGTTGTGCGTCGCTTTGTAAGCCCACGCCCATCCCCTCGTTGTTAACACCGAGGTAGAGTTTTCCGCCCAAACGGCTATTTAAGAAGCCACAAATAGTATGAAGGATAACCCACGTTTGGCGTTCAATGTCCTCACGCATGTGGTTGTTAGCGGGATAGACAATGCTCGTCTTAAATTCCGCTTCTTGTCCTTCCTCACCAAAGCTAACGAGGTCCGTTTCGCGCTCCTTTATGTTCAGCAGCTCACGTATTTTCTTGTGCAGCACAATCTGCGTCTGTTGCAACTTAAAGTCACCCGAGAGGTTGTACGTCAGCACGAGTTTAGCCAACTTACACAAGAGTGGATCCTTGGCCGTCTGAACCAATTGCCACAACTCTTCGTTGTGTTCGCTCTGTTGTAGATAACTTACGCAGAGTAAACGATGATACTGCTTGCTAAGGCCTTGATAATGGTTTAAGTTGTCGCCCATCTTCTCGTACTCTCCAATCAGCTCAATCGCACCATTCGTCTCGAAGTGCTTCAGCATCAAGATGAGCTTCATACGCTTGCTATAGTAGTCAGCCTGTGCCTTATCAGCCAAAGCCAAAGCCAATAGTCGCGTAAAGCCTAAGTAGTTGTAAGCTTGTCGATAATCGTCGAGCACTACGGCTATACGGTCGGTGAGTCGCATCAATTCCTCCACGTAGGGGGCACCAATCATCTCGTCGGCGTCGTCGAGTGCATCGTCGCTCTTCTCCTCCGTCTGTGTCAGCGTAGGGGGAATCCAAACATTATCTTCACCACAAGCATACCACACCATGAGGTTTTGCAAAGCATGAGGCGTGTCGAACTTCACTTGTTCGTTTACCCCAACAAAGCGAGCGTAGTGAATGCCTACCCCACGTTTGCGCTCTTGCAGTGTGAGGTTGACAAAAGTACCATTGCTCAATGGCTCGTCAATGTCAGTTCCCATAAACGAGAATGTCAAACCGTAGTCGCTCACACAAGCATAAGTGTTGCGCTTTTGGTCGTAATTGGTAATTACAGCTGTAAACACCTCTTCGTAGTCATATATAAACTCATCGCTCAGCGCATCGGTCAAGGGAGTGCGCAGTTCGAAGTAGAGCGTATCATTATCGTCCACTTCCTTGACGCGAGCTTGCAGTAAGAGTTGTTGGCCTTTGTCGTTGCGGAAGCAGTTCAACGTGGCATGTGAGCGGTAAGGCACGATGTTATAATTCTCCGAGTCGATGAGACCTTCTCCCATAAAGTGGTCGTCTTCAATCACGCAGTGGAAGACGCCGAGTTGGTCCGTCTCGTGGTCAATGCGTATAGTAACAATATCGTCAACATCGGGTACACGCTTGTTCATACGATGCGCTGCTGACGTGGCAGACACATTGCGCAGCACCTCATCAGGGGCGAATAGGTGGCGTTCTAAGTTGAGCCACAATTGCTCATCGGGGCGTAGGCTCTCCTTATCCTGCACCTGCATGTGGCTCACGCCATAGTTGCTCATCACTTCGATGTTGTGCCAAGGCAACAGGTGGTCGGGCAGTTGATCTTTACAGGTCAGTGCTTTGTGGGCTGGCGAGAGGCGAATGGTGTCGCCCAGCTCGAGGTCAACGTAGTCAGTCAAGAAGTGGCGCGTAGTGGGTAAAGAGGTTATTGTCGTCACGTCACACACGCGGCGCATAATGAAATAAGGATTGTTGACGTCATTCCACGTAAACTCTAAGGGGTGGCGTTCGTCGGCCGTGAGACAGTCGTATGCTTTATTGAAACAAAGCGGAATGTCACAACCAGGGCAATAGGTGACGAAACGGTATAGGCTGGCACGATTGAGATTACTATCAAAAGGAGCATTCTCTAAACCATCAGCCAAGAGCTGTTGCATAGCCAAGGCCTTGATGAGGTTGTTGACCAACGTTTGGGTGGCTTCGTCCCCTTCCATTGACTCTACACTATCCGTCTGTTGACGGTTGTGGCGAATGTAGTGCTCTAAGATACGAATAAAGAGGGTCGTGTAGGGACGCTCTGTGCGAAGTCGAATATTTGTGTCGAGTGTAATTACCTCAAAGATGAGTTCCACATACTTATCAAATAGCGTAGGTGTGAGCATTAGGACAAAGTCCAACAAGAGAAGACGCTCTGCTGCATTGTAGAGGTTGCCCGAAGTCTTGAGCTTTGTAAACGTATCTTCTACTAATTGGTTTGCTTTACCGCGTGCGATAGTGTCCAGTGCTTGACTCATAACATCAGCATGGTTCACCATGATTGTTAACCTATTTTCGATACGCTGTTGGTCGGTTGGCGTAAGGTTGCGCAACATGGGAGAGTCCTCAAGCGCAAACAGACACAAGGCGCGAAGTAAATGTACAGATGTGCAAATGTGAGAATGTGCAAATGATGCGTCTAACGACGAATGTGCAGATGTGCAAATGTGAGAATGTGCAAATGATGATGATGTTTCGCCTAATGCGTTTTCATCTTCATTATTTTCATTTTCATTATTTTCATTCTCACATTCGTCTGATGCCGAATGTGCAGATGTGCAAATGGGAGAATGTGCAAATGAAGATGATGTTTCGTTTGATACGTTTTCATCTTCATTATTAAGTGCATTATTTTCATTCTCACATTTGCACATTTGCATATTTGCACATTTCTCAAGTAGCCACCCGTCAGCTAACACTTCAAAATAATCGTTAGGGGCAATGCCTAAAAGCAGGTCGATGAGGTCATTGTCTTCAAGTCCTAATTCTTGTGCTTTCGCCTCTAACTCTTGGCGTAACCTGTTAAATTCCTCTACTTCGGGTTGCACTTCAACGAAGTCGAGACGAAGGGCGCAACCCTCAATAGAGCGTACGGAACAACGTACCAATTGCCCAGGTTTGAGCGGTTGGCGTGTATGAACGTGATAGATGCGTGAGAAGAAGCCCAAGTCATCATTCACCTCGTAATAGTTGCCCGAAGCCATGCGGTCGGCCTTGATTGTAAATGTATAGGTTTGTCCTATTTTATAAAAAGCATGTAGATATGGTCTATAATCTTGTTTGATTTCAATTATTTCATTCGTCTGTTCATCTAATCTAACAATACAAGCAAGCGTTTCGGGAGCTTCTTTGTCATACTGAAAGGGTAATTGCTTAACGTAATAAGGACGGTCATCTCGTTGAACAATATAGCGTTTTGTCTCTTTTTGAATACCTGCGACAGGCAACGTTTGTGGTAGATTTTTGTACATGGTGCAAATGTTTAATGTGTAATATATTAGGGTGTTAAAATATTCGCTTATTCAAAGCACAAAGTAAAGCAAAATAATGCAATAAACGCTACCAATATGCCTATAATTAGTGTAATTTTGCGGTGTGAATAAAGATTTTTAAGAATCATGGAAGATAAACGACCAAATTCTGAAGGGAGAGCACGTGCTATCTATCGTGTGACGATAGGAGGAAGTGTGTGTAACTTTCTATTATTGCTCTTTAAATTCGTAGCGGGTATATTGGGTGGTTCGGCAGCTATGCTGGCCGATGCTGTACACTCGCTATCTGATTTTGTGACCGATGTTGTCGTGATACTGTTTGTGCGTATATCGAGCAAACCCTGCGATGCCGACCATGACTTCGGGCATGGCAAGTACGAAACGTTAGCTTCCGTATTTATCGGTCTGATGTTGGCATGCGTGGGGATTGGCATATTATGGTCAGGCGCAGAGAAGATTATCGACGTGTGTCGTGGTCAAGTGTTGGAGCAACCTGGCATGATAGCACTTGTGGCTGCACTCCTGTCAATCGTTGTGAAGGAAGTGCTTTATCAATGGACCGCACGAGTAGGACGACGCGTGGAGTCCTCTGCAGTAGTAGCCAACGCATGGCACCACCGCAGCGATGCCTTTTCGAGTATTGGCACAGCCTTGGGCATCGGAGGTGCTATACTCTTAGGCCCTAATTGGCGTGTACTCGACCCTATAGCGGCTGTCATCGTGAGCGTGTTTATCATTCGGGTGGCTTTTAAACTCTTTGTGCCTGGTATTCAAGAATTGCTCGAAAAATCATTACCAGCCTCTGATGAAGAACTCATCAAGCGCGCTATACTTGAAGAGCCTAACGTGTCCGATCCTCACAATTTGCGTACACGCCGCATTGGTGCTAATCGTGCAATTGACGTGCATGTGCGCATGGACGGTGAAACGCCCCTTCACGTTGCTCACCACGCTACGCGTAACATCGAAATAAGGTTACGCGCACTCTTCGGACCGCAAACTTTCATCAACATTCATGTCGAACCTAAACAATAATCAACATTAATCGTTGAAGAGGAATACGTTAAGGTCGCGCTCTTGGAGGCGAACATTTAGCTCCTAAATTGTAATTTGTCTGCCTAATTGGGGGGCGGGTTTGTAACCCGCAGCAGCAGCATGCTTTGAATATCTTCTAAAAATATTTACAACATGCTGTTGCCGCGGGTTACAAACCCGCCCCCCAATTAGGCAGATAAATTGCAGTTCACCCACACAATTCGTTACAGAGCCACATTTTTGGCAAAAAAATAAATAGCTGTTCGCCTATTTTACAACTCGTTCTTCAATTCATTATATAAATCTACGGGTCCCCAATGCCAGTATTTTGTACTTTCTGTTGATAACTTCTTGTACAACTTAGAACGATAGATACGGCTAAGACACTCTTGCAGAGTGAAACCATAATCATTGTGTAGATATTCTACCAGCCAGGAAATTTTACCAGGCAAAAGCAGATGGAGGTTATTTTGATTTATTTGAAACATATTATTTCCTTATTTTAAAAGCTTCAATGTAGTCCAACTGTCGGTTGGGATTGAGTATCATAGGTTTCTCCACAACTTCTAAACTTCCGTGATATATCTTCATGATTTCCTATTTTTTCTAATTTCTATATACTCGTCAATCTCTTCTATTAACCATTGACGTCCTTGGGTATGAAGAACATCGTAGCATTCGCTGAGATAGTCCACCAAGCCATATTTGGAAAATAAGTCAAGCACTTGTTCTCCAGTCATTCCTTTAGCCGCTCCGTATTCTTCTATACAGAATGCAACGAAGAGGGCTATATCTTTTTCTTTCTTACGCATTGCTTTTTTCCTTTCTGTGGCTTAGCCACACATATTTGCCTATTTACCCTACAAAAATAATAATTTATTGCGACAAACTTTTAGAAAGGCAAAAATTTAGCGTTCTACATGTTTCTTGATAGTTTTATCTTCCATGCTTCATGCGCTAACCCAATCCCCAAAGGGGGTTAGTAATAGAAAATCAATAATAATGGGCCTATAACGAATCGTGTGGGTAAACTTGAATAGCCTTATGCGAAAATTTTATTTTGTGTACTATTTATACTGTGTCTTAACAAGTTTTTTGTACGAATACTTGTAAAAGTTATAAAATATCTATACTTTTGTCACGCAAAAGCATGGCTTCGCGTTGTTGACCCTAATGAAGAATGCTACACGCCCTGTTTCTTGCCGTCCCACGACTTACTCTACCTACAACCTACCTACCTCGGGACGTACAACTATTTATTCTGACTACCTACCAGAATATCTTTTATATCATCTATTAATAACACAAAAGAAGTATGAAGAAAATTACTTACGTACTTGCACTCTTGGGCGTATTGTTCTCGAGCGTGCAATCAACTTTTGCGGCTACCGACTCTAAATGGGCGGACAAATGGATAGCCTCTGTTGGCGATGCCGTAACAAGTCTTGAAGGCCTCACTGATGGCTATTACGTATTGCGCAATGTGGGACGTAAAACGTTCTTGTGCGAAAATGACGACAACAAGCTTTATCTTTGGAATGCTACGAATGGTAGCGATAACATTGCCAATGTGCGAACAGCCTTTGTACACAAAAATACGGTAATGAGTTCTGTCGTTTATGTTACAAAGAATACAGGTACCAACTTCTACACTATGCAGTTTAAGTCTGGTCAGTACTTAGGGGCTTCACTACCTCATGGTGGAGCTGCTTCATCTAATGCTACTGCAGGAAATATCGTTATCAGCTTCGTAAGCGGTAATCAATTCAATTTCCGTCCAGATGAATCTGAATGGGCCAATGGTAATGGTAATGGTGGCTATAGTGAAGGTTCATTTACAGGTTGGGGAACAACCGCTCCTGGTGCTGATGGTAATGGTGCTTATCAGTTCTACCCTGTTACACTTGAAGAGTCAAAAGAAATTACGCTTAATTGGACGGTAACTGATGGTACGAATACCCTTACAACGTTTACTTCAGTAGATAAACTTGGTAATACTGTTGCTATTCCTTCATCATTTGAATATTCTTATTTCTACAATAATCCTACTATTACAACAGAGAATAAGACGATTGCCAAAGACAATTGCAACTTCACCATTCAAGTAGCCAAGGGAGCAGAACCTTATGTAGCTTCAACTGCTGATGCTCCTATTTGGTACACGATTAAGTTCCGTAACAATGACAAAAAGCATCTTGTTCACGTATTGGCTACAGATAATGGAATTGGCACACAGCGTGCTATGACTGCTGACTTCTGCGGACAGTATGATAGATATGAAACTTACAAAGGAGGCCTTTGGGCATTTGTAAATGATGGCTTGGGCGTAAAGGTGTTGAATAAGCAAACAGGTAAGTACATCAATTGCGCCGCAACTGGAAATGCTACTTTAACTGCTGCTGGTACAACATTCATTGTTAAAACCAACTCAACAGGTGGCTTCAGCCTTCAAGTTCCTGGTAATGCAAAGGCTCACTTGGGTGACCATAGCAATGGTAGTTTGGCTGCTTGGGTGTATTATAAGGATCAGAATGATAATTCACAAAACGATGGTGGTTCTAATTTCGGAATCACTAAGGTAGATGACAGCGAAGCCCTCCTTTCTGTAGGTAAAGCTGCTATGAAGATTGCTGAAAATAGCACCAATTTAACAGCTTTCAATGCAACCAATCTTACTGCAAAAGCAACAGAAATTGACGCTGCCACCAATGTAGCAGGTCTTGATGCCGCTTACGAAAATATTAAGACCTCTTCATTCATTCCTGAACCTGGCGTTTACTACCGCATTAAGAATGTAAATCTTACTGACGAACAAAAGGCATACATTAGCTCTGAAAACATTTTTGTTGGTACAGATGGTATTTTGGAAACTTCATATAACGCTAATCACAACATTGACCGCGTTATAAGACGTACTACAGCTTCAGGCAACTTTGTTTCACAACTTTGGCAAGCTATTGACAATGGTGACGGCACTTGCAAATTGCACAATGCTAACACTAACTGCAACATAAGTTTATACGTCGCTTCTGGCCTTGATATGCCTATCAACACGGCTTCTGGTGGTTTATACACAGTAAAGGCTGTTCCCTCTGCTAATTTTGGCAACAATGATGGCAAGACCATGTTGCAGATTAACACTGTTGCAGGAAACACTACTTATCGCATCAACGCATTCCAAGGTGATCAGAATACTGTAATCTCAGACTACGATGGTAACCACGACAACGATAAGGGTAATTACTGGCAATTCATCAAGGTGACCAGCGTACCTGTAGCGATCAGTGCTGCCAACTATGCTTCAGCCTCATTCCCATTTGCAACACAATTGAATAGCGAAGAAGGCGTTAAGGCATTCTATGCAACTCACGCTAATGCTGGTAAGATTGCTTTGGTAGAAATTGAAGACGGTATTATCCCAGCCAACACAGGTGTACTCCTTTATCATGAAGGTGCTACAACAGCTAATCTCACTATCACAACTACCGAAAAGACTATCACGGGCAACATTCTTACAGGTGCTAACGCAAAGCGCACAGGCTTTACAGAAGATGCTACTTACGTTATGGCTTTGAATAGCAACAACGAGGCTGCTTTCTTGAAGAATGGTTTAACGGTAGTGCCTGCTAACAAGGCTTACATCTCAGAAGAGAATATTCCTACTGAGGCTGGTGCAAGCGTTCTAAACTTTGACTTTGGCACTGTAACAGGCATCAATGCTGCTACTGTAAACAATGACGAGAAGGCTACAGAATATTATGACTTGCAAGGTCGTCGTGTACTTTATCCCTCAAATGGCATCTTTGTTACAAACAAGGGTCAAAAGGTCTTTATGAAGTAATAACCCCTTAACGAACATTACAAAATAATGAAAAAAACATATATCACTCCGTCTGCCACCCTTATTCGTTTAACGACAGAGGGCATGATGGCACAAAGTCTTGATTACTCTACCAGCGACACAGAACACGTTACTGAAGAGGGTAACATCCTTTCAACTGGCAAAGGTTGGAGCAGCGATAATTGGACAAACACTGACGAGGATTAATCATCCTTGCAGTTAGCTTTTAGATAAATACAAAGCGAGCCGAATGAATAACATTTCATTCGGCTCACTTTTTGATTAGGGGGAAGTCGCAAAAGGGAAATATTAAAGATATGTGATTCGAACAGCCTTTTCTGTATAAGCCCCACTTCGAACTGCGTGAAGGAGCAAGATAAGGTAGGTGGAATTTCAGCACGCACGGCCTAATGTCTCAAACGCAAGCTAACTTGGGGGCGACGCGTCCCCGCGTCGGCATTGCCAACTTGGGGTTAAATACCCCAAGTTGGCAATTCTTAGGCTGCACCTCGGCAATTAAAAACTCAAGTTTCGGATTCAGCCCGCCCTTGTTAAATCCGAAACTTCAGTAAAAAACAAAAGTCTTAGAACTTTTGTTTTGTATTGCGCTCGGTTTGCACTATCTTTGCTTCGTCAAGATAGGCTGCACCTCGGCAATAAAAACAAAAGTCTTAGAACTTTTGTTTTGTATTGCGCTCGGTTTGCACTATCTTTGCACCCAAAACATAGGATTTTCCATTACGATTATGATCAACAGAGAACTGATAAGGCTGAAAGTGGTTCAGCTCGTTTATGCGTATTATCAGAACGAGGGCAAAACGCTCGATGTGGCAGAGAAGGAACTCTCTTTCTCCTTGCAAAAAGCTTACGACCTTTATCAATACCTATTATCACTGATGGTAGGATTGAAAAAGTATGCCGAACGCAAAGATGCTGTGCGCATTGCTCGCGAAAAACGTACTGGTAACGTGGTGGGTGGAGTGTCACCCGACAATCAATTTGCAAACAACTTGTTCCTTCGTCAATTGGCCGATAATAAGGTTCTAATTGAATTTATGGAAAACCGTAAAGGTAATTGGCCTGAAGAGGATGCCTTTATTAAAAAACTCTACCAAAAGTTTGTCGAAAGCGACGTTTACCAGCTTTATATCGATAAGGAGGACTTCTCGTATGAAGCCGATCGCGAAGTAATTCGTAAACTTTATAAGACATACGTTTGCAATAACGATGACTTCGACTCTTTGCTTGAAGAACACTCTCTATATTGGAATGACGATAAGCAAATTGTTGACTCTTTCGTATTGAAAACGATCAAGCGCTTTACAGAAAAGAGTACAGCTAACGAGCCTTTGTTGCCCGTTTACGCTGTTGATGAAGATCGTCTCTTTGCCAACAAACTCTTTAGTGCTACCTTAGAGCGTGGTGCTGAATTGCGCGAGATTATTCGTGCCAATACCAAAAACTGGGAATTTGAGCGTTTAGCTTTCATGGACGTTATCATTATGCAGATAGCGTTGGCCGAAATCTTAACCTTCGATTCTATTCCTCTCAATGTGACCTTCAATGAGTATCTTGACATAGCTAAGGTGTACAGCACGCCACGTAGCTCGTCATACATCAATGGCATGCTTGACGGCATTGTACGTCAATTAGCTAAGGAAGGTCGCACAACGAAAGAGCGCATTCGTAAACCTAAAACAACTGATAAATAACTAACTTAAGCAATGAATACTATCCTTTTACAAGCACAAGGTCAAGGCGGCGGTATGGGCATGATTATTATGCTCGTAGTACTTTTCGCTATCATGTACTTCTTCATGATTCGTCCGCAGAATAAGAAACAGAAAGAAATTCAAAAGTTTCGCAACGAACTTACAGTAGGACAAGAGGTAGTCACCATTGGTGGCGTTTATGGTACAATCAAGAGCATTGACGAAGTAGCCAACACCGTAACTCTTGAAGTAGCTACTGGCGTAAAAATCATTTTCGCTAAAGAAGCCATTAACCCTATTGCAACAAATAATAAGAAGTAATTCTTCATTCTCTCTTAACGCAAGAGGCTTTGTCCTACACGTAAACAGACGCAGTCAACATCATAAGATTGCGTTATGGCGTAGAGGGCTAAGCCTCTTGCTGCTTTTATACGTCAAGCTATGGAAAATGTAGCATCTCAGCACGAACGACAACGGTGGCCGAAATGGCGCATCGTATTTCGCCGAAAGTGGTTGTCATGGCTTTGGAATAAACAGACTTTCATCTTCCTCTTCTTCTTGTTGCTTAGCACTATCTTTTGGGTGTTTCAGGCCGTAAACGAAACTTACGAAGAGGAGTTTAGCATTCCGATTGAGTTACGTGGGGTGCCCAATAATGTGGTTGTTACGACCGAGTTGCCCAATGCTATTCATGTCACCCTACGCGACAAGGGGAGCATTCTGCTATCGTATCGCTATACGCGTCGCTTCAGCCCCGTTGTGATTGATTTCGATACGTATGCCAACTCTTCGGGCCACGTGGTCATTCAAGGGGCAGACTTTATGCGCCAAGTGACTTCTCAATTGCTTGGCAGTACCCAGCTGCTTAATACGAAGCCAGAGTCGCTTGAGTTTTACTATAACTATGGCCTTTGTAAGCGCGTACCCATTATCGTACAAGGCAATATTCGTACAGGACGTCTTTATTCATTGGCCAACACGTTGTTAGCACAAGACTCCGTCATGGTATATGCTTCCAAAGAGTTGTTAGATACCATTACAGGAGCCTACACGCGACTGCTCAATATGCGCAACCTTACTGACACGACTCAAGTGAGCATTCCTTTTCAGACAGTGCAAGGCGCTAAGTTTGTGCCGTCTAAGGTAGGACTCACCTTTTGTGTAGACCGTTTGGTGGAAAAGACGGTTCAAGTGCCCGTACAGCAAGTCAACTTCCCCGCTTCAAAGCAACTACGCACCTTCCCTGCTATGGTGAACGTAACCTTCCAAGTAGGCATGGGACAATATCGCAATATTACGAGCGAAAACTTTGTGTTGGTTGTTAATTATGAAGAATTGTTGAAGAATAAAACCAATCTTTGCCACCTTTCGCTCAAGACTATTCCTACGGGAGTAAGTCATGTGCGTATTTCGCCACAAGATGTAGAATATATAATAGAAGAAGTAGCAGAAGATGAAACCGACATCGAATAACACCATTCGTCCTATATTAATAGGTATAACAGGCGGAATAGGAAGTGGCAAAAGCTATATTTGTCACCAATTGGAGCAGACGGGGCATCACGTGTTCTATTGTGACGACGTAGCCAAGCAAATCATTCGCACGCAAGCTGACGTGAAGCGCGAATTGACCGCATTGGTAGGTCCAGACGTTTATGATGCAGCAGGGCAACTTGTCAAGTCCGTATTGGCTGCTTACTTATGTCGGGGTACAGATTATTCACATCGCATCGACCAGATTGTCCACCCCCGTGTGGCAGCAGCTTTCAAGCAGCAAGCCGCCCTACTGCGTCCTTCTACACCGACTACATTGGAGTGCGACGAGAAGGTGATAAGTCTACAGCTATTGCAGCAGTTGCCCACTGACAGTGTACTCTTTATGGAGTGCGCCTTGCTCTTCGAATCAGGCTTTGACCAATTGGTTGATAAGAGCGTAGTCGTACACGTAAGCCAAGAAACGCAGCTGAAACGCCTTATAGGACGCGATCACATAAGCCGCGAAAAGGCTTTACGTTGGATTTCGTTACAACTTGCAGAAGACGTAAAAGTCGACCGTGCTGACTATGTGATAAATAATGAATAGGCAAGAGCAAAACTTGTTGATAACGAAAAAATTTATACCTTTGCAAATACATAACGAATAAAAAGAAAATAAAAAAGAAATATGCAAGACACAATTTTGGCTATTTCGGGTAAGCCCGGGCTTTATCGTTTGGTGTCACAGGGTCGTGGCATGCTGATTGTCGAAACGGTAGGTGCAGAGAAGAAGCGCCTCCCCGCTGGAGCACGTGACCGCGTGACTTCTCTCAATGACGTTTCAATGTACACCAATGAGGACGACAAACCTTTGATGGAAATCTTCCAATCAATTGCCGACAAAGAAGGAGGTAAAGCTACAGCCATTGATTACAAGAAGGCTACAAAGGCAGAATTAGCTGAGTTTATGGCAAGTGTATTGCCCGATTATGACCGCGACCGCGTTCATGATTCTGATATAAAGAAACTCATTCAGTGGTATAACATCCTTATCAATGGCGGTTATACCCAGTTCGTTGAAAAGGAAGGAACTGTAGAAGAAGCATAAAATTTCGTTCTGAAGTATCAGACGCAAACTAACCTGGGGGCGTCGCGTCCCCGCGTCGGCATTGCCAACTTGGGGTTCGATACCCCAAGTTGGCAATACTTGTATTCGTGGTATTCATGTATTTGCAAGTCAAGGCATCGAGCCTTGACTTGCAAATGCCGACGCGGGGACGCGTCGCCCCCAAGTTAGCTTGCGTTCAAGACATTAGGCCGTGCGTGCCAGAATTAGGCTGCACCTCAGCAGTACAAAATGAAAAAATGTATTTTTTCATTTTGTATTGCGTTCGGTTTGCACTATCTTTGCACACTGAAAGTAAAAGTGTGCTTAAAAGAATCGAAAAAGTAAAAAGACAGAAAGGACAATGTCTATATCAAAAACACGACAAACATTACTTGAAGTAGCACGTGGGCTATTTGCTCATAAAGGACTGAAAGCAACAACAATGAACGATATAGCTGCAGCCTCTGGTCGCGGCCGCCGTACGTTGTACACCTACTTTAAAAATAAAGAGGAAATCTATTATGCCGTGATTGAAGAAGAACTGGAACGCCTTTCTGAGAAACTCGATGAAGTAGCGGCAATGGAAGTCGAACCCGAAGAAAAGGTGTTCGCCATGATTTATGCTCACTTGAGCATCATTCGCGAGATTGTAGCTCGCAATGGTAGCCTTCGTGCTGAGTTTTTCCGCAATATTTGGAAGGTCGAAATGGTACGCAAAGCTTTCGACGTAGAGGAGTGCCGCATTCTTAAGCAAGTGCTGCAAGAAGGATTTGAAAAGGGGCGTTTTCGCATTGACAATGTCGAACTCATGGCCGAAATCATTCATTATTCTATAAAAGGACTTGAAGTGCCTTACATCTACGATCGATTGGGCGAAGGCTTAACAGAAGAAGAGACCTACCCCATCGTAAAAGGCATCTTGACACGCGTACTTAACATGCCTCCAGCAGTAAAGTAAGAATAATACATATATATATAATAACATGGGATTATTAACAGGTAAAACAGCCTTAATCACGGGTGCTGCTCGTGGTATTGGTAAGGCTATTGCATTAAAGTTTGCCGAAGAAGGCGCTAACATCGCTTTCACCGACTTAAAGATTGACGAAAATGGCGAGGCTACTCGTCAAGAAATTGAAGCCAAGGGCGTTAAGTGCTTGGCATATGCTTCAAACGCAGCTAACTTTGAAGACACTGCAGAAGTTGTAAAGAAGGTGCACGAGGACTTTGGTTCAATCGACATTTTGGTTAACAACGCAGGTATCACAAAGGACGGTCTTATGCTCCGCATGAGCGAAGCTCAATGGGACGCTGTAATCGCAGTTAACTTGAAGTCTGCCTTCAACTTTATCCACGCTTGTACTCCTATCATGATGCGTCAACGCAAGGGTTCAATCATCAACATGGCTTCTGTTGTAGGCGTACACGGTAATGCAGGTCAGGCCAACTACGCAGCTTCAAAGGCTGGCTTGATAGCTTTGGCTAAGAGCATTGCTCAAGAGATGGGTAGCCGTGGTATTCGTGCCAACGCTATTGCTCCGGGCTTCATCGAAACAGCTATGACAGCTCAGTTGAGCGATGAAGTACGCAAGGAATGGATGAAGGTTATTCCCCTTCGTCGTGGCGGTCAGCCAGAGGACATTGCCAATGTGGCTACCTTCCTCGCTTCTGACATGTCAAGCTACATCAGTGGCCAAGTTATTCAGGTTGATGGTGGTATGAATATGTAATCCCCCTTCTTCCTCCTATCAATTAAATTTTGAGGTTATTCAATTAGTTTGGGAAAGCTAAATGAATAACCTCAAAATGTTTAGGGAGGTTCTGAAAATTCTAAAATCAAATTTTTTAGCCCCCCACTTAATCTTAGTAATCCCAAAGTATGACCATTCTTTACGAAGACAATCATATCATTATTGTCAACAAAGCTCCAGGCGAAATCGTGCAAGGCGACAAGACAGGCGACCGCACTTTAGCCGACGATGTAAAGGCATACATCAAAGAAAAGTATAACAAACCTGGTGAAGTATTCTTAGGCACGGTTCATCGTTTAGATCGCCCAGTAAGTGGAATAGTAGTGTTTGCACGTACCAGTAAAGCCTTGGCCCGACTAAATGAGATGTTTCGCGTAGGCGGTAAAATACGTAAAACATATCATGCCATCGTTTGTGCAGCCCCCGCTCAGCCTCAAGGTGAACTCACTCATTGGCTCACGCGTAATGAGAAGCAAAACAAAGCCTATGCCCACCCACGTGAGGTGCCTGGTAGTAAAAAGGCAGTGCTTGACTATCGCCTTATTGCTTCGTCAGACCGTTATTTCTTACTGGAAGTCAATCTACACACAGGGCGCCATCATCAAATCCGTTGTCAACTATCAGCCATGCACTGCGTTATAAAGGGTGACTTAAAATATGGTGCACCACGCTCCAACCCTGATGGCTCCATTTGCTTGCATGCACGCCACATAGAGTTTGAACACCCCGTTAGTCACAAGCTCATTTCAGTTGATGCCCCTTATCCCGAATCGAACAAACTTTGGGGCATGTTTTAGACTGCCTAATTGCAGTTTATTTAAATGTTATAAAAAAAGCGCATCTCAATGCTACATTGCAATGAGATGCGCTTTATTTATTTAATGCGTTTTGTTACGCATAGAAGTGATTACTCTTGAGGAAGAGACCAGTCTTCCTTCGTCTTACGAATGTAAGAAGCGTAGCGACGCTGAGCAGCGCGCTTCGTTTCGTCGTAAAGCTCTTGAGCCTGTTCGGGCAATGCCTTCTTCAAAGAGAGGAAGCGAACTTCGTGGTCGAGGTAGTCTTGGAACATATCCCAATCCGGCTCCTTAGAGTCGAGTGTGAAGGGGTTCTTGCCTTGGTCAGCGAGTTCGGGGTTGAAACGCCACAAGTGCCAGTAACCACAAGCTACGGCACGAGCCTCTTCAGCTTGGCTACGACCCATACCGCCCTTAATCTTCAAACCGTGGTTGATACAAGGAGCATAAGCGATGATGAGTGAAGGACCGTGGTAAGCCTCAGCTTCCTTCATAGCCTTCAAGCACTGAGCTTGGTCAGCACCCATAGCTACTTGAGCTACGTAGATGTAACCGTATGTAGTCTGCATCAAACCGAGGTCCTTCTTTGTTACGCGCTTACCTGCAGCAGCGAACTGTGCGATAGCACCGACAGGAGTAGCCTTTGAAGCCTGACCACCAGTGTTAGAGTAAACCTCTGTATCGAGTACGAGAATGTTAACGTCTTCACCGCTTGCGAGTACGTGGTCGAGACCGCCGTAACCGATGTCGTAAGAAGCACCGTCACCACCGATGATCCACTGGCTACGCTTCGTGAGGAAGTGGCTCAACTCAGCGAGTTGCTTGCAACTTTCGCAACCCTTCTCAGCACCAGCCTTAATCATAGGTTCGAGCTTCTCAGCGGCTGCGCGACTTGCTACTGCATCGTCTTGTCCGTCGATCCATTCCTGAGCAGCTGCCTTGTATTCTGCAGGAGCTTCTTCGGTAGCGATAACGTCTTGCAACAACTTCTGAATGCGTGCACGCATCTTCTTGTTAGCAAGGATCATACCCATACCAAACTCGCAGAAGTCTTCGAACAATGAGTTAGCCCATGCAGGACCTTGACCCTTTTCGTTCGTAGTATAAGGAGTTGAGGGGATAGAACCAGAGTAGATTGAAGAACAACCTGTAGCGTTAGCTATCATCTGACGATCACCAAAGAGTTGGCTAACGAGCTTAACGTAAGGAGTCTCACCACAACCAGAGCAAGCGCCTGAGAACTCAAACAACGGAGTTGCGAACTGAGAGTTCTTGGGGTTGAGTTTCACGTCAACCAAGTGTTGTTTGCTGGTCACCTTAGTAGCGCAGTAAGTCCAGTTGTCAGCTTCAGCCTCTTGACCTGCGAGGGGTACCATTTCGAGTGCCTTGTTACCCTTCAAGCCAGGACATACGTCAACACAGTTGCCGCAACCGAGGCAGTCCATAACGTCAACTTGCTGTACGAAGTGCATACCCTTCATGGCAGCAGGTGCCTTCATCTCGATTGTCTCACCCTTGAAGCCAGCGAGTTCGTCGTCAGTGAGTACGAACGGACGGATAGCAGCGTGAGGACATACGAAGTCACACTTGTTACACTGGATACAGTTCTCCTTGTGCCATACAGGAACGAAAGCAGCTACGCCACGCTTCTCGTAAGCGGCAGTGCCTTGGTGCCAAGTACCGTCTTCTGTTACCTTGAAGGCACTAACGGGAAGGAGGTCACCATTCTGTGCGTTGATAGGACGTACCATGTCAGAGATGAAAGCGGGTTCATCACGTACAATCTTCTCGTCCTCGGGGAGTGTAGCCCATGCAGGATCAACAGCGAGTTGCTTGTATTCACCACCACGGTCAACGGCCTGGTAGTTCTTATCAACGATATCTTGACCCTTCTTGCTGTATGACTTAACGATGAACTTCTTCATCTGCTCTACGGCCAAATCAACAGGGATAACACCTGTGATGCGGAAGAAGGCTGACTGGAGAATGGTGTTGGTACGGTTGCCAAGGCCAATCTCTTGAGCGATCTTAGTAGCGTTGATATAGTAAACGGTGATGTTGTGTTCAGCGAAGTAGCGCTTTACGTTGTTGGGCAAGTTCTTAGCCAACTCATCACCTTCCCAAATGGTGTTCAACAAGAAAGTACCATTATCGCGGAGACCACGGAGCACGTCATACATGTGGAGATAAGCCTGTACGTGGCATGCTACGAAGTTAGGTGTCTTAATCTGGTAAGTTGAGCGAATGGGGTGATCGCCGAAGCGGAGGTGAGAGCAAGTGAAACCACCTGACTTCTTAGAGTCGTAAGAGAAGTATGCCTGGCAATACTTATCCGTGTTGTCACCAATGATCTTGATAGAGTTCTTATTAGCACCTACAGTACCGTCAGCACCGAGGCCATAGAACTTAGCTTCGAAGATACCTTCTCCACCGAGTGCCATTTCCTTCTCTAAGGGAAGAGAGTGGAAGGTAACGTCGTCGACGATACCGAGTGTGAAGTGATCCTTAGGTTCGGGCAATGCGAGGTTGTCGTACACTGAGATAATCATTGTAGGCGTAGTATCGCAAGAGCCTAAGCCGTAGCGGCCGCCCACGATGAGGGGACGATCTTCAACGTCGTAGAAGGCATCCTTAACGTCGAGGTAAAGAGGTTCACCATTAGCACCAGGTTCCTTTGTACGGTCGAGTACGGCAATCTTCTTACAAGTCTTGGGCACTGCAGCGAGCAAGTGCTTAACAGAGAAGGGACGATAGAGGTGAACGCTTACCATACCTACCTTCTCGCCCTTAGCGTTGAGGTAGTCGATAGCTTCGCGAGCAGCCTCGGTTACAGAACCCATGCAGATGATTACGCGCTCAGCATCATCAGCACCATAGTAGCTGAAGAGCTTGTATTCACGACCTGTAATCTTGCTGATTTCGGCCATGTATTTCTCAACGACTGCGGGCACTGAGTCGTAGTAAGGATTGCATACTTCGCGGTGAGCGAAGAAAGTTTCGGGGTTTTCAGCCATACCACGAGCTACGGGGTGCTCAGGAGTGAGGGCACGGCTACGGAACTCTGCTACCTTATCCATAGGAACGAGCGGACGAATGTCCTCTTGATCCATTACTTCGATCTTCTGATACTCGTGTGAGGTACGGAAGCCGTCGAAGAAGTTGATGAAAGGTACGCGAGTCTCGAGGGCTGTGAGGTGAGCTACGGCAGAGAGGTCCATAACTTCCTGTACAGAGCCTTCGCACAACATAGCGAAACCTGTTTGGCGGCAAGCCATTACGTCAGAGTGGTCGCCGAAGATACAGAGAGAGTGAGAAGCTAAAGTACGAGCTGATACGTGGAATACGCAGGGGAGCAATTCACCTGCAATCTTATACATATTAGGTATCATCAAGAGCAAGCCCTGAGATGCTGTAAAGGTAGTGGTGAGCGCACCAGCTTGCAAAGATCCGTGTACTGCACCAGCAGCACCACCTTCACTTTGCATTTCTTGCACTTTTACTGTATCACCGAAGAGGTTGATACGTCCTTGTGCAGACCATTCGTCAACGTGCTCAGCCATTGGTGATGACGGAGTGATGGGGTAGATGGCAGCAACCTCAGAAAACATATACGCAATGTGCGCAGCAGCTTGGTTACCGTCACAAGTAATAAACTTCTTGTTTGCCATAATTTCTTAGTTCGGCAGTTGGGGAATGTGCTAATATGTTAATGTGTCAATTTGCTAATGGGCATACGCCCTTGCGTTTTACACAGAACATACTTCACATCTACCAACGAACCTATTAAATAGAATTGATATATTATGTTGCTATTGAATTAATCTTTAAGACTTTTTTGTTTCCTTATTTTTTCCTTGCCCGATGCAATTATACTTGTTAATAGTCGTGCTATCTCTTGTTCAACTCGTACTAACTCATCATAGAGATCATAGCCATTCGCATATTTACAGATGTCGAGCCAATACTCGGTTTCTCTAGCTTCTTTATCGGCTATTTTCATTTTATGCACGAAATCAGCTAAACTTTCGCTGCTCTGCGCTTCTGCTATATTTGCTCCAATTGATGTTGCACATCTACTAAGTTGTTGCGCGACAGTAAACTTTCTTCTTTCAATTAGCATATCACAATATTCAAGTGCCATAATACTAAATTGAAATGAAAGGTCTACTATTCTATTACCTGTTGGAGGTCTCATATTTTATATTTATTATACTTACATTTACAACTAAGACCTAAAGGCTCTTGTCCAAAGACAAGTCCACTCGCAAGGCGCAGCCATTAGCACATTGTCACATTAGCATATTAGCATATTAATAAAGGAATCCAAATAGCCAGAGAGGAATTTCGTTCTCCCGCCCTACGTCTGTATTATATTTGACGTAGATAGTATCGGCAGTTGTGCGAACACGACGAGATTTGTCGCACACACAGATGTTGGTCGTATTGTTGATGCGGAACATACCTAAGCGCTTACCTTTATTAACTGTATGGTGACGCCATAGGCAGTTGACAAAGTACGTTTCCATAATCGTTTGCTCCGTCATGCAGTTTTCGTAAAGTGCATACATCAAGTTGGCATCGTGTAGGTAGATAGCAGCCGGTTTCTTGGGGAACGTTTCGCCCTCATGGTGTACCATATTAATAAGGCGTGTCTCCTCCAAGTATTTCAGGTAATTCATCACCGTAGCACGTGACGTACCAATCTCTTGTGCCAACTTACTTACGTTGGGTGATGAAGGGTCGCCAATGGCCAAGAGGTAAAGCAACTTCTTGATGCGTGAGAGATACTTTAGCTCTATCTGCTTGTTGAGCAAGAGGTCTACCTCTATCATATTATTCATCGCCTTGAGCAAGGCCTCGATGAAGTTATGATTTTCAAGGAAGAAGGGGTAATAGCCGTGTTGCAGATAATCTTGGAAGTAGTGCCAAGGCTGCACTTTCGGCAGTATCGTCTTCAAGATTTGGTCGTGGTCGGCCAAAAGTTGGTCGAACGTATAAGCATCAAACTCTTGGTTGGTTTGCAAATTGATGTATTCGCGGAACGAAAAACCATGGAGTACGTACACACGACTAATAGAAGCCAACTCTGAAGTGTCCTCTTCCTCATCAGCATTTACCGAAGTTGTAGTATAGACTATGCGGAGGTAGGGGTATTTATGATAACACTCACACAATTGTTCGCGCCACTCTGGGAGCTTAAAGGCTTGGTCGATGAGCAATACTTGTCCACCCTCGGCCATGAAGCGCCCAGCAAAGTCGACAATACCATGTGCTTGAAAGTAAAAGCTATTGAGATTGATGTATAGGCACTGATGAAGGCGTACGTCAAAGTTCTCTTTGGCGTACTGCAGAAGGAAGGAGGTGCGTCCCACACCTCGCGGTCCCTTGATGCCAATCATGCGGTAGCTCCAATCGATAGTGTCCATCAACGAGCGACGCACGGGAGCATTGAAGTGCTCCATTAAGTATGCGTGTGACTTGAAAAACGTCTCCATTTGTAATTTGGTTTCTGTAAATTCAAGGCAAAGGTACAAAGTTGTATCGAAACTTGCAAAGCTTACTTTGCATTTTTTTGAACAACAAATTCGTTGAAGGAAAATGAATAAACATCAACAAATCATTAACGAAATAAAACTAATGAAATAATTAATGACAACTACATGATAATTAATGAAAAAATTAACGAAATAATTAATGGATAATTACATGATAATTAATGTTTAAAACAAAGCGCGAAGCGCGTAACATAAATGGTTAACGTTTAAGTTTAGGCGCGCTTCGCGCTTTGTTTTAAACATTAATTATCATGTAATTATCCATTAATTATTTCATTAATTTTCTCGTTAATTATTTCGTTAATTTTTCTTCGTTAATTATTTCGTTAATTTTTCTTCGTTAATGTTCATTCTTGTCGCTTTACTGTTTCCGCTCGATTTCGCTCAGTTCCTCCATCTTCTTCATTTCGAGGAACTCGTAAATGCCACAGAGGTGTTCACGTACGCGTCCTCCTCCAAATTCATAGACGCGGCTCACTAAGCCGTCAAGGAAGTCGCGATCGTGGCTTACGCAGATGAGCGTACCATCAAAGTCGTTGAGGGCTTGTTTCAGTACGTCTTTGGTCTTGAGGTCAAGGTGGTTGGTCGGTTCGTCCAATATCAAGAGGTTGACAGGTTCGAGCAACAGTTTGAGCAAGGCCAAACGCGTACGTTCACCGCCTGAGAGCACCTTTACCTTCTTCGTGCTGGCTTCACCGCCAAACATAAAGGCACCCAACAGGTCGCGTATCTTGTTGCGCACCTCGCCCTTTGCTACGTCGTCAATCGTTTGAAATACAGTCAATTCACCATCCAAGAGCGAAGCTTGATTTTGAGCAAAGTAACCTATCTGTACGTTGTGTCCCAAGGTGAGAGTGCCCTCATGTTCGAGTTGTCCCATGATACACTTTACCATGGTCGACTTACCCTCACCGTTACGTCCGACGAAGGCCACCTTATCGCCACGCTTAATGGTGAAGGTGGCGTCCTTAAATATCTGTTTACCGTCAAAGGCCTTGCCTACGCCATCAGCCGTGACGGGATACTGTCCACTGCGCGGAGCGGGCGGAAACTTAAGGCGAAGAGCAGAGGTATCCATTTCGTCCACTTCAATCAGTTCTAACTTTTCGAGCATCTTTACGCGGCTTTGCACTTGGAAGGTCTTTGAGTACGTTCCCTTAAAGCGTTCGATAAAGTCCTTGGTCTCTTGTATCATCTTTTGTTGCTCCTCGTACTGCTTCATTTGTTGTTCACGGCGTTCAGCGCGCAGTTGTAGATAGTGCGAGTAGTTTACTTTATAGTCATAGATGCGTCCCATTGTCACTTCAATGGTGCGTGTCGTGATATTATCCACAAACTTACGGTCGTGACTAATAACGACTACCGCCTTCCCGTTAGAGATAAGGAAGTTTTCGAGCCAACCAATTGATTCAATGTCGAGGTGGTTGGTAGGCTCATCGAGCAAGAGTACGTCAGGATTTTGCAACAACATCTTGGCCAGTTCGATGCGCATACGCCAACCGCCCGAGAACTCACTGGTCTGACGATTGAAGTCGGAGCGTTCGAAGCCCAAGCCAAGTAGTGTCTTTTCAACGTCTTCTTCGAAGTGGGTCATGTCGATAGCATAGAACTTTTCGCTGAGTGTAGCTACCTCTTCAATCAAAGCCATGTATTCATCGCTTTCATAATCCGTGCGCTCGGCCAACTGCTTATTCAAGTCATCAAGGTGTGCCTGCATCTCGTGCAAGTGGGCAAAGGCTTGACTCGTTTCTTCAAACACGGTGCGGCCGTCTTCTGTCATGAGGTGCTGTGGCAGGTAAGCGATCACAGTATCCTTAGGGGCCGATACTGCACCACGGCTTGGCTTGCGCACGCCAGCTAAGATTTTTAGCAAGGTGCTCTTTCCCGCACCATTTTTGCCCATCAGGGCTATGCGGTCGTTATCGTTAATTACGAATGAAACATCACTAAAGAGGGTGGTGCCGCCAAATTCTACGGCAAGTCCATCGACTGATACCATTTATATAAAGAAGTTTTGTATGTTTGAAAAGAATTAATAAAGTGTGTGTTATGTATGTTCTCGCGCTAAGCGACTATAAGCAAACTGAAGTTTCGGATTCAGTCCGCCCTTGTTAAATCCGAAACTTCAGTAAGCAAATATTCAAAGCAAGCTTGCTTCCGACGCGAGGACGTGTCGTCCCCAGGTTAGCTTGCGTTCTTATTTCACTTCTACGTAGCTGGCTAAGCGTTTTGCCTTGTCGCGCACAGCGTCAAGGTCGGCATCAAGAGGTGCGTTGCAAACGACCACTCCCATGCGACGATTCTTGCGTGTGGTAGGTTTGCCAAAGATGCGAATATCGGCGTCTTCTTCACACGTCTTTTCAATACCCGTGTATTGAGGTTGCTCGTTGCTTTCGATGGGGGAAAGGATAACGGCACTTGCTCCGATGCGCATTTGCTTAACGCATGGAATGGGTAAGCCCAACACTGCACGCAAGTGCAATTCGAATTCATTAAAGTTTTGCGTTCCTGCCAACGTTACCATACCCGTGTCGTGTGGACGTGGTGAGAGTTCAGAAAAGTAAACACCGTCTTTGTGGCTTAGGAAGAATTCGACGCCCCAAATGCCAGCCCCCGTAAGTGCATGTGTCACTTTGTCGGCCATGCGTTGCGCCTCGGCCAAGTGTTCGGGAGCAATGTGAGCGGGTTGGAAACTTTCACGATAGTCACCACCCTTTTGTACGTGGCCAATGGGGGGACAGAAGAGCGTGGGACCATTCTTTTGGGTAACAGTGAGCAAGGTAATTTCGCTATCAAAGTGGATAAACTCTTCGATGATTACTTCGTGAATGTCGCCACGACTGCCGCCCATAGCGTATTCCCAAGCATGTTGTAAGTCGTCAGCCGTCTTTACCAACGATTGACCCTTGCCTGATGACGACATCAAAGGCTTTACAACGCAAGGGAAGCCAATTTCCTTTGAATGATTTACCAACTCGTCGTAAGACTTAGCATAGAAGTATTTAGCCGTCTTTAGGCCTAACTCTTTGGCCGCTAAGTCACGAATGGCCTTGCGATTCATTGTAATGTTTACGGCACGAGCTGAGGGGACAACTTGGATGCCCTCTTGCTCAAACTCATAGAGGCGTTCGGTACGAATTGCTTCAATTTCAGGCACAATAAGATCGGGGTGGTGCTTTTCTACAACACGTTCGAGGGCCTCACCATCAAGCATTGAAAAAACTTCATATTCGTCTGCTACCTGCATAGCTGGAGCACCAGCATAAGCGTCACAAGCAATGACATGTTGCCCTAAGCGTTGAGCAGCAATAGTAAACTCTTTGCCCAGTTCGCCTGAACCGAGAAGCAAAATCTTTTTCATCGTAAAAAAAATATTGTGGAAATAGTATAGGGCAAAGTTACGCTTTTTTACTACAATCTGAAAGGCAGAACCCAAAAAGTTAGCACGCTGATGGGACATGTGGGAAAAATTGTCTTAAAAACAAAATAAACTCTTCGACAGATTGCAGTTCATCGTCCTCTACAAAATCCTCTACAAAATGTTTCAGAACGCCCTAAATAGGCATTTGAGCTTACGTATATTTTACCTTTGATGTTTTCATGTTTCATGTTTCATTTTTATGTTTCAACTTATTGATTATCAACGCATTCAAGAGATGAAACATACGGATTCAATGTTTCACTTTTAGTTTCAATGTTTCACTTCAAAAAAACACTGTGGGAGAGATTCAAAAACACTGTGGGAGAGATTCAAAAACACTGAGGGAGAGATTTAAAAACACTGTGGGAGAGATTTTAAAACACTGAGGGAGCGATGAAACGCTCCCTCAGTGTTTAAAAAAATGAAACATGAAACTTAAAATGAAACATGAAACTAAAAATGAAACATTGAATCCGTATGTTTCATCTCTTGAATGCGTTGATAATCAATAAGTTGAAACATAAAAATGAAACATGAAAGATAAATCAAAGGTTTTGAAAACGTATAGAGATAAGCTGCAATTTATCTACCTAATTGGGGGGCGCGACCTCACCTGGGGGCGACGCGTCCCCGCGTCGGCATTGCCAACTTGGGGTTCGATACCCCAAATTGGCAATACTTGAATTAGTGATATTCATGTATTTGTTAGTCAAGGCATCGAGCC
>OBRR01000077.1_pt1 | contig 28558 bp, 24 predicted proteins | sample 1494901 | NCBI WGS metagenome assembly OBRR01 (sample SAMEA3360689, study PRJEB22359) | human gut metagenome | biome: ENVO:urban biome; feature: ENVO:human-associated habitat; material: ENVO:feces | place: Bangladesh | collected 2011
GCAAAAGCTAACTGCCAAATCCAACTGTTAAATCAATTCGTTTTGCTCATCTCTCTTGAATTAGAGTATTTTATGTCATTTATGTTTTTTTCTAAACCGGTTCACAACATCATCTACTTTATCAAAAACAAATTCCCTTCTCGCTATTTGCTTTTCCTGTTTATAAAGCTTTTTCAGATTTTTAACTGCTTCTTTTTGGGTTTCCCCCTTTCCAATATCATAATATCTGGCATCTTCCTTCCAGAAAGCTTCACTTTCTTCTGGCGTTCCATTAAATTTTAGAGTTGCTACAAACGAAGGCTGTTGTTTAAAAGCAAGGTATTTTGCACCGGAATATTTACCATTGTACTTATCTTTTTTTACAATCAGTTTGCACTTTTCTCCCTTTTCATAATAGGTAAGTACCCATTTAAGCAAATCTTTTTTGGTGACTTTCTTCAATCTGATATTTTGCTTTAAAGCAAACATTACCGCATCTTCCGGTAATGAATCTCTTTCGTCCATAATCTTATACAATGTATGTAATTGAACCACCCATACATAGCCATTCCGAAATTTATCAACGATAGACACTACTGTTCTTTCTTTCGTTGTAACTTTATGGAAATCATTTTTATCCATTAATTCTGTAAAATAATTCAATACACCACCCACCTCATTGATATGCTCTATGATTTTCATTGCCTCATCTTCTGTATCGGCATCACTGATAGGTTCATATCTCCATTCGCAACCTTTGCTTATTTCCCGGTATTTTTCATCGGGCATTACCGAAAGCGTTCCTTTATCGTGATTTTCCACTACTATGAAATTTTTCATTTATAAGTTCCTTTCTATTAGCATCTTTTGATTTTCATTTTTCTTTGTATCTACACCCACCGTATTGCTAATTTTTCAACATTTTAAATTGATATCCTTTTCGACCTTTTCGATGATCACCTGAAAAATAGCCAGGAGATACATCTTCATAATCGACAGTGACTTCAATGTGCTCGACTTCAATGTACTCGTCCAGAACTTTTTCTATCATCAGACTTTGTAACATTTCTTTGATATTAAAATGTGATAACGCCTGTTCCGCTAAGAAACAGAGCGAATCTTCATCGTCGGATTCTTTTAACGATGTAATAACATACGCGTCATCCACGGAATCAAGTGCACACGAAGCTAAAGCTTCGCGGTGCGCTTGATTGACATCGATTGGTTCTTGAGAAGCTAAAGCTTCGCAGTTTGAATCAAGAGATACGATATCAAGAAAAAATACAGATTTGCGATCCATAATTTTCTCAAGCTCATACTGGTGCTCTTTTGTAAATAGATCATTATGTCCACAAATTGAGCTGATGCGCATAGTAATGAAGTGTGTGTTCTTTTTACCAACCTGTGGTTCGATAGTCCCAATTTCGTACATCTGAACAAATTTAAGGTCTTTGCCATAATCCGCTGTCATATCTACAGTCCAGACGCACACAATATACACGTCATGGTATTCTGCATTTGCGTCCGGTAAATATGTATAAAGATCGACATCGTTATATTCTTTGTCTTTGCTGTTATACGCATGATAGCTGCATTTATTTGGGTATGGTCTGCCAACTTTGCATTCGATTTTCTTTGCATTCATACCATTTTTCTGCACAAGATATACTTCAGCACTGACTCCTCCATTTGTGAATGGGAAAAACAACGAACATCCGTTTTCTATGCAAATTACATGCGAATCATCGAATGATACATCCGGATATACCTTTTCGAACGCTGCTTTGTTTTTGTTTCGTGTCTCGATTCCGTTTGTGTCGACATTGCTATAATCTACACCATCTTCGTTTTCTCTCTTATGACATAAATACTCAGGATCCGCTTTATCCATATCAAATTCCGGGTTTCGCTTTTCAATCAATGTTAGTGTTTTTATGTTGTTGAGATTAAAAGCTTTCAGATTCTGTCCGCTTTTCCAGATTTTACTTCCAGATACAAGTAAATCCATATAATACCATGCATTTCTCATTAGAAGTCCGCTGTATACCTTTCCGTTATCCATTTCAATCTGTATCTTGTCACCCAACTCATAATCTTTTTTGATGAGCTGCTCCATATATTTCCCATAAAAAGGTTCACCATATGCTGGTTCTTTGCCTTTTTTGTATCTGCCACCGTTTTTTACGAACTGCTGTATAGTACTAATTTCATCTGTAAACATGGTTTTTCTCCTTTTTTGCCTTTTTGATATAAACATTTGATACCGTCTGTGTGGTGCATGTTGTCATTTTTGTACATTTTGTATATGCACTTACATCTGACACCGGAACAACCAATACAGCCAAAAGAACCGCCAGATATATGATTTTTCGTATTCTTCTCATGCCAGTCATTCCCCTTTAAATCGCAGGACTTTGACAGATGCTATATTTTCTGTCCATACATCATAATTTTGCTCTTCCTTTTTCCCTGCGTTTGCCTTTATCTGTATGTAAGGATGTATTCCCGGATACCTCGTTTTCTTTTCAACTTTCATGTCCATGATCATCACAATGCCCTGTATCTTTTCATTATTTTTTTGCGTAACGATCACTTCATCCCCGATGCTTACAAAACAGTTGTCTTTATCTTGGTTCTTATGTAATTCTACCGTCAATTCTTCATCCTCCAATCCAAGTTCACGTGCTATACATTTGATTGCGATCTCAAACTCATGATAAAAATCGTCTACGGCAGCAATCATTGCGCATCTGCTGGCACTTGCAAAACACGTCTTCCATTTGGAAGACTCACCAAGCTGCAGAAGAAATTCGTTAAAACCGGGCATTTCGTTACATATGATCGTCCACAATTTTCTTTTATCACGGTTTTTAATCAGTTTAGGTCTTAAGTATTCCGTTACCTCCTTCATATCATGTTGGCGTTTCCGGACCAGCGGCTCTGACTGCCTCAGATCTGCGATTTTTTCTTTTTCGAGGCTGCGTATCTGTTTGTCAACCACCCGGTAATACCGCCTGACAATATCCCATCTGCGTGTGTCTGCACATACCGCCTTAACGGATACCGCAACAATCGGGGCTTTGGGTTCGACATTGGCTTCCAGATAACAGTTCAAACCGCCAAGGATTTCCATGAACCGCCATCTTGTATCATCACTGGATGAAATGGCATCCAGATCATCATTTGCTTCTCTCTCTTCCCTTTTCAGCGTGTTCATTCTCGCAAACGGAAGCATATCTTCCATGAGGCCTATACATCTATCCCTTATATCCGACTGCTTGAGACCGAACCTTTTAGCCATTGCTTTCATGGTTTTTAACATGATGGTCCGCCATTTTTTTCCTTCGACAAATAATAATGACTGCAGATTCCATCCAACAAGATAGTCCGGGAAAGGAATTATATTTTTATTATTTTCTCTGCGCAGCTCTGCCTTTTGATATTCGTTGACTGCTTTTTCACATGTTTTTCTTATATGATCCTGCTCTTCACCAAGCATCATATCTTCAATGATATTTTCTACTGTATTTTCCAATGGCACTCACCTCATCGTTGCCGGAATCTTTTCTGGCAGTCATTACGGTCCCACAGCTCCACTCCACACTCTTTTGCCATTTTTTTCGCAGGACTTGTAAAATAACTATTTGTTACAACAATCGCTTTATCCGTTCTGTAATATTCTCTTCCGGATATGATTTCCTGTACCGCCTTAATCCCCACATTGCTGTTATATCTTTTTGCCTGTACAGCTATTTTTTCACCATTTTTTTGTATGATAAGATCGACTCCATAATCCCTTCCACCACTGCCTACATTCTTTACTTTGTAGCCGATGTTTTTAAAATGGGTTTCCAGATATTCCTCAAATTCATGTCCATCCATCTGATCGATAACTGACAGGTTACTATTTAAATATTTCTTTTTTCTGCGCCATTTCGCATACTGTTTGGCACAGGGTTTGATCAAAAGTATTGCTCCTGCGGTGGCACCTGCAAAATACAGGTTTTTAAACTGATAATAAGTATAGGCAGCAACTGCAAGGACAGCTGCCGCTCTTATGCTATAACCTGGTTTCCTTGACATTTTTGTTCTCTCTTTCTGGCACACTAACTCTCGTACATTTCGATAAGCTTCTCTTCCATGTGGTTGCTTATCAGCATTTCTGCATATTTTTTGACGCTGCTGTATAAATTTGGCATTGCCAATATCTGATCCATATAGTGGCTGCTTCCGGACTGTGCGACACCAAGCAGATCCCCCATGCCACGTTGTTCAATATCTGCCTTGGCAATCTCGAATCCGTTTGTGGTATTGACCATTGTTACCAGTCTGGGATTTTCTTTTTCCTTAGACTTTAAAATACAATATGGATACCACGATCCTCTGCATACACGTCCTCTTAACTGATGCAGCTGCGCCAATCCGAACCTTTCTGCATTGTTTATCACCATCACATTTGCATTTGGTACATTCACCCCGACCTCAATGACAGTTGTTGATACGAGGATCTGGTGTTTATTCTCCCGAAAATCGTTTAAGATTGCTTCTGTTTCCTCTGCAGAAGTCTGTCCTGTTACTACTCCGATGCTATATCCTTTCGGGAGAAAATATTCTTTATATTTGATCTCCGTTTCTTCTACAGACTCCAGCTCTCCTACCCGGCTTTCCTCCTCTGCCTTATTGATCAGCGGGCACACGACATATGCCTGTCTTCCCTCTTTCAACTGTTTTTCAACAAATTCCATGATCTTGGCTTCTGAATTATTGATCGCCGTCTGTACCTGTTTTCGTCCGGAAGGCATAGACTTGATATTGACGATCTCTTTATCTTCGCCATAAATCGCATCTGCCACTGACCGTGGAAGCGGCGTTGCTGACATGGTGATAACATGCACTCCATCCATGGCTTTTTTTTCTAAAGCTTCTCTTTGTCTTACTCCAAACCTGTGCTCTTCATCTGTAATGACAAGTCCAAGCTTGTCATATACAACCTTTTCAGAGAAAAGCGACTGTGTGCCGATGATAAACTGTACTTTTCCTGTCTCAATTTCTTTCAATACTGCTGTTTTTGCTTTTCCCTTCAGCTCGGATGTGATACATACCACTTTAAGCCCCAGTTTGTCCGTAATTTCTTTAAGACCTTCATAATGCTGTTTTGCAAGCACTGTAGTCGGCGCCATCAACGCACTTTGATATCCGTTATCTGCCATTAAAAACATTGACGCAAATGCTACCGTCGTTTTTCCGCAGGAAACGTCTCCCTGAATCAGCATATTCACTCGCTTTCCCTGCTCCATTTTTGCTCTGATTTCATCATACGATTTCTGCTGGTCTTCGGTTAATTTATAAGGCAGCTGTGCGATCATCTGTTCTGTCATGCTCTTATTTACTGCTTTGATCTCACTTTCTTTTGGCAGATCCAAAGCATTCAGCTTAAGCTTTGTTGTGTAATAAAGCATGTCGTTAAATATCATACGTTTCCCGGCTCTGCTGATCTCTTCACTGTTTTCAGGCATATGGATTGCTTTCAGCGCCGAGACGTATTCCGGCAGTTTTGTCATGGCTACTACCTGTGGAGCTAAAGGATCGCTTACTTCGAAAAGGCATCTGTTGATCTGCTTTTTCAGCATATCATCCGTAACTCCTTTGATCTTTGTGTAAACAGGTACTATCCTGCCGGAATAATACTCTTTCAGGTAATATGCAAAAGGGTTTGTTACCGTATAACCATATACGACATGGTGTTTTACTTTTCCGCATACCACGATTTCCTTGCGTGCAAAATTTTTTATGGCATTATACTGATAAGACTGCCCCATCCATGTGACCGTTACTTTCTGTCCGCTGGATTCCTCAATCAGATGTGCCTTAATGATTGTCATTCCTGTATCCTGCTTCTTCTCGTAAGATTCCAGATAGCCGGATATTGCACAGTCCTTGTCCACAGCGTTATCCAAAGGAACAATCTCCCGGTAATCAAGATATTTTCTCGGAAAATACATCACCAGATCATTCACGGTATTGATTTTTTTCTTTGCCAGCGCATTTATGGTCTTGGTTGGTATATTCATTTCTGATAACAGCATCCTCAACCCTTCTTTCTGATTTAATTATGATGTTTATATTTGCTATATTATGCCTATAATGCATATTATAGCAAATATAAACACATGTATCAATACAAATAATAAAACAAAAAAAGAGCCAGTTCACACTGACTCCATGGTTAAGCTTTGTTTTATTTGATTATATTTTTTACGTTTATATTTGATATACTATACATTATCACAAGACTTATGATAATTCAAGTCTTTTTCTTTATATTTTATGCATCCTTTCTGTCTTATTTAATTATGATCGTTTTTTAATGCTATTTCGGAACCTGTAGTTTCAGAACGACTCTCTTACTCTTTAATTGACATAAATATTATTTTGCGCTACAATCCTATCATAATTAATTTTGATAGAAAGGATCTGCTTATATGGATTTTCAAATGGACGATGATGTTGTCGTTTTACGGTACAAAGTTACGGACGACAAGTTTGCAAAATCATCAAATGAAGAAAATTATCTCAAAATGAAAGAATTGCTGACCAAAGTAGGTGTCTATTTTAATATAGCTGATGATACGCTCGTATTAAAAGTGAGGGATACATTTGATCCAGCCGGAGTTCGCACTTCCACATATAATAAGATAACAAAGCGTAATGCCGGGAGAAAACCAAAAGCTATTGCACGTCCAAACCACGCTGCCGCTCCGAATGAGCCATATTATATCCTCTGCTCAGACATTGTGTATATGATGCAGACAATGCATGATTATGAAATCTATGCTTACTTAGGCATTTCAGAAGCTTCCTATTATCGCAGGAAACGCAAGCTTTTAAAAAGCGACTATTACACTTCGCTTGATAAAGAAAGGTTAACAGACATTGAATATCTGCGTGATTCTGGCAGTAGGGACTGTTTCTTTTAAACTCTAGAGCGTCTCAGTATTGTGACAATTACTGAGACGCTTTTATTATTTTATAACCGAATTTAAATCTAGAAATTTTACATAATCAATTATAGAAACGTGGTTTCCAAATTACTTGTTGTTTTAGAGATACGTTTGCTTTACTACTAAAATCTTCTAATGGATAAGACCACGTCCATTCCGTTCTATAACCGCATTCACATGTTTGTAATACTTCCAGTGCATCTGATTTAATATAAACACTTTTTCCATATCCAATTTCAAATGAATGTTTATGATACGTGTACAATATTTTGCTTGGTAGATTAACATCTATAGTCTGATAATAACCAGGTGTATTTAATGAAACTTTTTCCTGTACAGTTTTCCATTCAAGTATTTGTTTATCAACAATAAATGCCGCAGCATTATACTCTCCATCATAAGTTGGTCGAATATTAGCAATAGAACACTCTGCTGCTCTTACAGCCGTTTCCCACGAATCAAAATCATCAAACGAAAGATTTTTTATCTCCGTAAAATAGCTATCATCACTGTCATGATAATATTGATTACCTGTTAATATTATCTTCCATTTTTGATTAGTAGAATTATTCTGGTTATAAACAATAACATTTGTTTCATTTTTGTCACTTCCACCACAAACATCAAGATAATATCCTAATTTATTTTGAATATAATAGTACCCATCACCAATATCTATAAAACGCCAAAGTTGTGCATCCCCCCAATGCAAATCATATAATTGTACATTGACACCACTCCTTGCCTCTGCACCTGTTACATCAATTGCTTTTCCGGAAGATTTGCTAATAATTGCATACCATCCATTTTGATAGTGAACAATATAAAACCGTTGATTATCTTGGTCATTGTCATTGTAAATTTGTATATTTGCTCCATTCTCCTGCCAATCACCATACACATCCATAACCATATTTTTGTTTAATGCTGTTACAATTTTACACTCACTCTCCAAAACTCTTGACAATTTCCATTTCTGATTATCTGAATAATTTTTATCATAAACAATGATATTTGTCTCATTTTGACAGATACCACCACAGACATCTAAATAATATCCCAATTTATTTTGAATATAATAATATCCATCTCCTGCATCAATAAAACGCCAAAGTTGCGCATCTGTACCATTATAGTTATATAACTGGACATTAACATTGCTTCCTTTAATGCCACCACAAACATCTATTGCTTTATTCGACTGTGTAAGTAATATTTTGTACCAGCCATTTTTTACATAAAATATATCAAATTTTTGATTATCTCCACCATTAAAATTATAGATTTGGATGTTCGTTCCATTCGAATAATTATTACCATAAGCATCCATAACCATATTAGTATTTAAAGCTGTCTGAAATATGTATGTTGCTTCTGAGACATTCGAGTTATTGTCAGCATAAATACTCATCGGGTGTAAAAAATTAAAAAACATAACCATTGTAAAAATAAGACATATTTTTGTTTTCATATTATTCGCCTCCTTTTTGTTAATTATACCAAATATAATGTTTGAAATCTATATTTTTTCTGAAACTTTATTTGCATCATGACTTAAAAATGCAAAATTACATATTTATTAGAATTGAGAATAATCCAAAGCCGGCTACAACCGTTAGCGCATGCCCATGAACACGTACATAATCAAATAAATAAGAGCCACTCGGGACCAATGTCATTAAGTTAAGATCTTTTAAGCAAAAAGTAACCCTCCCAGAACTCCACAAAAGAGAAAAGGGAGGGTTGTTTTTATCCGATTTGTGTTATCAAAAAGGTTCCCAAGACGATACTTCCGATGCCCGATACTACAATAACGAGTTTATCCAGTATACATCCGAGTATTTCTGGTATCCCATGCGATTTGAAGATCGTCACATAGAACGGGACAAATCATTATGTTTGCTCGATTTAATATATTATTCTATCCTCCTCGATTTGAGCATCGTCATAGGCTTCTTGCTCCGATGCAAAACATCCAAAATCATGATAACATTTAAAAGTTTCTCCCGATGCGTCGTTTTTTGCTATATACGCCATTGGGTATTGACAAACCAAATCAACAACGGTACACTTTTCTGCCTGTTTTGTATTTCTATTAGCATAGTAAAAAGTTTCTCCTCTTTTAAATAAAGGTTTTATTCCTTTTAGTAAATTCATTATATCTGACATATTTTATCTTTCCTCCTATATATGATAAAATCTAGTCTAAACGATTTAACACGAATTATAACCGTCAGATCACACCTATAACATTCAAATAGAGCCACCCTTACGGATGGCTCCTGAAATTAATCATTTACCTTCATAGGCATAGTGTCAACATCGATAGAATCCTTATCGAATCCTCTTTAAACAACTCATCTTTTGTTAGTTCTTCTTTCTGTAGGTTGAAAAAGATTAATTGACGCTATCAAATCATTAATTAATGTTTAACAGTTAAAATATTTAATTTCATATCCTAATTTTTTTCCCAAATCGGTAATTTCTTCAATACCCTTGCCGCTTTGGTCAATTATGATTAAATTTTCATTGCTTTTCATTAGTTCGTTCACTTCATCCATGTTTCTAAAATGAATTACTTTGGTTCCATTTTTTGATTTTTTAAGTAACATACTGCACACCTCCGCCCTGTGTTTGACCAGAAATCATTCTAAACGATCTTTCTGAGTATCGTCCTTCACAGCTGATTCAGGAATATCCGCAATAGTCAATGCATCCTCTTTCGTGAAACCTCTTTTCAAAAGATTGTAATATACAGTAAGACCTTTTTCCAAGCTGCCCTTTGTAATGCCTTCTGCAATGCCCTTTTTAATCATTTCCTGATCCCTCATAAGTAATGTCATATATTCCATCCTCCATTCCTCATGTTTTTTTGCCTGTTCCACTGCAGCATCCAGTTCGTTTACAAAACGGTTATTGACCGTCTTTCCACTGATATAATCAAGAAACGCTGCCAGATCATCTGAAACATCATCTGCTGTTCCGCCTGCGCATAAAAATATTTTTACTGCATCATCTTTTAGTTTGATGGATGTATCTTCCACGCAGATATTTTCAAATGAATATTTGTGCAAGCCTTTTTTGAATACGTCAAACGGACAGATAAATATCACATAGCTTTTTTTCAGCTCGTTATAATCAGCTCCTCGTTCGATCAGATTCAGATCGATCATTCCCTGATAATACCTTGACCGCTTTGGAAGGTTGACGTTTTGCGTAGTCTGCATCTCACAATCAAAGACGTTGTCCTTGTCATCCTCGCTATATACGTCAAACCGGATACCCTTTCCATCTGATGTAATTTCAATAGGTTTCTGTTTTTCAAGTTTAACAAACCGTCCTATCTTTCTTCCAAGTATCAATTCCAACAGTTCATGGCAAAGTTTTGGATGATTGCTCAAGACTTTGCAAAACATAAAATCGTCTGTAAATCCTAATTCTTCATATTGTTTCTGATTCATTATTTATCCTCACTTTCCTAGTTTAAGCAACAGGGAAAGCTCTTGGCGCATCCCTGTTGTTTTTTACAGGGATGTTCCCTAAATATTATTACTATTTTATGTGCTAATTATAGCACGATTGCACGTTTTCGTAAATACTACCGGATGATTGGTATAATCTTCTTCTGGGTGTTGATCTTTCCCGGAATCAACCCCATTTCCTGTAGATACGGTGAGGCACTTACATCCTTACCATCTTTCTTTGATACATAAAATATATCTACGCTTGTGCGTGCCCTTGTCACTGCAACATAATACAAACGCCTTTCTTCCTCAAAATCCTCTTCGGTGACTGCCTTTATAAAAGGACATTTGCCATCGTTGGAATTTATCAGAATTACGTGATTCCACTCCAGCCCTTTTGAAGAATGGAATGTAGACAGACACACTCCTTTTTTTTGCGGATCTCGTCTTTGCTGCTGTAACTTTATGGCATATTCTTTTGAATATGCCTCCCACTGCTCCATGGTTTCAAAATCTTTACATTCATCGATCAATGAATCAAGTATTGCTCTTGCAGACTCAGCATCCCTCTTCATAAACTCACAATAGCTTGTGATAAAAGAAAGGTATCCCATATTGCGGATCATAAAAGTCACAAAATCAAGCGGCTTACGATCTTTTAAAGAGTTAACTTCCTCATGCATCCGCAGCACTGACAATGTTGCCTTTTCTGAATTTTGCAGTTTCAGACAGCATTTTTTCATTTCATCGAGTTTGAACCTGCAGTTTTTGAATGCTTCTGTTTTAAGGTATCTTGACGGATGGTTTAATACCCGTTGGAGATCTCCTTTTTGCTCATTCCCGGTTGCCAGTCTCCAGTATGTCATGATGTCTTTGAATATAAAATCCTGATGATAGTCTTTTACACTTTCTGTCGTGTAAAAAGGGATCTTATATTTCATAAGCTTTGTAATGAGCATCTGGTTTTCTGCATTCGTCCTATACAGAACGGCAATTTCATTAAGCGGTGAATTGCTCATGAAATATGTATTGATCTTTTTTATCACTGCCATTGTCTGGTTATCCTGTGCATCAGCACAGGTTACCGAGAAGCTTCCGGCACCCTCTTTATTGCAGAGGAACTCTTTTTTAAACCTTTTCTGATTATGAGAGATAAGCATTTCTGCTCTCTTTATGATTTCCCTATCCGACCGGTAATTGGTCGACATGTATATCGTCTTGCAATTCGGATATTTTTTAGGGAACTCCATCATGATAGATGAATCTGCAGCACGGAAACGATAAATGCTCTGATCATCATCCCCTACCACGCAGATGTTGCCGTTGCTCCCGGCAAGACTATAAAATATCTCAGCCTGTATCATGTTGGTATCCTGAAATTCATCGATCATAATATACTGAAACCTGTTTTTCCAATACTCCAGCATTTTAGGATCTGCAAGAGCATCCCTGCACTTAAGGAGCATATCATCAAAGTCGATCTTATCCAGACTTTTCTTATATGCTTCATACGCTTTTAATGCATCTGCAAATAATGTTTTTTCAACCTCTCCGGGATCAAATTCCCGAAGATCCTTTCCACTGTTTTTAAAGGAACTGATTGCGGTCATCATTTTTTTGCAGAACTCTTCCAGATTATCCGTATCGGTTTTCCCTTTTAGGAAATTTCCGAAAAATTCCCACTGCTCTGTTGCAAGCAGTATATCACTCTTTTCGTATCCGAATGCCATTTTTATCACCTGAAAGCATACGGAATGTATTGTACCAAACAATACTCTTGTTTTTCCGTACAATTTTTCATAACGGTTCTGCATCTGTGTTGCCGCTTCCTTTGTAAACGTGATCACAAGGATTTTCTCAGCATTCACACCACTGTCAATGATCGCTTTGGTTCTATTGACAATGACAGTCGTTTTTCCACTTCCCGGACATGATATAACAAGTACCTGTCCATTAAGTGTATTGACAGCCTCGAGCTGTTTTTCATTTAACATTCCTCTGGCTCCTTTCTTTCAATATCAAGCGGTATCCGGAAACGACATGCGATTTCATTCGCAGTTTTCAGGGCTTCCTTCCACTCGCTTTTTTTAATTTTTCCATTTACTGCTTCTCTTTCAAAACATACGACAGCTTCCCCATATCCTGCCACCGGCGAATATGTATAATGCAGCCTTACGCTTACACCTTTGCTGTCTCTCTTTAGCACGACTCTTGCGGTCCGTGTTATTTTATTGTGATCGACTTCCATTTATCCTTCCTTCTTTTCCTCCAACATTTTAGTCATTCTTTCCCGATAACTTTTTATCTGCTCAATTGTTATCCATTCAGGTTTTTTATCTTCCCTAAATGAGTTCCAGAGTTTTTCCATCTCGTCACACTGGCGGTCTACGGAACCATAATATAAATGCCCTTCATAGCCTCGTCCGTATCCGAGAAAATATTCACAGTCGCTCTGCAGTCTTGACAGAAGCGCATATTTTTCATTTTTTTCGTTATCCATTTTTATTTTCCTTTCTTTTTTCATTTTTAGTTTATCTGATCATCTCTTATCACAAGATGTTGTTTAGATTATTAGATTAAAAATTTATATAAAACCCCTTTCAGGGCATAAAAAAAAAGAACGTATACTACGTTCTCATTCAAAATATCCGCAGATAAAGATTACCTGCGGATTAAATATTTTTTTTAATTAAATTTTATTTATGTATCAATTCTACCATGTACGGCCATGAAAGTCAAAAAAATCACTATTTCCAGATCCACTCTCCGGCGTTAAATATCTTTCACATAGAACCTCAACAACCGGGCATATGCTTTCATCGTATCTTTTTGATGATTTTTTGTCATATCCAAGATATGTCATGGTCGCCCTGTCCATATACTCCATTAATCTGCTTTCTTCCTTGAACCTTGCCTCATGGTCTCCGTCCGGATATTTGATCACATAGCCATTTGCTGTTTTTGGAAGCAGTACAAGGTATGCATCCAGCGTCATGAGATATTCCCAAACTTTTGGATTCTCCAGTTTTAATTCGGACTTGTACAGACCTATATACGGCGCTGTTATCGAATCAAATTCATATACGTTTTTATCCGGGATCACTTTTCTTACGTTATCAGCATGCACTATATTTATTAACTGAAGTTTCATTGGTTTTCCATTATCATCATGGCACTCCACCGTCCATAAAACAGATACATATACATTATCATAATGCTTATTGTTTAAGTACATAACCATCTTGTTTTTATACATATCCGCATGATTATGGTTTTTAATGCAGAAGAAATCTCCCTCTTTTATCACATCGCATTTGATTTTATGGGCTTTTTCATCTTTTACGTATAAAAACATTTCACATGAAACTTTTGTTTGATGGAATGGCCAGAATAATGCGTGTGTACCAGTAAGAACCATTACATTTGAAAAATCTTTATCCGGAAATACTGCATTAAAATATTTTTTCAGGTCTTCCTCTGCTTCTTTCAGATCCTTACTTGCATCATCTGACTGCAGTAATTCATGTACAATAATTCTCTTTTTTGCTTTCAGAAAAGCCCACAATATTCTGTTCGTCATTTTTTCACGTTTAATTTCTATAATCCACTCATAATAAACAGAAATGGTTCGAGCAGCAAAACGTCTATGCTGTTCCTCTGCAATTTCAACAACCACGTTCCTTGGCAATATCTGCATAATAATACCATGAATGGAATGTTCCTGTCCGTCAGCATCTTTATACCGGACAGAAACCTCGTCATCAACTTTACAATGGTCAGCAACCTTTTCCATCATCTCCAACCCATAAAAGGGTTCTCCAAAAGATGGTTTTTCTTTCTCGTCAAATCTGCCACCTTCATCTATAAATTTTCTGATCTGATCTGCCGCACCCTGATCCAGTTTCGTTACTTCTTCCATGATTTACTTCCTCGCTTCTTGTTATGTTATCTAATATGTGACCGCAATATTTTTTTCTCCTGCCAATTCCCGTAACCTGGCCAGATTATCTGTATTGCATTTAATGCGGTTAAGTTTTACGGCTTTTTTCTTCCCTTCCGTGATATAAAATACTACGGTATCCTTTCCCTGCATTTCATCAAGAAGTTTTTCAACCTCTTTATCCATCTTTTCAAATATTTCCATGCTGTCAAAACGTATCCATACGCTTTGTGGGATATCATCAAATGACGTTATGTTCTCTGCCATAAGCCCTGCATCTTTACCATCTTCAACACTGACTTTTCCTTTAATGACAACTTTTGCATCTTCCGTCAGAACCAGTCTGTTGACCGCATAACACTTTGGAAAGACCACCACATCAATACTCCCTGTAAGATCCTCAACGGTTATAAATGCCATTGGCTTATTATCTTTTTTGGTAAACTTCTGTGATACTCTTGTGATGATTCCTGCAATGGTGGCTTCGCTGTCTGCCATAAGCGCCACTTCATCATTATCATCCCTTAAAAATTCGGAACAGGTAGTATCTGCATAGTGTTTTATCATATCCGTATATTCGTTTAGTGGATGTCCGGACAGATAAATGCCGGTAACCGCCTTTTCATAAGAAAGGAAATCTTTCCGGTCAAATTCACCCACATCCGGAAGTACCAGGGATTCTCCAAACGTTCCCGTATTTTCCTCATCTCCTGTATCAAAGAAACTCATTTGCCCGGCTACGTTTTTTTTCTTATCGTTTGCGATATCGTCCATTAACGATTCAAAAACAGTTACATACTGTTTTCTGGTCCCACCCATACAGTCAAAGGCTCCTGCCTTGATCAGATTCTCGACCGCTTTCTTATTAATGCCGATGGAAGATAATGCCTGCAGTGTATCCCTGAACCTTTTGAATGGTCCATTCTGTGTTCTATATTCTTCTACGGATATCGCAGCGTTCTTTCCTACTCCGCTGATCCCACATAACGCAAATAAGATGTTACCTTCATATGGAACAAAATCAGCACCGCTTTTATTTATATCCGGACTCATCACATTTATATTTCCTGCTTTTGCAGCAAGCATATAAGAAGTAAGCTTTTCAGCATTTCCGATCACGGATGTAAAGATCGCTGCCCAATATTCCACAGGATAATAATGCATAAGCCATGCCGTCTGAAATGCCACAACTGCATAAGCGGCAGCGTGTGATTTGTTAAATGCATACTTGGCAAAATCGACCATTGAATCATAGATTCCATCCGCTACTGCCTCATCAATGCCATTTGCCACACACCCCTTGATTCCTCTTTCTTCATTTCCATGTACAAAATACTGACGCTCTTCATCAATCACATACTGTTTCTTTTTGCTCATTGCACGTCTGATATTATCGGCCTGCCCCATGGTATATCCTGCAAGTTTTTGTACGATCTGCATTACCTGCTCCTGATATACGATACAACCGTATGTTGGCTCCAAGATCGATTCCAGTTCCGCACATGCATAAGAAATGCTTTCCGGTTCATTTTTTCCTTTGATGTATTTTGGTATAAATTCCATAGGACCCGGACGGTACAGTGATATTCCGGCAATGACATCCTCCAGACTCTGTGGCTTTAACTGCTTCATGAAATTCTGCATTCCTCCACTTTCAAGCTGGAAAATACCATTTGTGTTTCCGGTAGAAATATGTTCCAGTGTAGATCTATCATTATAATCAATCTCATCCATATTGATCTTGATCCCTCTGGTTTTTTCTATGTTCTTGACTGCATCATTGATAACCGTAAGTGTCCGCAGTCCAAGAAAGTCCATCTTCAACAATCCTAATTCCTCGACCAGCGTCATGTTAAACTGGGATACCAGACCGTCCCCATCACTCGTTCTTGCAAGAGGAACAAATTCCATGGCTGCAGACCGGCAGATCACTACTCCGGCTGCATGCGTTCCTGTCTGTCTCGGCAAACCTTCTAATTTAATGGACGTGTCCAATAATTTTTTTACCTGCTCATCCGAATTGTACAGTTCTTTAAGCTCCGGATTCATCTCTAATGCTTTCTTGATCGTAATACCAATATCTTTTGGAATCATGGATGCAAGGCTGTTGCAGTATGAATATGGAATCTGCATTGTCCTTCCGACATCTTTGATCACCTGTCGTGCGGCCAGTGTTCCGAATGTTACGATCTGTACAACGCAATCTCTTCCATATTTCTTTTTTACATACTCTATAACTTCCGGTCTTCTTTCATAGCAGAAATCAACGTCTATATCCGGCATTGATACTCGCTCCGGATTTAAAAAACGTTCAAACAGCAGTTTATATTTCATTGGATCAATATTTGTGATTCCTGTTGTATATGCCACAAGCGATCCGGCTGCTGATCCTCTCCCTGGTCCCACCGGTATATCATGTTCTCTTGCGTAATTGATAAAATCCCACACGATAAGGAAATATTCAACATATCCCATTTTTTCGATCACACTGAGTTCATACTCAAGTTTATCTGCCAGTGTTTGCCAAGTATCCGGATATCTTCTTTTTAATCCGTCACCACATAGTTTTCTTAAATATGTAGGCGCAGTATAACCTTCCGGTACATCGTATGACGGCATCTTTGTGACATGAAATTCTATTTCCACATGGCACCGGTCCGCAATTTCTTTTGTATTATCGATCGCTTCCGGTATATAAGAGAACAATGTCCGCATTTCTTCTTCAGATTTTACATAATATTGTCCACCTTCATATTTCATACGGTCTGGATCATCAATTGTTTTTCCTGTCTGGATACAGAGCAGTACATCATGTGGCTCCGCATCCTCTGCTCTCGTATAATGGCAGTCATTTGTGGCTACGAGCTTTGTATCCGTCTCTTTAGAGAGCATAAGCATTTCGGTGATCACAGTACGTTCTTCCGGAATCCCATGATCCTGTATTTCCAGAAAAAAATTGTCCTTACCAAAAATCTCCTTGTATCTCTTAATAAAAGCCAATGCCTGATCGTGTAATCCGGCAAGTATCAGTCTTGGAAGTGCACCTGCCAGACATGCGGATAAACATATGATTCCTTTGCTATATTTACGAAGTATTTCTTCATCTACCCTTGGTTTATAATAAAATCCATCTATAAATCCCTGACTACAGATCTTTTGCAGATTATAATATCCTTCTGTTGTTTCTGCCAAAAGGATTAGATGATTATATTTTTCTTCTCCTGTTCCGCCACGATCAAGGCGGCTTCCCGGTGCAACATATACTTCGCATCCGATAATCGGATTGATTCCTTCTTTTTTTGCTGCTTTATAAAAGTCAATGACGCCATACATAACACCATGATCTGTTATGGCGGCAGCATCCATTCCAAGTTCTTTGACTCTTTGTATATAGTCTACAATCTTGTTTGCTCCATCCAATATGGAATATTCCGTATGTGTATGTAGATGCACAAAATTACTGCTCATATCACTATACACCTCCGTTAATGTTTATTTTATGTATATTATAGCAAATATAAACATATAAGTAAATAAAAAGAGAGCGCAAAAAGCACTCTCTTTTTTTATAAATTTGTGGCGAACCCCCTAAGTTCGCCTGTTAGTTTTCGTGAATATTACTTTTTCAGCTTATTTCACAATTTTTTTCAGGCTTGCACCTGCTGTAAATTTAGGTACTGTTTTTTCTGGTACTGTGATCTTTTCTTTTGTTAATGGGTTAACGCCGGTTCTCGCACTTCTTTTTACTGCTTCAAAAGTACCAAAACCGATCAACTGGATTTTATCACCTTTCTTCATTGTTTCTCCAGTGATAGACACGAATGCATCCAAAGCACTCTCCGCTGCTTTCTTCGAAATTCCGGCTTTTTCAGCCATTTCACTTACTAATTCTGTTTTATTCATTCTTAATCCTTTCTCTGCTCCTGCTATTAGGCAGCTTATGTATTTTTGTTTCTACATGTATATTATACTAACTATAATTTTTTTGCAATAAAACTACCGTTTCTATTATCCTTATAACCAATGCCAATACAGACTGTTGCTAATCCCTGCCTGCACCAGCAGGCATTTCTATTATCCTTATAACGATGATATGCTGCAGGAAAAAGCGGCGGTAGCCTGCACCAGCAGGCATTTCTATTATCCTTATAACTGAATGGGGCATGCTTGTTTGCAGTTCAAATACCTGCACCAACAGGCATTTCTATTATCCTTATAACGTTTCTGAGACAAATTCCTATGTTCATGCAGCCTGCACCAGCAGGCATTTTCTATTATCCTTATAACAGAGGATAAGGCAAGCTTTGATTTATATGCGCCTGCACCAGCAGGCATTTCTATTATCCTTATAACAAGCACATCCAGAGGAACAGTATGTGTTTAGCCTGCACCAGCAGGCATTTCTATTATCCTTATAACCATAATGTTTTGTTTAGATACTATGGATTTGCCTGCACCAGCAGGCATTTCTATTATCCTTATAACAGTTGAAAGTTCCTAAAGGAATGAAAAGTAGCCTGCACCAGCAGGCATTTCTATTATCCTTATAACTTTTCTTTGACAGCGTTCCTTCCAGTTGCAGCCTGCACCAGCAGGCATTTCTATTATCCTTATAACCGTTTTAACCATAAATTCTTTGAAATTCATGATTTCATGTATATTATTTCAAATATAAACATACTTTATTTTTTATAAAAAGCAGCTAAAACAAGTCTTATTTTCTTTAAATTTTTCCCTTTTTCTTATTTTACCATCTTAGCCAGAATATCATTTCCATAGAAACTATGTACCGCATGGAAATTAATCACTCTGCGACTAATATTTCTCTCTTAATTATACACATATTTATTTTTTTTAAAAGAAGAAAAAACTATGTTGCCTAGTTTTTTCTTCTTTTTGAAACTTATCTTAAAATTTCATTTAACCAGTCCACACGGCTAATATTTATATCCTTGCCTTCGAACCCATTTTTTATCCTTCCAATGGTAAGAGAACCTTTTCTTGCAAGCTGAAGAGCTGTCATTTCATCGTAAGCAATATTACTCATACTGTTCCAATCGCTTACCGGAGACATATACTCACTCGATTCTCCATCCATTCTTGGAATGAATCCATTCACGTATAGCGTAAAAATTTCATACACCGTCTGGACTTCATTTGAAGTAAGTTTGTCAACATTGATCTTTTCTCCGATCATGTCCGGATGCTTTTCTTTGATCAATTTCTTTAAGATTTCTGTTCCATCCACTTCCTTATACTTTCCGCTTTCTCTGTCACGTTTATATCTCGTCAAATGCGTCCGTACTTTCCAGCTCTTATCAAGTCCAGTATAAAGTGCGGCTTCTTCTTCCTTCAAAACAGAGCCTAATTTTCCCCATGCAAACTCAAATACAAATTCCTGACGGTCGCTGTCATAGTAAATGCCATCCATTTTTTTCAAAAATCCTAATTTTGCAGCAACCGTTTTTACATTGAATGTATTTAAAAGATTTATAAATCCAGTATCCATGCAGATATTTTTTGTAAAGGCATCATACGTATAAAACAATATTCCATTCTGAAAATTATTATCTTCATTTACACAAAGCTGCAGTGGATTGGAGATTCCGCCCGGCTCGTCTGCTTTGATGCTCCGATCGTAATAGTTCGATAATGTATTTACAAGGGCATCTTCAAATTTCCGGTATACATTGTTATCAAATGCCGCATTCTTCCTCTTGGTATTTTCATTTATTTTGTCGATCACAATAACCGCATTATTTTTCACAGCAATCGAAGCGATCTTTCTGCATGCCTGTCCAAGATATGTATCTTTCAGTTCCGCAACTTTTTTTTCATATTTCCAATTTTTTTGGTCAATATAACGTTGCGTGCCTACGACTGACAGCATCTCATTAAAATCAGTGTCCCCGACCACATTCAGATCTCCTGCTTCTATTTTATTTCCGTTTTCATCAATCACTGCATAATAAAGCAGATTGTCGATGCCTCTGATCACGGACATGATATTGCAGCCGTTTTCTTTAATTTCATTCCGGATCATTTCATTTAATTTGTAGACGGATGTATTCGATGCTACATTTTTATTCATTGTATAGGACAGCGTTATCAGAAATTTTTCTGCAGTATAATGTTTATCCTTAATATGTTCCCGGTCTGATACCTTCACAGAAACTCTTTCATTGTATAAGGATGCCTCCGGACTAAGGCTGGATTTTCTACCATTATAAAAATCACACAATTCCAGATAAATATCGCCTGGTATCGTTTTTCCATCGGTTGTTTTTTTATTTACAAGTTTACTTCCTGCTGGATGCTTATCTTCCGCTTCAATGATCTGCGGACGATATCTGATCTGTGGAGCATTGTTAATGATGATGGATTTATTTCCGGTCTTCATTCCCTCCATGATTGCATGAAACCGCAATGCCATGATATTTTTCATTCTGTTCTTATCTTTATACATATCCTGCGATGTGATTTCAAACATATACAAATCACCTCTCAGGACAGCATCATCTACCAGATCTTTTGAGATATAACGGTTTACAACACGAAATGCGATAGAATCCACTTCTGAACAGAACTCTCCATAATTTACATAGTCCTTGGACTCTCTGAGTTCCGACCAGTCATACGTATTGTAAGAACCGTGCTTCTGCAAAAACTCTTTTGCATAATCAATCAGTTTTATCTTTTCTTCTTCCGAATCTCTGAAAGTTTTAGCCTCATACGAATCATACATTTTTTTTGAAACTGTCATTTTCTGATTTCCTACAGAAATTTCAAACGGTTCCTCTGATTTTGCATATCCGCTCATTGCTTCTGGTGATTTGATTGTAAATTTTGCAAAGGCTTTCGCAAAGCCGATTGCTTTTTGCGTTGATAAATAATTGTAACATCTGCCTGCCTGTGGTTCATCTGTAACCGGGAAATTCAGTTTTGATTCATTTTTTGCTGCTGGAACAATATAATAAAACTTTCCGTTTTCTTCAAGAAGAGCAGCGTCTACATTACCAAATTTACCAGCCTGCTTATTATTCCATTTTTGTTCAAAATGCGCCGGCCGTCCGAAACAAAGCTGAACTGCTTTCTCTTTTGCCGTTTTTTCTCTTTTTTTCGTCAGAAAATTTCGGATGAGATTGTATCCAGTTACAATCAGTGTCTTATCATCTTCCAGTTCTGCGGCATCGTCCAAAAAGACAAGATCTACTTTTTCATTTTGAGCATCCGCATCAAGGCATCTGATGATATGCGTCATCTGGATAACCTTGTCAAGATAATTCTGAATGATCTTTATTTCATCACTGGTTGGCAGGGATTCTTTGGACATAAAATCCGCATTCGCAACGACAGTATAATGTTTTTCTCTTTCACTCCTGTTTTTCACATATTCGTCCAGCAGTTTGCTCTCAATGTTTGCTTTTTCTTCTCCAAGCATTTTATTTAAGTCCACAAGCGAATACATTCCTTTGCTGACTGTATCCTCGATCTGTTTTTCATCTTTTTTGGTAAGCTTTGTTTTGATACGATTTTTCTTCTGCAGATATTCATCACGGATACGTCTTTCTTCTCTCTCCCTGATCTGCTCCCGGAAGAAATTCCATTCTCCAGTAATCATTTTTGCAAGGTTTTCCCTGCCCGCTGCCTTTACAAGCACTCCGTCATGGATATATGTGTTTGTATAATTAAGATTTTCGAGAATATCCTTTAACTTTCCGGAATATCGAACTTCTGCGGCACGGATGTTTTTAATGGTTTCCTGCAGTTCTTTTTCGTTGTCAATTACATCAATTCTAAATGCCGGCTCTGCAACTGATAAAATCTGCTTTTTCAGCTTCTGCAATTTCGGCATACGGCTGTCTGGGTTTTTCTGATTCCATTCATTAATATAATGGTTAAGCCCATACCGGAGGATCTCTCCTTTTTCACTAAAACTGTCACCAATCGTTTCATTATATTGATCGATCCCTTTTTGTGAAAGATACTCATTCATTGATTCCGGAGCATCTAAAAAAAGTCTGAAATCATCTGCTTTTTTTATCTTACTGAATACAATCTCGCACATGAGCCGGTTTGTGCAGATAATCTGGAAATTATCCATAACCCTTTCAGCAAAGGAACCCTTTTTTGTTCCATTGATAATTTTTTCATAAGCTGTAATATACCGTTTGAAGATAGTGGATGAGCAGTGACAAATGGAAGCAATTGCTTCTTTGTATTTTGGATTATCGTAATCCGGATGTAATGAAGCGTATAGAGGAAGTACAACATCTATATACGACGCATCACTCCACTTTGTTTTATTATCTGCTTTTCCGACACCATTAGCCTTTAAAAACTTGCTGATATAACCGTTGAATGCGTCTGAAAATTCCCGGGCGATCTTCTCTTCCATTTTTTCTTTTATCCCAGCATATTCTTCATGTTTACCGAAGCACGCCACAAGTTCAGACCAGTCAAAATCTCCCTTATAGTCGGCGATAAATTCACGGATAAATGAATCGCTTACCTCTTTCGCAAGTACAGCATTCTCTTTTCTTTTACTGTCCTCTTCAATAACATTATGTTTTTCGATCGTCTCCCTTGTCCTGCCAATTGGAACAAGTTCAAGCGAACAGGTTTTGATTGACTGATTCAATCTGCAAAATTTGTTTAATTCCATATGTATTATCCTCTCTTTCAGATATAGTCTTTTCTATTTTTTTATTTTCTCCTGCTTATCTGTGCTTTTCGTATACATTTTCAACTGCTGAAATTTTTTCTTTTGGTTCATTTTGAAGTTACTTTCCAATAAAACATTATAACTCATTTTAAAGGCCAACGGACTGCTTTGCAAGTTTATCTGCCATCTCATTTCCTTTGACTCCTGAATGCCCCTTTACCTTTACAAAATGTATCCGTAAACCGCACCCCCTTACTATCTTTTGGTAGTTCTGCGTTCCCACTTTGTTTGCCTGCCATTTTCCGGTAGCCCACTGTTCAATCCCGGTATAATCATAATACATGGTAAATTCTTTGATATCATGATCTTTTGCGAAATTGATTGCTGCAATGGCACCGTCTATTTCTCCTGCAACATTCCGCATTGATACCATATCTTCTTTTTTCCCATTTCCTTGCAGGACATGAATACGTTCCCCATCATAAAAGACACCCCCATATCCATAAATTTTTCGATATGGATTATATGATCCATCTACATAGGCATATGGCATTCTATTCTCCGGTACATCAGTATTCCATTGAATCGAAGGTTTGCTTTTATTGACTTTATCATTATTATCCACATGTGGGATGTCTTTTTTACTCTCTGGCTGTTTACTTTTAGCACCAGCACTTGTTTTTATTTTTGTTCCTTTAAGATCACACCTTTCCTGAAAACACATCAAACAATTACCAAAAACATATGTACATGATTTTCCTATACATATGTCTCCAGTGTTTTTGCAATATTTTTCATTATATAATTCAGCGCATATAAACCGTCTGCATGAACCCATAATATACATTCCCTTTCTTAATGTATATTATATCAAATATAAACATATAAGCAAACAATTATTTTAACTAAAGTTACACTGTTTATAAATTACCAGCCGCAAAACTATCATCTAATATATATCACGTTTTCTTCAGATGTTTCATTTAGTCCACGGTGGACTACTTTCTGCCGCTCACTTGACAAAACTGATCGTACCGTTTTCATCGCAGCATAACTTTGTAGAAAAAGTCTTTCCGCTTTTTGATTTAAAACCTGATGTCATTCCGAGCTTGCCGGTTGTTATCAGCGTTTTCATCTGTATATCCGACATTGTCTTGCCGGCAATCCTATGATAGATTTTGTAGCCGCAATCACATCGGAAGCTATACATATCCTTTATCAAGGGATTTCCGCATTTTGGGCAGTTGATATCGGATGTTACCGGTTCTGTTTTTTCCGGAAAATCAAAACTGATTGTTCCATCTGCATCCATTTTTAATGCGGCATCAAATATTTTCCCACTTTTTGATTTAAAACCTTTTATGACTCCGGTCTTTTTTTCTTTAATAAGTGCTGTTGCCTGTAATTCTGTAAGTTTTTTTCCTGCAATGGTACCGATTCCAAAATGACATGAGTTTGGATCATCCTTATTATAATTTGCGCAGCCATATCCAAATTTCGTGATCCTGATCTCGCCACCACACTTAGGACAGTGTACCGGCAAAGTCTTAGGCTGTACTGCGGAAAAATCAAAGTTTATTTCCGGCGTTCCTTCCTCTCCTGCTTTAAAAGTTAAGGCAGCATTAAATTTCTTCTTCGATTTCGATACAAAGCCCTCAATAACATCCGTATGCCCATTTCGAAGCAGATTTTCCAACTGTTCTACGGATAACTTTACCCCAGCAATTGATCCTATTGCAAATGTGCAGCCACCATCTTTTTTATAATTGCTGCAGCAATATCCAAATGGTGCCGTTTTTATTTTGTTTCCGCATATCGGACATGATATATCCAATGTCTCTGATTCAAAAGGTTTCATGTCCTTTTCATAATCCTGATTCTGGACATATGACTTTATTTTATTTTTAATCTCTACTTCGTAATCATTCCGGATCATGTTGTCACACTCACGGCGAATATTATCATTCAAGGTATTCCTGTAATTTTCCGCAGCCAGCTCTCCATTTGCCACTTTTTGAAGTCCCTTCTCCCAGCTTGCCGTCATACGTGGATTTAATAAGCTTGGTACTGTCTGATCCACTACTTCATATACCATAAAGCCCAAAGGTGACGGTGTCAGGATCTGCGTCTTTTTATTAAGAAGCAGGTATCCAAGTCTCGCCAGTTTCTTTATCGTTTCCGCTCTGGTTGCAGACGTTCCAATACCGTTTTTAGCAATCTGTGCTCTTAATTCCTCGTCATCGATCAGATTTCCGGCATTCTCCATTGCCAGAACCATAGAACCGGACGTATAGCGTTTCGGTGGTGCCGTTTCTGCCTGTGTGATCATATAAGTACATGGTATCTCCATGCCCTCTGACAGATTACTTATTGCTTCTGCAGTTTTTCTTGCATCCGGATCTGTTTCAGGTATTCCGGTTATCCGCATATACCCCGGCTCCTGCAATATCTTAATGGTTCTTACAAACGTTTCATGCTCAGCTTTTTCGTCAAGCGTCACTTTATAATATACGGCAGGAGGATAAAAGATACTCAAAAATCTCCTCACTATCAGATCATATATTTTCTTTTCCAGATCGCTTAAAGAAGGAAATCGCTCTATGGCTTCCCCGGTAGGAATGATCGCATAGTGATCGCTTATTTTTGCATCATCTACATATCTGGTGCTTTTCTGTATATTCTGATCCAAATCATTGTTAATGATCGTATCACAAAATGATGCTATTTCCGTACTATATGACCTTAATCCATTGATATTTTTTCGAACAACCTTTGCAATTGCAGACGAAAGGACTCTGGCATCTGTCCTCGGATATGTTGTCATCTTATTTTCATACAATGTCTGCACGACTGACAATGTTTCATCCGGACTTATTTTATATCTTTTCGAACATTCTGCCTGCAGCTCTGCGAGATTGAATAATGTAGGAGCGTTTTTATTTTCCTTTTCTTTTTTCACTTGCTCAACCTTTAATACTTTTGGAAGTTTGCTTATAAACGCCTCTGCATCCGATTTTTTTAAAAACCCTTTATTCTCATACAGCAAAGGGGAATTAAACACCATGCTTTCTTCATTCATTCTCCAGTCAGCCTGTATTTTGCAATCGTACTTTTCAATCTGACTTGCGACTCTATAGTACTGTGTTTTTTTGAAGTTTTTGATCTCCATTTCACGGCGAACAACCATTCCAAGCACACAGGTCATAACACGTCCAACCGCAATAGGTGTATACTTTGCAAGACCGGCAGCACTGCATATTAATTTCGCGTACTTTAAAGAAAGTATCCTTGAATAATTGATACCGGTTGAATAATCTTCAATGGCTCTTTCATAGCCTGATGCAATAATATTTTTATAATAACTATAAGGCTTTGCGTCCCGGATTCCATTAATAATCTCTTCGTCTGTCTGCGAATCTATCCAAACTACTCTTTCATCTACACCTGTTTTTGTCCCTGCCTCTTGTCTCACGAGTGCCTGAATATACGCACCTTCTCTTCCTGAATCGCCGGCATAATAAATTCGTTCAATATCATCTCGATGATACAACTTTTTGATTACACGAAATTGTTTTACCACTTTGGGTATAACTTCATAAAGATACTGATCCGGAATAAAAGGCAGCGTTTCAAGTGACCATTTTTTTAAGCTTTCATCATATTTTTCTGGATATGAAAGCGTCACCAAATGTCCAATGCACCAAGTTATGATATATTTATCATTTTCCATATATCCGTCATTTCGTTCTGTCACTCCAAGAATCCTTGCATAGTCCTCGGCAACGGAACTTTTTTCAGTCACAAATATTGATTTCATGAGATTCCTCCTATTAAAAAAAGGCAGGTCATTGTTGCCTGCCTCCTATCTAATCTTTCCACCAGAAATGGACTCTCTCTGTCGACTGTTCATTTCTGGGATTTCGTACCCCGGCAACATATGCTCCATACGATAATCCTTGCACTCTTGCTTCACTGTTTTTATCCGCAATATATCTCTCATTATCAGAAGACGGATATTTATATTTTTTTGTTTCTGCCATATTAATGTTTCCCCTTCCTTCTTTTTATGGAGGAGTCTGCCACGGAAAGCATACCAATGGCAGACATAGCAACGTATCTATTGCAATGGACCGTTAGGGATTCGAACCCCAGACCGATCGGGTATGAGCCGACTGCTCTAACCATCTGAGCTAACGGTCCCTATTTCTTTTTAAGCTATTATTTTAAGACAAACCTGCGTCAGCAGGCATTTTGCTCTTATAACTACGATGGTCAAATTGTAAGTTTCTTCTGTGCCTACATCAGCAGGCATTTACTTATCCTTATAACATAATAATGGTTCTTACATTGATGGCGACAGCCTGCACCAGCAGACATATTTCCCTTATAACTATATAATCCGGAGAAACTACAATGATATCGCCTGTACCAGCAGGCATTTCTATTATCCTTATAACTTCAGAAGTGAAAGTATATCACGACTATAGCCTGCAACAGTAGGTATTCTATTATCCTTATAACAAAACAATGGTGTTTCTGAAGGTAGCACGGATCTGCACCAGCAGGCATTTTATTTATCCTTATAACAAATTAATCATCGCCACCGGTGAAGACGAGCCTGCACCAGCAGGCGTTTTTCTTATCCTTATAACTCAAACTTTGTGTGGAGTTTTTAAAACGTGCCTGCACCAGCAGGCATTTTACTTATCCTTATAACAACAGGATATGTCACACGCTGTTGAATTAAGCCTGCATCAGCAGGCATTTTACTTATCCTTATAACTATTTGCGAGATGAAGGAATTGGTTCATGTGCCTACCCCAGCAGGCATTTTACTTATCCTTATAACCAACCCAAATCTTGAAAGCTCGCTTGCCATAGCCTGCACCAGCAGGTATTCTATTATCCTTATAACGAAGAAGCATATTATGTACAAGCTGATGAGCCCTGCATCAGCAGGTATTTGTATTATCCTTATAACAGCAAAAATATGAAAATGTCGGCATAAAGAACCTGCACCAGCAGGTATTTCTATTATCCTTATAATCGTAGGGCATTTTCGGACAACTTAGCCTGCACCAGCAAGCATTTTACTTATCCTTATAACTGTGTTACGCTTGGACTTGTTTTGTATTTGCCTGCACCAGCAGGCATTTTACTTATCCTTATAACTCACTTCTATAATACCCCAACCCCTTTCCAGCCTGCCACCAGCAGGCATTTCTATTATCCTTATAACTTACATGTGTGAGGCGATGTATATAAAACAGCCTGCAACAGCAGACATTTCTATTATCCTTATAACCGTCAGCTTGGCGATTTTTATCTGTGATAAGCCTGCAACAGCAGACATTTCTATTATCCTTATAACTATAAACATTATCATTATTTCTAACATGAAGCCTGCAACAGCAGACATTTCTATTATCCTTATAACCTCCAATAGAGTTTGAAATAGCCATGAGCAAAACTCCACATACTCAGTATTTATGCATGTTTGCGAGGCATG
>OBRR01000080.1_pt1 | contig 28138 bp, 22 predicted proteins | sample 1494901 | NCBI WGS metagenome assembly OBRR01 (sample SAMEA3360689, study PRJEB22359) | human gut metagenome | biome: ENVO:urban biome; feature: ENVO:human-associated habitat; material: ENVO:feces | place: Bangladesh | collected 2011
GAATCAGAGCTGCAAAACTCGCACTTCGTCCCACTTTGCTGCACGAAAACGCTCAAATTCTTTACGCTATCCTTGTTCTGCTTATTGGTGACAGCACACCATGTCTTATGCTCATTAGCTGCTTTGGCAAAGAGCAATATATTAGTGTCAACGGTTGCACTCTCAAAGATTTTTACACCAGCAAAATCAATCAAGAGCATCGGATTTGTATTCTTGGCAAAGAAGTCACGTGTCTTTTCACCATACCCAGCACGCATCCACTTGTTGGAAGTGATGTAGCATAGATGTCCATTAGACTTCAGTAGCTGATGGCCACGCTCGTAGAACAGACAATATATATCGCCTGTACGTGCAAATGTCTTATAGTTGCAATCAGCATACAATTTTGCCAATTTGCCACCATCATTCTGAAGCTGAATATATGGCGGATTACCTATGACAATATCAAAACCATCGCTGACCCCGAACATCCATTCAGGATCGAAGAAATCGGCAACGGCATTTTGATCGTATGGATTCCATTCTGCAAGTTGCTTAGCATCAGCAGGAGCAAAGTCATTGTCTTCAGCCAACAGACGGGCCAGTTTCTCGCGAAGCTCTTTGTCCTTTTGGCGTAATGTGCTTTTGCGGTTTGCCGTCTTTGCAGCAAAATGCTCATGACGAATTTCTGTTAGAGCCTGTTTTGTTGGTTCTATTTCTGGATTTTCAAACAGACTGTGACATGTCTGTCGTTTCTTGGCTATCAATGAGTTTGCAGCGACGAACTTTGTCTCGAGATTTGGCAACGTAGGAATACCAAAATTAGGTTTACTTGCATCTTTCTCACAATTACAAATAAGCGAGATGAAAAAACGAAGCTTGGTGATTTGGGCTGCTATACTCTGAATGTCACTACCATAAATACAGTTTTCAATGATAGATAATTTCAAGTCATAAGTATTCTCTTCAGGAGAAATATGGCCAAGAATATCTATCATACGGTTAAGCAATCCCATAGGGAATGCTCCAGAACCACAGGCGGGGTCGAGTATCTTAATGGCTTTCAGTCTGTCAGCAACAGCTTTATATTCATCTTTTTTTGTCTTATCGTAACAGAACTCAGGTGAAAACAACGAACGTACAAAGGCTGTTTTACCCAGATAAGAGATAAGGCTTTCGTCAACCATATAGTTCACTATTTCTCGTGGAGTGTAGAATGATCCACTTTGGTTGCGTGCTGTTTCTCTCGTCTCAGGGTTATAAGCTCCCAAAAGATTCTCAAATACCTTACCAAGCAACTCTGGGTCAAGTGCAACTTGCTGCTCTTCAGGCGAGTTCTCTTCAATGGTGAAATTATAGCGGCTGAGTATGGATATCAATCCTCTCTCCTCATCGAAGAAAAGGATATTCGGCACCACAGCACGATTACGGTAGCGTCCGTCAGCAAATTTCTTGTCATTACGACTGAAACCGTCATAGTTGTAAGCTTGTTCTACTCCGTCTATAGTCTTTGTCTTGTCAAGACACTCAAACAGACCACCATTAAGGAAAGGCACCTCCGAGAACATCTTTATCACCTCATCCTCACTGATTTTGAACATTTCAGGATAGCGGTAAAGAGTCTTGATGTCTTTCTTCACATTGGTTGCAAAACGACGTTTGTTCCCCTGCTCGTCCTCTATGGCACGGTTGAGCGTGGCGAAGAAAAGGTTTTGAAGAATGGCATTGTAGTAGTTGCCCATTACCTTGCTTTCTGGGTCAAAGTCTTTCAGAATAGTGTCAAGAAAATCTACATCAAAGATTTTGTTTGGCACAAGTTCTTTTTGCTTGATGAACCATACAAACATGATTCGGGTTATCATGCGGATAATTTTAGTCTCAATATCCTCACGATCATCATCTTCTGTTGATGTGTTGTTGGGGAAATATACACCTGATGCTGGGTCTACCGCCCATTGGTACCAGTCAAACAAATCTTTATAGAATTGTTTGGTAAGAGCCTCGACTGAGAAGGCTGCAGTAACATCACTAAGCGACTGTTTACTGTCCTTCAGTGCGTTAAACTGTTCAATGGCGGTACGGCATCCGCGACCTTCTCCAAGGAGATAGGTGTATCGCTTAGTATTTGTCGACAACTTCTCATAATCGCCTTTTTTGTTGAATCCCCATGTTTCGCTGACATAAGAGAAACGCAACACGCTCTCATTCTTGCGATAGCAGAACATGAAGGCACCGGCATGTCCCATATCCTTCCAGTCTTTGGTAAGCATATCTCGTATGCCACGTTTGTTCCGTTCTATGTCCACCTTATCAGCAAGTTCCACCTCGTAGATACCAAGTGACTCTCCATCGGAAAGAGAAATTCTTCCGATGTATAATGCACTTTTGGCAAGCCTACTGTTTACTTTCACCTCACTGGTGCTGTTGTAGAATTGCACCTTGTTGAGGAATATATCGTGGAGGAGCTGTTGCCAGGCTTCACGATTATATTTTGCTTCTATGACTTCTTTATAATTCATATAGTTTATCTAAATGATTCTGACAATATTATTTCAGCATTGGTCTCTTGCTCATTGAGTTGTGATTCCTGTGCCATAAAATATGGCGAGTATTTTTTTGCCATTTCGATAATTTCAGCCAAAGCCTCGTCATGTGTCATACGTGCCTTTCCACTTGTTCGGCGCAAATCCTTCTGTATGCGCTGCAAACGTTTCGGAATGTAGGTGATAACACCACGCTCTGCTAATGTCTTTAGCTGAACAATTTTCATATATAGCTCACTATCATCTATTTCACGCAAAAAGTTGTTTAACAGGCTTACTGCAGTACTGACCTGTGCACCAAGCGTATTTTGCGCGTCTTGCGCATTTTCTTGGTTGCGCATTTCCTCATCTTGTATGGCACGGAATTTTTGCAATGCCATATTGATATGTTTATAATGTTGCTCTATGCGTTCCACTGGTTGTTCTTCTTTATCTGCCTTGAAATATCTGAGTGCATCAAGCACAGACAATTCCTTGGCTGTTTCCGACACGAGAAAGAACACCTTGCGGAAATTAGTCTTGAGAAACACGAGTGTGTCTCCAGATAATGTCACACCATCAACCAGTCTTGTGTCACGTCCAGTTCTACTACGCAATGACAGTTTCTCTATGCGATTGTACTCCCTACGATTTGTCTTGTAAAGAGTTCGCAGTTCCTCATAGAATGGCAATTCTTGATTGCTTTCTTCCTTCTGTCGTTTCATGCCTTCGTCAAACAATTTAGTAAGGTCACGATCAAGAATTTCCTCCTGTGAGTAAATCTGGTTGTCCTCGCCAAATGTAGAATGGAATGTTTGTATCTTACTCAAAGCTATTTGATTCAGATTGATTTCCCTATTACCTTCACGCGAAGGATAGAACACATAGTTGTATATGTGCTTTGATGAAGAACCTATACGGTTCACACGGCCTATGCGCTGCATAAGACGTGTACTGTTCCAAGGTGTATCGTAGTTGACTATCACGTTGGCTCGATGCAAGTTTACTCCTTCTGCTAAAACGTCTGTTGTGAGGATTATATTGTATTTATTGAGCTTTGTTTTATAATTTGCATCAAAATTCTCACGAATTGTCTTGAACAGTTTACTTCTGTTGTCAGCAGAGATGACCAACACGTCCTTGCGGTTAATGCGCCGTTCGAGATACTTAACCGTATCAACAGATTCTGAAAATACTACTAACTTTTGTTCCGGATTACGTTCGACCTTAAACAACTCATGCTTTAAAAGTTCGTTGAATTTTGCAAACTTGGAATCATCTTCATCTGTTATGCCCTCCCAATCCTTGTACAGTTTTTCGAGTATCTCCTGGTCTTGCTGCAACAATTCGATATACTCAGGGTCGAACTCTTCAGCCTTAAATACAGAATTCTTTGGATTCTCCTCTGCCTTAGCATTCAATTTTTCTTCTATTTCCTCATCTGAAAGCCCTGCTTCCAACAAGTTGTTTATGTCAAGGTCTGGAGCGATGAATACCTTATCACGATTAAACATGTCAATCATATTTTGGTTCGCCTGACGGAAATTGTTCAACGATATTTGGAAAGCATAAAAACTGCTTTCAAGTCGTTTTACCAATCCATTCTTGCGGATTCCTGCCAGGCTGCGGCTTATCAATTCGGCATTGTCATACAAACCATTTGCAGCTTCAGGTTTCAAATAGGCAATAGCCTGATAACGGGCATAGCTTAACTTCTTATCAAGAGTTTCCATTGCACTTTCAAACAGATTGGCTAAACGTTCATTCAGCTCATACCTGTTTTCAATAGGACGTTCAACCTTCGGGAATCCATTTACATCTTTGTTATAACGAGCCACATTTTCAATGTCTGTTCTTGTGCGGCGGACGGTCAAAGGCTTTATAACACGGTCACGCACATGCTCGGCCAACTTCTTAAACTGTGTCACATCGAAGTTGGGGTCTTTCCTTAATTGTTGGAACTCCTTGATAAGAGGAGAGAAGAATGCTGTCAAGTTTGCCACTCCGTCTATTGTACAACGTCGAGGGTCTTGGAACAACTGTATTTCATTGTAAATGTCTGCTGGTGTATTGTTCATCGGTGTTGCCGAGATGAGCATCACTTTTTTCTTATATCCAGGAATATTTCCATTTTCGATGCGAGGCATCTTGCAGATTTCCTGCAGTTGTTCAAATGCAGCTGTAGTGTGTGAACGAAACTTGTGTGCCTCGTCCACCAATATCAAATCGTACTCATCTGCATTCCAATAATTATAGTTCTCTTCATCAAGGACCTTTGCCAAACTTCCATTGGAAATAAATTTGGCATATTTATCTATGCCAAAGTCTTTGAATGTTGCTTTCCAGTTCTGTTCTACTGCAGGTGGATATACAACAAGAATCTTTGTCTTTTCACGTCCGTTCTCTATCAGAAATTTCTTAGCAATCATGGTCGCAATGACGGTCTTGCCAAGACCAACGACATCTGCGAGGAAAAATCCATCATACCTAATGAGCTTCTGATATCCCTCCACAACTGCATCCATTTGGTAATCATACTTGGTATATCCCTCAGGCATATCAAACGGATTGTTGTCATCTGTGGCCAACACACGATCAGAGAAGTATTCCATAAGCATTTTGATGTACAAATCGTATGGAGCGACATCACCTCTTAAGTAGGTTTTGTCTATGGATGTTTTCACATCTTCTGCGGTAATCTCACAACCTTCAGCTTCTTTCCACAACAATTCAAATTCGTCTTTGGCAAATTTTACATCATCAAATCGGTCAAGCTTGACATTGAACTCATATTGCTTATCTTGCGAAATGCCAAGCCCATTGCCGGACAAATTGCTTGAACCAGTTATGGCGATGCCTTGGGAATACTGATTGAAATCATCTGGATAGAGTACATACAACTTTGCATGTATTCTCTTTGACGGATGAGCACGTAGTTCAAGTTTACCATCTATAAGGTCTTGAACCATCTGAAGCATACCACTCTCTACCTCCTTTGAGTAGTTAGAACGCTCTATATCCTTACGGATTTTACGCAAACAATCTTCTTTTACTTCCTCTTCTGCACCAAAGAAAATTTTTCCTTGGTTGGCGGCTTGTGCTATATACTTGTCTACATCTATACCGATAAGCACCCGCACCTTATTGATATGGTCTAAGAATGGACGCAAGGAAAAATATCCAGACGCACGCAGAAAACCAACTACAGCATCAAGATTTTTTATATGATTGTTATGTTGTAACACGCCCTCAAACTCTTTCATAAGAGTGTTTCCATTCCTATTCGTAAAGAAATTGGAATTATTTATTGTTTCGTTCATATTGTCGTTCTAATTAGGTTTATTATTGTTTCGCTCCTGGCATCTTCTTATACACAAATCCCTCGCCACCAGGGAAGTAAGCTTCAAATACAATGCAGAGAAACCGGGCTATGTCTTTACGTTTTTTGCCAATCTTGAAGAAAGCGGAACTGGCATACGCCATGAGGTCGGCTTGGCTGCACTTGGCATTGACAGCAATATTGACTTTAGGTATTACCATCTGGTCACGCTCGGCAAAAGCTATGGCACAAGCGTTGATGGCCTCCTGTTCTTCTTTGCTGAACACGCTTATTTTCACTGCAAACCAGTCTAGTGCTTCTTGTACTTTGTGCTGCAGATCTTCATCCACGGCTTGCGACATTGCAGCAGCACGTTCCTGTTCGAGTTTCTCCACCGTATCTTCAAGCACCGCCACCTTTTTCTTCATGACGTTGTACTTCACCATATTTGCCATGACGAAGCAATAGCAACACACAACGACGATGAACACAAGCACGGCTTGATAGCGTAGCTCGTCCACAATATTGTTCAGCCCTGCAATATAATGGCTCATCATTGGCACTGCCATCAACGACAGCGCAGCACCAACATACATAAACCTAATCTTTGCCCTATCGCTTATGGGCGATATGCCTACAAACAAGGCAAGGACGAGCGACAACGCGCAGAAGCAGAGTGCCAGTAATGCTGTTCCCATATTATTTATCAATAGCAAATACACCTAAATATTCAATTGCTTTCCAGACATTGCTATATGAGTCCCCATCCATCCCAAGTTTCTGTGCTCTCGAATAGGCTTTCTCAAATTTACCTTCTTTACACATCTCTTCTACCCATTTAGGAGATGAAAGAAAAGATTCGGTTTTGTCGAATTTTGGAATATACTTTATTAACTCGTTTATTACGGCTTTTGACGTTCCATAGTATTTATTGGTGTTGATAAAGTGTATCAAGAACCAAAATTCGACGGAAGGCATACTGTCGCATAATATGACACGCTTGTTCTTGTCATATTTCTGCTTCAAGCCTTGAAGTCTTTTGGACTCTGTAGTATTCCATGATGATACATCTGCATCAAACACCACAATTGCTAACCCTTCATTGTCAAGCACCTGTTTTATAAGCTTCTCCAATGTGGAAATATTCTCATTTCCAAAATACCTTGGTCGAATCTTGATTTTTAAATTGTACAAAGATTGTAAATGAGAAAAATAATATTTCTCTGTAATACCAGCTCCGATGATTACGGCTCTCTCTGGCTTTTTGTTGATGGTTGCTGTTCTTCTTGCCATATGCCTTTAATCATGAATGTTGGGTAATGCTCCGAAAACTCCGTTTCTGTATGATTTCTGGAATGAAGAAATTTTTGACAGTCCTTTAAAGTCTGTCAACGAATATAGCGTCGTGTGTCCATCTTTTTCTTTCTCCGTAAACCATACAGAATCCTTTCTGATAAGATCATCCACAGTATTCAACAGCGGATCGTAATGTGAGGTTACTATCAGTTGACTTCTGCTTTTTTCTTTCAAGAACTTTTCTATGATGAATTCCACCAGTTCGGGATGCAATGAGGATTCTATTTCATCTATTGGTAAGATGCCGTTCGTTTTTATCGCCTCATAGATAGCTGCCTCTATGCCAAAAGTTCGTTTGGTTCCTTCGCTTTGGAGCGAGTTGGGCAGCCTGTAATTTTCTTCTCCACGTTTGTTTTTAACTGTGTGTTGAAAATCAGTGCGTAATCTTTCAATGGCATTGTCTGCCAGCATTTTTTCCTTTGTCTTTTCTGGAATATCTTTATCTTCCATTATAGAGGTTTTGACAAAGTCTGGAATAGGCACTTTTTCCCTTTCGGTATATACATCGGTGATGTTATAGTCCGCTTTATGTACAAAATCAAGGATGTATGCCTTCAATTCAGCATTCTTTTCCATTTGTTTTCCTGCATACTCAAACATTCTTGTTCCTGGTTCTATGATTGGCATCATATTATTTTTCATCCAGTCACGCACTTCGTCTATGTATGCTAACGAACAGTTTACTTGATTTCTTGCCGCAAAAAAGGACATGTTGGACAAACATTTCACATTCAGTTGCTCCACTATTGTTGCGTTCGCCTTAACCAGACTCGCATTCAATTTAATAAGTGATGCAGTGCCGTCCAACTCCCTGCTGAACACAAGTGAGGGTTGTACAGAGTTGTATACATACAGATTCTCTTTTATTACTTGTTTGTCGTTCAAGACAAGGGTATACCAATACCTTTTGTCGTCAACAAAGAATTTGATGTTGAATTCAGATGGTTCATTCGGAGTCTCTGTATCCAATAAGAAAGGTAGCACGCCTGTCTCTTCATCAATGTCTGACTTCTTGTCGAACCAAAAACCGCATAAAAAATCCATTGCATTCAACAGGCTCGATTTTCCACTGGCGTTTGCTCCATAAATAAGGGCAAAACGCAATAAGCGCACTTTTGGGGTGACGTTTACTACCTGACACTCCTCAAACGTAGTGTCTTTGGTGGCTTCAAAACTAAGAACCGCCTCGTCTCTAAACGATAGGTAATTCTTTATTCTAATTTCCTGTATCATAACAGTTTCATTTTCTTGTTTCTATATCGTTTTAGTTATATGCAGAGATAATGCAAGCCGAATTTGGGCTTTTACCCAGTTACTTTGTTATGTAGGGTTACTCTTTTCGTATGCAAAGTTACGGATAATCTGCAAATTTCTCGAATAAAACAACCTTAATATTTGGCTCTATTCTTGAAAATGGTATACTTTGTGCCAAATTGACATATAGGTGACGTATCTGTCACGCATATGACACTCTCTTGTAAAGATCGACATTATTAGCTTTATCTCATTAAAGAGAGCAATATTTTATCCGTATTTAATACGGATAACGGACGAAAATATACCGAATTAGAAAATAGAGCAAAAAATAACACTGTTTTATTTGTGCTTTGGCACACCAATTGCTTTTTATTCGTTGGTGTTTCGGCTGTCGTAGCCGATAGTCTGCAAAGACACGCGACAAGGCCCTTATAGACTTCTCGCCTTAAAGAGTATAAATATAATGTCTAATTTTAAATTTTAAAGGTATGTTAGTAAAAAACGTTATTGGTTCTAGCAGGTTTGTAAAGCCTAATGGTTATGCTTCGTGGTTGGATTATTGGAAAGCGATCACTGGAAAAAATCCACATTTTTGCTCTGCATCAGGTTGTCTGAAAACCGATTTGGTAGGAGCACATGTCCAGAAAGCATACAGTATCGATCAAAGATGGTATATAGTTCCGCTTTGCTCTTCGTGTAATCAAAGAACAGACACCTTTGAAGTTAATGAGATTTTGGTGCCTGTTCCGAGTAATCTTTAATTGATTATGATATTCTCTCACCTTGTTGCAGCAAGGTTATGAGCTTCTTTTAAAAGTGGTTGTCATTTAAACACCGTGACAACCACTTTATCTTTATAACGAATTTTTGCAATTATTATTGCTTTGACCTATTTCTATTCTAATTATAGTTGTTTTCTATTTTCGGTTTTGCTATAATTCAGTGGCATTTCATCCTGTGTTTTTGTGGTAAAGCACTACCTTTTAATAAAGTAGGCTGCACCTCGGAAATAAAAATAAATGTGATTTATTTTTGTTTTTCTCTCCATTTGCACTACCTTTGCAGCAGTTGAGTGCGTGTTTGTTTATCGTTGCTTATTTCCATAATTGCAGCACATTTGCAGCACGCTCACGCAAATGGCTTGTTTAATAACGGTTTGCATTTCGAGGAGGTGAAATAAAGTAGATAACTATCCAAAGAGATAAATAAGAAAAGGAGTGTGACTCAATGAGTTGCGCTCCTTTTTCTTTTGTTAAATATTGATTTTTCTTTCGTTATTTACAGATTTTTACCGTATATTTACACCATATTTGGTGCGCGTCTTATTTTACGGCAAGGTGTGTCCTATCAATACAGGGATAGTCAATAGAATAGTTGATGCACTATAATAAAACACCAATATGAATGACAATATGATACAACGATATAGCTCAGAAGCAGAGTATGAACAAATGGTGACCAATATATCTTCTCTTTGAGCACAAGCCAAAGAGAAGGCATATACGGCAGTTAACAAGGAACTGTTAGCGTCAGGTATATAGTCGAGTTTGAATAAGGAGGAAAGGAAGTAGCCGAATATGGAAAGCAACTGCTTACAACACTATCAAAAGACTTGACTCTAAGAAATGGACGGGGATTTAGCCGTTCCAACCTGCTCTATCTACGTAAGTTTTATCTTGCTTTTCAAAAAAGTGAGACAGTGTCTCAGATATTGACATGGAGTCACTATTTTGAACTACTGAAATGTGAGGAGCAATTGGAAATGCCTGGAAGCTAAACGCGAGGCGAGGAGAATTTTGAGAGAGGAGAATATGTAAAAAATCGGCAGACGCGTAGTAAGAATGTGTGTCTGCCGATTTATGAAATGAGAATTCAACTTATTTGTCTGCGTCTTTGTTCCTTCTGACATGGAAAACCACATCGTCCAAATCAATTTCGAGTTCTTGGAAAATATTCCTAAGTATGTCTATTTTCGTCTGAGTAGAACTTTTCAGATATGCATATATACCGTCAAATATCAATAGGCTATTATTAAATTTTGTGGCTTCATTTTGAAGAAAATTCAGAGATGCATCATTGGCAATTCTTTTTATATCCGACTTGTAGTCACGATACAATAGTTTCAAAATCGCTTTGAACACATTAATCCAGTTGTCCCCTTGCTTAAGTGGAACAGTCTCGCCATTGAATGTACAATTTACGACAGTCGTATAAGTGAAATCAACAGACTCATCACATAAAGTAAGTTCTTCATCCTCTTTTATTGTAGGGCAGAATGTTACGCATGGCATCTTCCATATATCCAATGCCTCCTGCTGCAGCATAGGCATACGCTCTTGTAATTCTCTCTCTCCCCAAGAGGTTTGTTGCTTGATGTATTCGTTCAAGTGCAATGGAGAATATTTGAATCCAATGCCTTGTCCGTCATCGGAAATCAGATTCAGTTTCTTGTCAAAACTGCTGTTACTATATGAACTGTTGTATGCAGTCAGAGTAAGGTTCGCAATTGTGTGTCCCCATAATTTCCTTATACGTTCAGCCGCTTGTTCTCCTCCCAATTTATGTTTCCATTCATTGCTCAATGTTTGTGGCATTATATGCTCTATAGACAAAAATATATTGCCATTGGCATCTGGTTGCATCTTGTCAATGACAGAAGTGTCACCCTCTTTGCTGTTACCTGCATTGAAACGATAGAAGGTGTATATCTTGTTTTTTGCCCGCATCTTGTATATGTTCTTTGTGGCCAAGGCAGAAACGAACTCTTTGTCATCGGGAAAGCGGCTTGAACCATCTTTCGACATTAGGAGATATTGCACAGATTCAACAAAGGAGATGCTCGATTCTTGTGAAAGTCGCCATGCCCCATCGTATAGCGACGCAAATATTTTGTTAAGCGCATTTGTCGGGACATCACAGATAAGTCTTCTGAATATAAAGCTTTCCACTGTGACGAAAATATCTCTGACATCCGTCTCTGTCAATCTTCCGATGTAGAAGTCGTCCATTATCTTGAACTCAAAAGGATGGCACACAGTCATTTCTAGCAAAGCCAATCTTTTCAGTATGACATTAATGGTGGAACTGGTTGTCTGTGCGTTCTCTATTTCGAAGAGATAACGCGAATATTTTTTCATCTCTTTCAGTAGACTCTCTGTGTCAACATTTTTCTTGCGTGCATAGTCTTTGAATTTAAGGTGACTATATACGACAAAACCCCTAACATAGGGTAGCCAAGTATGTAAACTTTGTAAGATTACACAATAAATCAAGTATTAGTCCGTTATAATATCAAAGTTAATAGGAATAGAAAGGAAACCCCAATAGAGCGTCAACTCTATCGGGGCACATCTAAAAGAAGTTAATCGTAAAGGAAACGAACATTATGCGTGATATAGGCACTTAGACCTGCTCCATTACATGCGAGTCGTTTCATTTCCTCAACATTGGCTCTACCTGCTTTGGCATAACTATATGAATATGCTTTATATCCTTTGAACCAAACTATAATGCGAGTGGGTTCAATCTGATAACCAACTACAGGTGAGTTTCCACGCAAATTTGCATATGGACTCATAAATTTCCTCCTTTCTGTTCTATGGTGGCATTTTCAAGCCACCGTTATACACGGAAAAGCCTCCTCACCTATACTCCAAATAGGTTTGGAGGTTTTTCATTTACAGTTCTCTTATTCTCAGTAAAGTAAGGGGAGAAGTCTATAAGAGCCTTGGATTAGGCTTCAAAAGCAATAATAATCCATTATAGATAATGACAACACCTGTGCCAAAGGTATTCGACTGACATTTTTACATAAAAATACGCCATTTTGTCGTAATCAATATTCCATTCCAAGGTTAATTGAAGAAAAACATCAGAATTATGACAGATACAAAGATTACAATCGTCTGTAGGGAAGGTGAAGACCACATTACAGACATAAGCCTTACGGCAGAACGGAATTACACTCCAATCTTTACGGAAGCATTCTCCACACAGGAAAAGCCATTAAGTGTATATCTTATCAAAGATAAAGATATACTCAGCGAGAATGCTGCTAAAAGTGGTGCAGAGCAAATTCTATCTAATCTTACTGAACTTATCCGTAACAGCCTAAAGATGAGAGCACGGGTATTTACCCAAGAAGAATTGGATTTGAAATCTCAAATCACAGATTATCCTATCATCAAACGGTTTGAAGAGATAGCTGGTATTGAGTTCGATTGGAATAGATTTCATAATCGCAGAGAATTTAGAGCCTACATAAAGAGCCTATTGAATATGAAAAATCAATAAGCAGTGTACACAAACATCTGATATTCTTTGCAGAACTGCTGAAATTGCAGTATCTTTGTAAAGCCATTTCGGTGGCAAAGTTTTCGTGGAATAAAAGAAAGTGCCTTACTTCTTGTAAAATCGCCAAATCTCTACAAAGAATATACAAGGCACGGAGCAGCTCATATACGTGGGCTGCCTATCCGTGTTGTATATTCAGGTGTTTGGCGATACCTACAAGAGAACACGGTGGGCAGCCCACTTTCTTTAACAATAAACATTGTAAAATCTCCAAGTTGGCTGTCTGCGGAGAACTCTTGTAAAATTCGCCATTATGAAGAGATTATTGTTATCCTTAATCGTTACCTTGTGTAGCGTATTCGCTTGGGGACAAGCGTTATCCGTTGTCGATATTGGCAACAAGTGTTTAATCAAGAACAACTTTGCAGCAGCAAAGCAAATTTTCCGTGATAACGGATTAGTTGCAACAGATGAAAATGCCACTAAGTATAGTGCGCTTATTGGTTGGGATGACCCTTATACAACTTGTTTTGCCACTATTGAGGCAAATCCCAACAAAACAATAAAAAGGGTTTATTTTGTCATAGGTGGCTACTATCAAAACAGATTAGATGTTGATATGGATAGATTGGGCTATAAATGTCTCAGCAAGAAATTATCCTATGTCACATTGGGAAATGGGGCGGTAGTACCGCAATCAACCTATGGAACGGGAAATAAACGTATGTATTTGCGTGATTGTGGCGGTACTTTGCAACTGATTTTTAAGCGTCAAGCAACATCCACAGCAAAACGAAAATAAGGAGGAACAAGATGAAGAACATATTTATTGTTTTGCTGCTATGCGTATTTTCCATGAACGTATCAGCACAGAAGAGAACAACGACACGGAATAGAGTTAAGCAACCTACAACGCTTGTAACAAAGGCTATGGCCGATAAAATTGCTGATTTTTGTTTATACGAGCAAGGCTATGGTAAAACCGTATTCTTTTCTGCTAATAGTGAATTCCTTTCGTTTTCGGATTTAGCACAAGGAAAAGGAACACAAGTGCTGCATTCTTTGTCTAAATATCCTAAGTATTCTGAAAACTTCATCGTTGCGGTATATCAGACATGGGGCATAGATGGTTGGAAACAGCTTGGCTTTACAGCCGATGAGATAGCAAAATCTAAGAAAATCGTTGCTAAAAAGCAACCAAAGTAAAGATTTATGCATATTTAACACTCCGACATGCCCCACTTTTAAGAGGGATATATAGCAAATGCGAGCGTCCTCACGGATTGCTCGCATTTTTCGTTGTCACTTAATCTTTGTACCTTTGCACTACTGAGCTGCTATCTCAGTAGTGATGAATGTCTAACCGCAAAATTAAACTTTTATGGAACATACAAAGAAAAGCAACAACAACCAAAATTATGATGAATTCATAGTGGGCGAAATGATTTTGGTAGGTGGTAATATGTTCGTCTATTGGACTGAGCAGACGCACTATTGATTACTAATAGTTGGAAGGCAGGATTTAATTCTTGTCTTTCTTTTTGCCTTGTTCCTTCTTGTCCGTATGAAGCATCTTATCTATAGCATTATCAAAACAATCAGCTTTATCGTCCTCCTCTATAATCTCTTTCAGCCGTTCTTCGGGCATGTTTTGAAGAAAGTCAGGCAGTTTTGTTCTATCTATCATTATGCTGTGAGTTTGTTATACGTTAATCTACTCTTGCAATGCAGAATAGCCTCCGCAAAGCGTTCGTTTATAGAAACGTTGCGAGTATTATAGCGGAAACAGAACTCATCAAAATACCGTTGCATATGCTTACGGCTAACCCAGTTGTATATGCCGTTGATAGCACGCTTACAATAATTCCCCCAAAAGGCTTCAATCGTGTTCGTATATGCACCACCACTAACATAGATACCATGTCCGTGGTCAACAACGTGGTGCTTATAGACTTTCGGAATTAGTCTATATCCTTGCCACTCATCAGAGTATATCGTGGCGGAGTGCTTAACTTTACACAGAATAGGCGGTGTTAGCTGCTTGTAACTCGTATTTTCTACCACTTTACAGAATACCTTACCGCCACGCTGCAATATACCCATTACGGGAACTTTATCAACGAATGCTCTGCCTTGGCATTTCTTCGCTTTCTTGTTCCAATGGCGGTTTTTATTCTTACCACCAACGAACGTTTCATCAAGTTCTACTTCACCGTCAAACTTTTCCTTGTAGTCTTGCTTAAAGGCTTCACGTATGCGGTGCGTCATAAACCAAGCTGTTTTCTGTGTAACGTGAATGTCCTTAGATAACTGCACAGAAGATATACCCTTAGTGTGGCAAGTTACCATATAAACGGCATAAAACCACTTACGCAAAGAGATTTTAGAGCCTTCAAACAGCGTACCTATCCGTATGTTGAAGTTCTTGCCAGTGCTCTTACAACGATACATACCATCACCCCTTCGGTAAACTTTTGAAGTTGGGTCGTATGGAGATACTGGCTCGCTATTCTTCCAAAGTTTACTTTCAAGGTAACGGATACATTTCTTCTCTGTATTGAACATTTGCATAAGTGTGAATGCGGAGTTGAAATTACCAAAGCTAATCGTCTTCATAATCCAAACATTTTGATGCTTGGTTACATTAACTTTGGCCAGATTTTGCGTTGAGCAAGAAAAAGGCTAAAATCGCAAGATTTTAGCCTTTGTAAATACGCAACTATCAGTGTATCAATCGTTATTGAGAGATAGTTAAACTTTATAAACGGAAATTTTCGACTACCCTATGTTAGGGGTATTGTCGTATATAGTCACCGAATTTAAAATAGACATCACGCATTGCGGGAATTCTCGTTGTTTGCGACGTTATGTAGTCTCTCACGAAAAGGGTCACTGCATTTTGTGCTTCTTTTTTTGAACCGGTATAGTTGGAGTTTTGCTCAATGTCTACCCAATAGTTCTTGTAAAACATCTTTTGGTCTTCTCCGTTTAAATCCATCAGAATGAAATTTCTTATTCTGTCGCCATCAGTCAGAGCCAATCCCGTGGAGTTGAGCGAGTCGAATATCAGCTGCGGCTTGTCATTCAGCTCTATTTCGATTCTCACCATCATAAGTTTCCTTATGGCATTAACAAAATCAGAAGCGGTGTATTCAGATTCTTTTATCCAATCATAGAAATGACAGAAATTCTGGGTAATGAACGAATCTGCTTCGCTTTTGTCTACATTACCTTCCACCAACGACAAATATGCCTTTCTGTCTTCTTCTATATGCAGAATACGAGGTAAAGTAGAGCCGTCGGTTTCTGATTCATAACAATATTTGTTTCTTATGTTATTTGCCAATGTCGGGGTAGAGTATTTTATTTCGTCTTTAATCAATTTGGAAAGGGCGAGCCATACCAAAGATACTGTAGTCAATCGTTGCTGCCCATCTATGACAATCCATGTGGTATGCTTGTCATGGCACAGCACGACACTCCCGAAAAAATGTTCTCTGTCGGTTCTTATGATTGACAGCAAATCATCGAACAACTGTCTGCATTGTTTGGGTTTCCAACTATATTTGCGCTGGTATACTGGTATTGTGTAGCTTGTGTCGTCTCCTGAGAAAAGACTTGCCAAATTTGTTTTTATGACATCCATTTTTATAATAAAATAGGTATTCGTTTATATTGCTTGTTGCGACACTCGTATGGGCATATTCATTATAACATGGAGTAAGGATTTTTTCAATTTCAATCCACAAGAAAGTTGAATGCTTGTAGCTTTCGCTTGGCCAATGGGTGTTCGTTGTCGTAAGCTATGCGGTAGTATTGCTTTGCTTTCTTTAAGTCTTTCGCCACGCCATGCCCCAATTCGTATGCCTCGCCCACGCGATAGTATGCGTATGGCAAGTGACAATTTAAATACAACTCAAAGGCTCGCTTCAGGTCTTTCTCCACCCCATTGGTTCCTTTTCGATAGATGTCAGCAAGATTCGACTTTGCCAGATCGTCACCAAGAGTTGCGGCTAAACCATAGTATTTTATGGCACGCTCCATGTCTACTTCAGTACCGATGCCGTCACCAAACATTATACCCAAGTCATTCAGTGCCCCTGGGTCTGTCATACACTCATTGTCTGGTTCAAAGCGTTCTATATAAAGTAGGGTTTCGACATACTCTTTTGTCCATCCATAGTCTTCAAAACTTGCATCGGGATTTGTCACAAGTATGAATTTCTGCTTGTTTACATTAGTATCAAGTTCTTCCATAATTTCGTTTTTAGTGGTTTAGCAGATTGATACATTGAATCATCCTTGCAAATCTACATAAAATTTGTGATGTTTACAAATTCAACGATGAAGAACAATATAAATCAATCCTGTCAGATGAAAGAATATGAGCCTGTAGAGTCGACACATACCATCAGAAGGAGAGTTTCCAGACATTATGAAACTGATACACCATATCTTTGGTGAACAATTTGAGTTAGGGATGGATTACATGCAGTTGCTCAATGCCAAACCTACGCAGAAGTTACCAATATTACTATTGGTATCAGAAGAGCGCGATACAGGCAAGACTACTTTCTTGAATTTTCTCAAGGCGGTGTTTGAAGACAATGTAACTTTCAATACCAATGAGGACTTCCGAAGCCAATTTAATGCAGATTGGGCAGGTAAGTTACTTATTGTTGTTGACAAGGTGCTGCTATGCCGACGAGAAGACTCAGAACGCCTAAAGAATTTGAGCACAGCACAGACATACAAGGTTGAAGCCAAAGGCAAGGACAGACAAGAAGTGAATTTCTTTGCTAAGTTCGTCTTGTGCTCCAATAATGAGCTTTTCCCAGTTATCATTGATACCGGAGAGACACGTTATTGGGTGCGCAAGATAATGCCGTTGGAAAGCGATGATACGAACTTCTTGCAGAAGTTGAAAGCGCAAATTCCTGCTTTCTTGTATTACTTGCAACATCGGGCACTATATAGCACTAAAGAGAGTCGTATGTGGTTCAATCCTACGCTTATTCATACGGATGCTTTGGAACGCATCATGCAATGCAACCGCAACCATACGGAGATTGATCTCGTAGAGTTATTACGCAGCATTATGGAATGTCAGAAAGTGGACAAGGTTTCATTTATACCACAAGACCTGCTGCCATTACTTTCCCTTAATGGTGTGAAGGTGGAACTTTGGCATATTCGTAAAGTGGTGAAGGAACTTTGGCGATTGAAGCCAGCTCCCAATGCCCTGTCATATACTACATACCAATATGACTACTCTAAACCATCTAAGTATGGCGCAATCAATCGGGTTGGACGATATTATACCGTCACTAAAGAGTTCATAGAGACATTAAACATATAATCTCTGTTGATTTGTTGAAATGATGAAAAGAAGAATATATACATTGTGGCATAAGCATTTACGGCTCAACAATATGGTCAACAATAGCTCAACGATTTTCTCTTTTCATCATCCTAACTCAACAATTCAACAACTCAACAACAAATTAACGATGAATACATTCGATAATAAGCATATACAGATAATTGACTTTCTTGCAAGTCACCATTATCAGCCTACTGCAAAGAAAGGGGCAAACTGGTGGTATTTGTCTCCATTGCATGATGAAAAAACAGCATCATTCAAGGTGGACATCAATAAAAATGTTTGGTACGATTTCGGATGGGGTAAAGGTGGTGGAGTTAAAACCTTAATAGAGCTGTTGTTTCATCCAAACAATTTTCAAGATTATTTTCGGAACTTAACGATTGCCAATCCTGTTCAACAAATACAAGAAACGAAGACGGCAGATGGCATAGCTTTTACCAATATAGAAACTGAGGAGCTGAACCATTATGCCCTGTACAAATATGTTGTACAAAGAGGGATAACTTGGAATGTGGCAAAACGGTATTGTAAGGAAGTTCATTATCGTAGTCGTGGCAGGAATTATTTTGCTATAGGCTTTCTAAATCGCTCGGGTGGTTACGAAATTCGCAATGCTTATTTCAAAGGTTGCATCTCTCCAAAGGATATCTCCGTAATATCACAAGGTAATGAAGTCTGCCATGTATTTGAAGGTTTCATAGACTTCCTATCTTATGTTGTGTTGCATGGAGATTGTGATGCCGTTGTGTTGAACTCTGTAATCAATGTTCCTAAGTGTATTGAGATCTTGGACAAGTACAACTGCATCTATTGTCATTTGGATAATGATGAAGCAGGACGTAATGCAACCTTGCAACTCAAAGCAAATTGCAGAAGCCAGACGATTGATGCTTCAGACGAATATGCAGGAGATAAGGACTTGAATGAATACCTCTGCAAGAGAAAGGTGGAAACAGTTAATACAAGGCAACATTATAGCTCTAAGCGATAAATGTTTCACTATGGTCAAAAACATGCGTTAGCAAATTATTAAGTTCTTTCGGGAGCAAGTTTGTGTTTTCGATATACGAAAACAGTAGCAATCGGTATACCCGATTGTGATATTGTCTTTGCCTATCAAGCATATGGCAAAGGTCAATACCTATTGAGAAACTTGCACCTCAAGAACTGAAATCAAAAAGAATAAGAGATAAATGGCAAAACATGTTATCAACAATCCAGGAGGGCGCAAGCCTCTCCCTGAAGAGGAAAAGTATGGCAAGCCCATACCAGTTCGTTTCACACAAAAACAGTTTGTCCGTATCAAACGTAAGGCTGGAGAGATGCCCATAAGTACCTACATTCGTGAAGGCGCACTTCATGCCATTATACGCCAACCTGTTTCGAAGGAGTTGATGAAAGAGATAAGAGACTTGAATAATCTTGGAACGAATATCAATACCTTGGTTAAGTTTGCTCACCAAGCAGGGCTTATGACCATTGCAAACAAAGCCAGCGAAGCCCTTGATGGAGTCAATGCTATTCTCCATCAAGCTCGTCTTAAAATCAAAGAGAAAGAAGACGAACCAGAAAATCAAAGTTAAACTATAAAACACGACAGCATATGTATGGTAAAATACTTCATGGAGCATCATTCGGTGGGCTTATCAACTACATTAACGACCCACGCAAAAATGCGACACTGGTTGCTTCAAGCGACGGAATCAATCTCACGAATAACCAAACCATAACAGATAGTTTCGTGATGCAGGCAGGTTTGAGTGCTCGAACCAAGAAACCTGTAGGTCACTTTATTTTATCGTTTTCGCCCCATGATGCGCTACGCATTAATGACAATCTGTTAGGGCAAATAGTCAACGATTACTTGACGCGCATGGGATATGACGACAATCAATTTGTCGCATTCCGTCATTTCGACAAAGAGCACCCACATGTTCATATCATGGTAAATCGAGTAAACTTTAAAGGCAAATGCACCAAAGACTCACATGAGAAAGACAAGAACATAAAAGTGTGTAAGGAATTGACTGAGCAATATGGCTTATTTATCGCAAGAGGAAAAGAGGCCATCAAAGAAAGAAGACTTCGCTCAATGGATGCCATCCGTTATCAGATGTTGCATCGAGTAAGCGAATCGTTGCAAGTCTCTCGAAATTGGAAAGAATTTGAGAGCGAATTGTCAAAAGCAGGAATCCGTTTGCGCTTCCGATATAATACTAAGACAAACGGTATAGAAGGAATATCTTTCACTCTTGTCAAGGAAAATATCAGCAGCAAGATGAAACATGACATCTCTTATAGTGGCAAGCAATTGGATTCATCACTCACTCTTGCATGTATTTGCAAGAAGCTTGGCAACCCTATAGCTATCGTTCATGAACAGGCAAGAGATATGTATGACGATGCTCGGCAAGAATGGTACGATTCGCATAATGCCTATGATGTAAGAGTTATAGATAGAGTATTTCCCGATTTCGATTTGCGTTTTCCTTGGCAAGCCCAATCAAGAATGTATGATGCCCCGCAGATGTGTGGCAACGAACAGACTTTGGGACAAGACTTCTTTGATGAATTGTACCAAGCAGCAGATGATGTTTCTGATATAGGTAAAGGAGCTATTCAAGTAGGACTTGCTTCTCTCGGAGCCATTCTCTTTCCACCATATCAACCTGCCATATCAGCAGGTGGTGGAAATTCGTCTTCCAAACTTGGTTGGGGAGACGATGACAAATACAAGAAAATATATAGCAGTAGAATTCGCAGCTTCGGAAGAGGCAGGCGTTAATCAAACTTATAAACATCAACAATATGGCTAAATCAAACGAACAGTTAGAGGATATACTTGATGACCTGTCTGTTATCAAAAACAATAATGTCGCAACAGAACAGAGACTTGGTAATATCGAAAATCTATTGGCGAAGTTGGCAACGAAAGAGGAAGACGTACCAATAACGCCTGTTGCCTGTACCTCAGCAGCCTCCATTCCGTATGACGAGATAAAAAATGCAGTCCATGAAGAAATGAATAGTTACTTTAACGCTATGTCTGATTCTGCAGAACTTCTATCGGATAAGGTCCTCAAACGCCTGGGGACTATCTTCATTGAACTGTATGTTGAAGAAATTGAAAAATACTTGGAAAAAGACGAAAAAGAAAGAGAGTGCAAACGCAACGTGTATCTGCAAAAGCGAAAAGCGCAAGGCTTAATGACCATTGAGCAAGTTGCTGAATGGGCACCACAATATTCGTTAGAAATCCAACGGACAATCCGTTACATCGGCATGAAAATCATTGATGAGAATGAATCTGTAGAAAAAGCACATGCGATTTTGAAGATATGGGGCGATGCTTTGCAAACCATCACAAGTCCCAAACAATCTCCTCCACCAACACTGAAATCGTGGTGGCTCTACAGATGGAACAGATTCAAACAAAGGACTGACAAATGGGGATTACTCCAATGGTATCTTATCATTCTCGGCATCATTGCCAGTATTTTCTTTTCATCCCTATATCAAAGCCGGGTTATGGACCTTGACAGAACTAACCGAATTTTCTACAAGAAGGTTATCATGGATGAAAAGAGAAAGAAGGATTATCAAGAATTGGATTCACTTTTCCAGTCGGATTCATTCTTCAAAACCTATTGGAGTTTGGAGCATTGAAGCCGTACAAAATAACAAGACGATAGGGATATCCAAGCTGGACAAACCTATTGCCTTGTTAATGGGGGACTGATACAACCTTTATAGGTCAGCCTTTTTCAATTTGCGTTTTGCTATTTCAATAGCACGAAACTGCAATTCTTTCTCACCCTCTATAGCATCCAATATTCTGTCTGCCAGCCACAAGGTGAGCAGCTCTTTCTCATCCATATGAAAGTATTCAGCCAGTTGGGGCACCTGGCTTCTCTTCGCTCGCCTATCCCCACGTTCTATCTTGCTGAACATTGGAGTATCAATTTCTAAGTATGCAGCTACTTGGCGCTGCAATATTCCTTGTTCGTCTCTAAGAGACTTTATCTTGTTTCCTAATAACATGTCTGCCTTTATTCGTTATTTAATATTACGATTTCCCAATACCCCCCGAATCTTCCACCTGTTCGTTTAATTTTGCCTAATTCACGAAGTTTACGTATTTGCTTCTCAACTCCTCGTGAAGACATATTCAATTGCATTGCGATTTCAGCGGCTGTTATATGTGGGTCTTGTTTTATAATATCTATAATCAAGTCCTTTGTTTCCGAACTTCTTTCCGAACTTTTCGTTTTTGTTTCCGAACTTCTTTCCGAACCAAGTATGTCTGTTTCCGAACTGTTGCTATTCGTTTCCGAACTTTCACGACATCCTTCATGAACAGGAATAGTAACCAAGAACGTCAAGCGGTCATCTGTAGTTTCAAAGATGGCACGTGGTGAACCATTCTCTGCTAACTTTGTTTGTATTGTTGGAACACCAGTTGAGCGACCCTCTGTAAGGTCAAGTTCTTTTAAGAAATCACCCAAACGACGGTTGCGATAGCGACGGCTTTTTAGCATATCGCCCTTTTCTATATCCTCCTTGGAGATGCTTCTGTCAGGTCCAGGACAATTGAGTATAGAGATTCCGCTTGGTTCAATGGTAATCTCTATTGGTTCATGCTGCAAGAAATCTCTGTGATATACAGAGTTTACAACTGCTTCCTCAATAGCATCGTATGGATAGTTCCAAAAACGTTCTGCCTCCTGCCTACCGGAAATCTTACGCACATGCTCTTTGAGTACATTGCTCTTGATGTAATCCATTGTCTGTTTTATCATCTGCGGAACACTGCCTTTGAATGTAACTTCTGTGAAATTGTTTGGATCATTCATCTTTCCGTTAGGGAATGTCACTACATCAATCTGAGTGTAAGGGAAGAGCTTGCTTGGATGCTCGCAGAACATCATGGCTACCACATTGCGAAGCAAACGGTTTTCTTTTGGTCCTGTGTACAGTTCCATTTGGTCAAGTATGGTAGAAAGCGGAGTCGTTATCACATCATCAGCCAGTTTGCTACCCACTTTGACAAGATAATCACGAAGAAGCACCAGAGAAATATCTTCCAACTGGATGTCGCTATTGCCTCGTTCATCAAAAGGCACACGATTAGCCAACTCTCGCAATTCAACGAGAACTTCACCTCTTGCCTCAATGCTACTTGTGCCACTGCGAATGTAGAAATATTCTTTTGTCCCTTTCGCTGTTACGTTTACAGGCACAGAATATGGACGGTAACTGCCAGCAGGACACCATATAACTATCAACTGTTTGCCATCAACCTCCTCTACAGAAGTGCGAGGCAAGTAGTATGGAGTCATTTTGTTGTTGTAGCCCACCATCTCTTGCAAAATGTTATCTATATTTTCCATTGGCACGCCTTCTACAGGTCGTATTGCCATGCCTGTCTTATCATCGGTATCTACACCTACAATGATATATCCACCGCCAAGGTCATCAAAGTCATTGGCGAAAGCACATATACTGTGATATATGCTTCCTGGGTTCCAACCTTTCTTGAACTCAATGCGGTTGGATTCAATTCTCTGCTTGTTAAGCAGGTCGTTTATGTTTATTGCGAGTGCCATAACTTATGTTTATTGTACTACAAGTGAGAGAAACTTATCACCATAAAAAATATTGTGCGTTATGGTTATATAAATGCTTTTAAGTGGGGCTACACTTGCCTTTAATTTTATAATATCTTTTTAAGTGAAAAGCTTTCATATCTTACCATATTACTATATCTAAAACTGTATAAGTATAATAAAGGCTATAAGGTATGCCCAAAAGAACACTTATCCAATATGGCTTCAATTAAGTTTTCAAATTCCACACCAGTTGTGAAAGCCGTTTTTGAAATGTTTGCCCTATAATCTCCTAGCTTTATTTGTCTGCCTGAAGTGTCACTCTCTGCATTTAGGATTGGAGTCATTATTTCTTTTAATTCATCACCGATGTTCAAATGTACTTTAGTTTGTGCGAAGATTTCAGCCTCATGCTCTTCTATATATTCAATTGAAGAATCTGCAGGAATGTTCACTTTCTCTGAATCAGATAGATCCACGCAACATAGCGCATAGCAACTAGGGTTACTTGCTGCCATTCTCACCTGATTAGTGCTCATATGTGCATAATTGTCATATTCAAAGTTCCACTTTGCTTTCACTTCCACATAATAAATATCTTTACCATCATAGCTGATGATCATGTCCTGACCGTTCTGAATATCATTCACACACATATTATCATCTATATTCTCACGTGTTTGAACCTTCAGTAGTTCATTTCCAAGTTTTTCGCGTATTCTATCCTCAATAGCTTTGCCAATCCTGTAGCAGAAATTGAAGGTACTTTGTCGTTCATCGTCAAGTTCTTTTTGTCTCTCCATCTGAGTGATGAGATTAGGTAAAGCTCCGTTTTCATTGAGTGCAGCAAGGCGTTTAATGTCTTTATCATCCATATCCATGATTGAGAAAATACCTTTCTGTGCTTCACCACTTGCCATGTCAAATGTGTATTTTGCTTTTTTTTCGTCTATAATGGTAAACCATTTATCCCATCCTTCTTCATTGTCGAATTTCAAAATGATTTGTCGTATGATACCCTCAATAGACTTGTCCTTTTGTCGCCCATTGGTGTTTATATCCTTCATATACTTTACTAACTCTGTTTGAATGTCTGGTGCTATGTCATTCGGAGTTTGGGTGTTGAAATCGGTATAAAGATTCTCGAAATCCGTATCAATCCATTTTTCTTGAAGGTCCTTGCCCATGACTGAGTTGTAAATGGCAGCAAGTTCTTGGATAATACCATCATTTCTCACAAGTTCTTTCTTTACGCATAGGTATCCTTTTTGACAAGGAATCACACCATAAGTGTCTAACTTGTCTTTTCGTGCCGTATCTGTACTTTTTGCATATTCAGTCAGAAACCTCAACAAGAAAGATTTATTTTCTTTCACCCAATTCTCATCTTGCGTACTAATCTGATACAAGGTGTAGTCTAGAAGCAAAGAGAAAGCTGAACTATAGAAGTCCTCTTCTTTATCCTCTTGTTTTGGAAGGTAATTTTTGCTGAATTTCTTACCATAATAAGTTGGCAATTCTGTCATTATCTTACCACGAAAGTTTGTAAATTCGTCCTGTGAAGTGGCAGAACAGAAATCTATTAAGGCGGTAACCTGTTTTTCAGTTAAAGGCTGTTTGACGTTTTGGTCGAGTGAACTTCTTCTCCACTTACTCATTGTAACCATAATGGCATTATGTAGGTCACTCACAATATATTCTGTAAAATTGGCAAGCGAAAGGTAGGTAATGTCCAACATCTTGGCTGCATCATCACCCATAAGCGGAGATGTGAGTTTGTATAGTTGATCATTCATAAAATCACCATGTCTTAGGTTTTGTCTCAAACATAACGTACCGGCTCGATTCGGTATCAAGGCGTAAGAATCGTACAACGACTCATTTCCGCTATCCTTCAAGAATTGTAGGAACTCGAACAAATTGTCTGATTTATCCTTAATGGCTCTACAAACATCGTTCAATGTAATAAAGAAACTTTCTGTGTTTTCATAGCCCCACTTTTCAACAAGTTCTGACCATTTGATCAAATCTGTTGTTGGTAAAAGGTATTCCTGGCCATTAGAGTCCTTAACGTATGAAGCAAACTTTGCCAATGTTGTTTCATACTTTTCACGTTTCTCATCATTAAGGTTTGCATAGAAGTCTCGATGCAGAAGACGCACACGACTATCTGTTATACTTTTGCGTCCCTCGGCAGTAGGAATTACTTTCCAGTTTATTACCTGATTGTTCCACATAGTCTGCATCTCATTGTAGAATAGCTTCTGTACTTCATCTTCAGTTTCTTTGATGAAATCTACCTTACAAAAATCACGATTCAAGTCAGCCTCTTTTCCATCTATCTGATAAAAATCAAAAAGAGCTTCCATCATGTTCTTCAGTATTTTTTCATTCTTTTCTCCTGATTCTTTTTTTGAAGAAACATCTTCAGGAAGTTGAATATTGTTACGTTTCTCTACAGGATAGAACTTTTTTGAGTGAAAAATAAAATTCACACCAAACTGTTCTGTTCCAAGCAAAGGAAACCATAAAAATAACGAAGGAATCTTTTCTACATCATCACATATAGATGGAAATGGAGGTATTATCACTATATCTTCTTTATCGTCTGACAACAGATAATGGCAGTTATAAGGTACACTTTTAGACTCTAAAGAGAGTAAATCCACACGGTTAACCACCGCTATTATTTCATGCCACCCTTTTTGTCCAAAAGGTGAATTTTGCGCCTGAATGGGTGATTTTCTAAATACATAATGCTCGTTTCTATGTTTGTCATATATTTCAACTTCCTTGATACGTTCATTTATAATTAATACAAACGGCATTAAACCAGATACGTTTTTTATCTGGTTGGAAACGGTTTCAACTAAATCTTGTGTCAGTTTGTATTTGAAAATGGTTGGAGCATCTCCTTTGCAAACTTTAGAAGATTCGCACATGTTTTCCACCAAGACAAGTTCTCGGTTCATCTCTTTGTATGCTTCCAGAGAGTCTGTTTTACTTCTGTCGAGCACCATATGCATATTTATATACTTATCTACTTCCGTCTTGCTTTTGCGCACTTCGTAAGGAGCAAATACATCCACCACACGATTGAATGCATGGGTTGTCATAAAGCCAGTACCATACTGACCTGCTAAATCCTTGCTAGAATCGTCCTTTGAACTATCTTGCTTTACTAATGCCAAAAGAGAAGAGTATGAAAAGGGTTTGCCGTAATGCTGGAATACAATACTATCTTCAGTTAGTTCGATATGAATACGGCAAGACTCACCCATGTCTCGGGCATTTTGAACAAGTTCCCATAAAGCACGTTCACCACTATTGATAGTAAGATTATCTATACCAAGTTTTACTTTTTTGCAGTAACCAAGTATGTCAAGATACTCTTTTTCAATAGTCTGAAACTGTTTAGGAGTTAAGCATCCTAGATCTCTACTATAAAAATAGTCTTCCAATTGTTGATCTGTCATAAATATCTGTTTTTGTTAAATTACCATTATTTCTCAACACTATAAGTTAGTACACAATTTAGGGCATAGCCCTTTGTATGGGCACTTTTGCAAGTGCCTATATATCGAGATGTTAATTTTTTACTCGTTTATTAACTATGGGCATAATGCCAATCTGATTTTATTTGGTCGTAGGCTGAAAAAAACCGTAACTGCTAAATATTTTAACAAAACTTATCAAGGTACTCCAATACAGACCGTCCTTGCATCTTCACCGTACTGATGATGCTATGATAATTCTAGTTTATTCACTAAACTCGTTCACCACCATTATGGTCCACTTTCAAAAACTGATGAGCAGCTACAAACGTCTTTTCAAACAGAGTATATGAACGGTTGTCATAAGTGAATATTTTTACTATACGACGGTCACAAGACATGACGATAAACACATCTCCGTCAGAGGGCTCATGGTGAGGTTGTTCACGTATGATGGATAACTCTTGGTTATGCTTGCATCGCATTTTCGTAAAGTCACGGAGATAATAGAAGCGGTTAATACCGGTAACACTCAGCATAGACCCTCCTGTTTCTCTATCAGTCACATCAGCTCTTGATAGCTTAGGTTCTTCTGGGAGATATGCAGCCCATTGGTCATTCGCAACTCTACGAGAATGTGAACACCAGAAGACTTCGTTACTGTAGAAGATGGTTCTTGGGAAGGGCTTTCCTCCTTCCGCTCTTATTGAGCCGAAGGAGGAAGCCCATACACTTTTACTTCCACGATCTTGTTGAATGTATCCTTGTACCATTTATAGAATATATTATAAGGTACTTTATTACGTGAACAGAACTGTTCTATGGAGATGCCATTAGGCATTGCCTCCGTCTGGTACTGGAAATAGAATCTTTCCAAATCTTCACTGCTGTACATAATTCAATGTTTTAAATTCAGCAGCGAAGAT
>OBRR01000082.1_pt1 | contig 27933 bp, 18 predicted proteins | sample 1494901 | NCBI WGS metagenome assembly OBRR01 (sample SAMEA3360689, study PRJEB22359) | human gut metagenome | biome: ENVO:urban biome; feature: ENVO:human-associated habitat; material: ENVO:feces | place: Bangladesh | collected 2011
GAAAGCGCTCCCTCAGTGTTTTGAAAAATGAAACATGAAACTAAAAATGAAACATAAAAGTCGTATGTTTCATTTTTCTAAATGATTGATATTCAATTACTTTATAACAAAAAATGAAACATGAAAGATAAATCAAAGGTTTTGAAAACGTATGGATATATGTGAGACAAACTGCAATTAGGCAGATAAATTGCAGTTTACGTAAATGCTGATGAGCACACTTATAGTTTCTATAAGACACCTTGCGCCATCATGGCATGGGCAACCTTCATAAAACCAGCGATGTTGGCCCCTTTGACAAAGTTGATTTGACCGTTAGACTCCGTTCCGTAACGTAAGCATTGGTCGTGAACGGCGCTCATGATATGGTGTAGTCGTTGGTCGACCTCGTTTGCAGTCCATGAAATGTGCATGGCATTTTGCGTCATTTCAAGTCCAGAAGTTGCGACACCGCCTGAATTAACTGCCTTACCTGGAGCGAAAGGCATATTGTGTGCAATGAAGTAATCAACGGCTTCGGCTGTACAGCCCATATTGCTCACCTCGGCTACGAGACCAACGCCATTGTCACAGAGTTGTTTGGCATCTTCAAGGTTTAACTCATTCTGTGTGGCGCAAGGCAGTGCAATGTCAACATGTTGCTCCCAAGGCTTTTTGCCAGCGAAGAAGGTTGCTTCAGGATAGCGCTCAGCGTATGGTGACACAATGTCGTTGCCCGACATTCTAAGTTCAAGCATATAATCAATCTTATCGCCGCTCACACCTTTGGGATCGTAAATGTAACCATCAGGCCCGCTAAGTGTTACAACCTTAGCTCCCATTTCTGTGGCTTTTTTGACAGATCCCCAAGCTACATTGCCAAAGCCTGAAACGGCAATGGTTTTACCACTAATATCTTTGCCGTAATCTGCTAACATCTGGCGAACAAAGTAGAGGGCACCATAACCAGTTGCCTCGGCTCGTAAGATAGAACCTCCAAATTCAAGGCCTTTGCCAGTAAAGGTCCCAGTGTGTTGGTGAGTGAGTTTTTTGTACATACCAAACATGTATCCGACTTCGCGTCCTCCAACTCCGATATCACCTGCTGGTACGTCTTGGTCAGGGCCTAAGTTGCGCCAAAGTTCCAGCATAAAGGCTTGACAGAAACGCATAAGTTCAGCTTCGCTTCGTCCGCGTGGTGCAAAGTCGGACCCGCCTTTTGCGCCTCCCATCGGTAGGGTAGTGAGAGCATTCTTAAAGGTCTGTTCAAATCCTAAGAATTTTAAAATGCTGAGATTAACTGAGGGGTGAAAACGTATGCCTCCTTTGTATGGGCCAATGGCGTTGTTGAACTGTACACGGTAGCCCAGATTGACGTGTACTTCACCTTGGTCGTCAATCCATGGCACGCGGAAAGTGATGATGCGATCAGGCTCAACAAGGCGTTCGATGAGCTTAACCTGTTCAAATTCAGGGTGCTGGTTGTATACATCTTCAATTGATAGAAGAACTTCATGGACGGCTTGTAAGTACTCTGTCTCGCCTGGATGCTTGGCTTCGAGTTGTAGTATGATGTTTTCTGTTTTCATGATATAATTGGTTGTGTTATCGCTTTACTGTACAAATGTAAGTAAATGAAGCAATATTCGAACTGAATTAAGTGTAAAACATTCTTGTGTTATGCTGTAAAGCATGTCGGAACGAACTTTTTTACATTTTAGAGGGATTGTACAATGCGTTTGTAATGACAGAGAAGGCGAAGCTTGTAAGCGTTAAACAGTTGTGAGTGAATAGCGAAGCGGTGTATTTACATATTAGTGTATAAAAGAAGATTTAGTTTACAAAGTGTAATGTAAAACGATAGAATGTATAGAAATATGAAATTTTTTTAAGCATAAAGCGTTATTTTGAAATGAATATTGTATTTTTGCAAAGAAATAGGAAGTAATACGTAGCAAAGGTGAAACTTGTCACAGTATGGCCACCTATTATATAATTTATAGGAAAGTATAAAGCACAATAACATACAAGGACATTATGCAAATAAGTAACAGACTTAACGAAGGGTTGTATCGTTCAGAAAACGAGCACGATGCCTGTGGCGTTGGCATGATAGTCAATATTCATGGCAACAAGAGTCATGAATTGGTTGACTCTGCTTTGAAAGTCCTCGAGAATATGAAGCATCGTGGTGCAGAGGGTGCAGACAATAAGACTGGTGACGGCGCTGGTATTATGTTACAAATACCGCACGAGTTTATATTGCTTCAAGGCATTCCAGTGCCTGAAAAGGGATGTTATGGTACGGGGTTGCTCTTCTTGCCAAAGAACGAGACGACTCAGGGAGACATTCTTCGCGTCTTTATAGAAGAAGTTGAGCGTGAGGGATTGACACTGATGCACTTACGTGCGGTACCTACCAATTCCGAAATTTTGGGTAAGGATGCTTTGTCTACAGAGCCAGCGGTGAAACAGGTGTTTATAACGGGTGGTGATGCAGAGTCGTTGGAGCGCAGATTATATCTAATACGTAAAAGAGTAGAAAAGCGCATAACGGACAAAGACTTTTACGTTTGTTCGCTTTCGTCAAAAAATATTGTATATAAGGGTATGCTCTCTTCTACACAGTTGCGCGAGTATTACCCAGATTTAACGCAACCTTACTTTACGAGTGGTTTGGCTATCGTTCACTCACGTTTTTCAACCAACACATTCCCGACATGGGGGTTGGCACAGCCATTCCGCCTTTTAGCGCATAATGGTGAGATTAATACCATTCGTGGTAATCGTGCTTGGATGGCAGCTCGTGAGTCAGTGCTTTCAACCGAGACCTTAGGCGATATTAGTCAATTGCGTCCTATCATTCAGTCAGGCATGAGCGATTCAGCCTCGCTTGATAATGTGCTTGAGTTTTTAGTGATGTCGGGACTAACGTTGCCGCATGCTATGGCAATGTTGGTGCCTGAAAGTTTTAATGATAAGAACCCTATATCAGAGGACTTGAAAGCCTTCTATGAATATCACTCTATCTTAATGGAGCCATGGGATGGGCCTGCTGCGTTGCTCTTTAGCGATGGTCGTTATGCTGGCGGTATGCTCGATCGTAATGGATTGCGTCCTGCACGTTACCTTATTACGAAGAATGACACAATGGTGGTAGCTTCAGAGGCTGGTGTAATCAATTTTGAGGCTACTGATATAAAAGAGAAAGGACGTCTGCAGCCAGGCAAGATATTATTGATTGATACGCAGGAGGCAAAGGTGTACTATGACGGCGAGTTAAAAGAACAATTAGCAAAAGCCTATCCCTATCGCCAGTGGTTGTCAACCAATCGTATAGAATTAGACGAATTGAAGAGTGGCCGCAAGGTGGAGAATTCAGTAGACGACTTTGATGTTCGTCTTCGTGTCTTCGGTTATACGCGTGAGGACATAGAGCGCACCATTACACCTATGGCAACGAACGGTAGTGAACCTATCGCTTCAATGGGTAATGATACACCATTAGCTGTGCTGTCAGAGCGTCCACAATCGTTGTTTAGCTACTTCCGTCAACAGTTTGCTCAAGTTACTAATCCTGCTATCGACCCCATTCGTGAGGAGTTGGTCATGTCGTTGACAGAATACGTTGGGGCTGTAGGCATGAACATACTCTCTCCCAACGAGAGCCATTGTAAAATGGTGCGTTTGCCACAACCTATATTGACAAACCGACAGTTAGACATACTTTGTAACATTCGCTATAAGGGTTTCAATACTGTAAAGTTGCCAATGACGTTTGAATCGGCAAGGGGAGCGCAAGGCCTTAAGGAAGCACTAGACAATCTGTGTCGCATGGCAGAGCAGAGCGTTAATGATGGTATTAACTATATCATTTTGTCAGACCGTGGTGTAGACGAAAGTCATGCTGCTATCCCATCACTATTGGCCGTAAGCGCAGTTCATCAGTATCTGATTTCGGTGCAAAAACGTATGGAGACAGCCCTTGTCGTTGAAAGTGGTGAAGCGCGCGAAGTCATGCACGCAGCTCTTTTGATTGGTTATGGTGCAAGTGCTATTAATCCATATATGGCCTTTGCTGTGCTTGACGATTTAGTAAATCGTGGTGAAGTACAGATGAATTACGAGACGGCAGAGAAAAATTATATCAAAGCTATCTGCAAGGGACTGTATAAGGTGCTCTCTAAGATGGGTATCAGCACTTTGCGTTCCTATCGCGGTGCACGCATCTTTGAGGCTATAGGTTTGAGCGAAGACTTGTTGCGAAGCTATTTTGGCACGGATGCGAGCACGATTGGTGGTGTACATCTTGACCAAATCGCACGTGATTATGTCAAGTTCCATGATGAAGGTTATGCACCTTGTTATGAAGACAGAGAGTTAGAGGGCCTATTGCCTTATGCGGGTTTGTTTAGCTACAGAAAGGACGGTGAACAACATGCGTGGAATCCTGAAACGATTTCAACTCTTCAGTTGGCTACTCGCTTGGGTAGTTATAAGAAGTTTAAAGAGTTCACCCAATTGGTAGATCATAAGGACAAAGCAATCTTTTTACGTGATTTCTTTGACTTTAAGCTAAATCCAATCCCTATAGACGAAGTAGAGTCCGTTGACGATATTGTAAAGCACTTCGTAACGGGTGCGATGTCGTTCGGTGCTATCAGTAAGGAGGCACATGAGGCCTTGGCTCTGGCTATGAATAAGTTAGGAACTCGTAGTAATACGGGCGAGGGAGGTGAAGACAATGAGCGCTTCCACGAGACGTTTGATGGTATATCGCTTTGCAGTAAGACGAAACAGATTGCTTCAGGTCGTTTTGGCGTGACAACCGAGTACTTAGTAAATGCTGAAGAAATTCAAATAAAGGTGGCACAAGGTGCTAAACCTGGTGAGGGTGGCCAGTTGCCTGGCTATAAAGTAAACCAGATTATAGCCAAGACGCGTCACTCTATACCAGGCATTTCGCTTATTTCGCCTCCACCACATCACGATATTTATTCAATTGAAGATTTGGCTCAGCTAATCTTTGATTTGAAAAACGTTAACCCCAAGGCTCAGATTAGCGTAAAGTTGGTAGCGGAGAGTGGGGTAGGAACGATTGCTGCTGGTGTAGCAAAAGCAAAGGCTGACTTAATAGTTATATCAGGTGCTGAAGGTGGTACAGGAGCTTCGCCTGCCTCTTCTATGCGCTATGCTGGTATCTCGCCCGAAATAGGTTTGTCAGAAACGCAACAAACGTTAGTGTTGAATGGCCTTCGTGGTCAGGTGCGTTTACAGACAGATGGTCAGATAAAGACAGGGCGTGACGTAATATCAATGGCATTGCTCGGAGCTGAGGAGTTTGGTTTTGGTACGACTGTGCTGATTGTCTTAGGTTGTGTAATGATGCGTAAGTGTCATGCCAATACTTGTCCTGTTGGTGTAGCCACACAAAATCCTGAGTTGCGTGAACACTTCCGTGGTCATTATGAATACGTTGTAAACTACTTCCGCTTCTTGGCACAAGAGGTACGTGAATATTTAGCTGCAATGGGCTTTCGCCACTTTAGTGATATTGTGGGCCGTTCTGATCTTATAACGATTCGTGAAGCAGAGGCTAGTACAAAGGCTGCAACGCTCGATTTCAGTCGCTTACTTCACCGCGTCAACAACGATGCTGCGCTTCATCACGTCATTGCACAGCACCATGATATTGAAAGCGTAATGGATCAGTCTATATTGAAAGCTGCTTCGCAAGCTATCGAAAGTCAGAAAAACGTATCACTTGAGTATGCGATAGGCAATACTGATCGATCTGTTGGCGCTATGCTTTCAGGCGTTGTCGCTGCTAAGTATGGTCAGAATGGACTACCTGACGAAACGATAAATATTAAGTTCAAAGGTTCTGCAGGTCAAAGTTTTGGTGCTTTCCTTACTAAGGGAATTAACTTTAAGCTTGAGGGCGAAGCTAATGACTATTTGGGTAAGGCACTGAGCGGTGGTCGCATATCGGTTATGCCTCCAGTTCGTTCAAGCTTTAATGCAGAAGATAATACCATAGCTGGCAACACTTTGCTCTATGGTGCTACGAGTGGTGAAGTTTATATTAATGGTAAGGTAGGCGAACGCTTCGCTGTGCGTAATTCGGGTGCAGTAGCTGTAGTCGAGGGCGTTGGTGATCACTGCTGTGAATATATGACAGGAGGCCGTGTTGTCGTACTTGGTGAAACAGGACGTAACTTTGCTGCAGGTATGAGTGGCGGTGTAGCTTACGTTTGGGATAAGCATCATAACTTTGACTACTTCTGTAATATGGAGATGGTTGAGCTTTCGTTGATAGAAGACTCAGCATCGCGAAAGGAACTACACGAGCTCATTCGCCAGCATTACCTCTACACTGGTTCACAATTGGCACGTACGATGCTCAATGATTGGAGCCATTATGTTGATGACTTCATTCAAGTAACTCCTATTGAGTACAAACGTGTATTGGCTGAAGAGCAAATGCGTAAGTTGCAGCAGAAGATAGCTGAAGTTCAGCGTGATTATTAATCGTTCAGTAAGTTCCTTTTATTTAAGGAACTTACTAAACGTATCAGTATTCTTACTAAAAAATAAAACATAATAACTCATTAATTCATAACGAGAATTATGGGAAATCCTAAAGCTTTTCTATCTGTTCCCCGTCAAGAGGCTGGCTATCGTCCCATTCACGAACGTGTGGCGGACTTTGGCGAAGTGGAACAAACACTCAATACAAGTGAACGCCGATTGCAAGCATCGCGCTGCATGGATTGTGGAGTGCCTTTCTGTCATTGGGCATGCCCATTAGGCAATCGCCCACCAGAATTTCAAGATGCCATTTACAAAGGTGAATGGCAAATGGCTTATGATATTTTAACTGCTACCAATGACTTCCCTGAGTTTACGGGACGTATTTGTCCTGCATTGTGTGAAAAGAGTTGCGTGCTGAAGCTCTCAATGAATGCACCTGTAACGATTCGTGAAGACGAATGCTCTGTGATTGAAGCCGCTTTTCGTGAGGGGTATATTAAACCACAGACGTTTGTGCGTAATGGAAAGAAGGTGGCAGTCGTAGGTTCTGGACCTGCAGGACTTGCAGCTGCCAATCAGTTAAATCATCGTGGATACGAAGTTACGGTGTTTGAACAACATGAGTACGTTGGAGGTTTGTTATATTTTGGCATTCCTAACTTTAAATTGCAAAAGGCGGTGATTAATCGCCGCATTAAAATTATGGAGGCTGAGGGGATTACATTTAAGGTGAATACTCCCATAGATGTAACTCAACTGCCCGAAGGGTATGATGCCTACTGCATTTGTACAGGCACACCACAGGCTCGCGATTTAAATGTGCCAGGACGTGAACTCAAAGGGGTTCACTTTGCGCTTGAACTCTTGTCACAACAAAATCGAGTACTCGCAGGCCAAACATTTTCAGACGACGAACGTGTAACGGCTAAAGGGAAGCGCGTATTGGTAATCGGTGGTGGTGACACGGGTAGTGACTGTATTGGTACTTCTAATCGTCAAGGTGCAGTAAGTGTTACACAGATTGAAATTATGCCTAAGCCACCAGTTGGACATAATCCTAATACACCCTGGCCGCAGTGGCCCATGGTGCTTAAGACATCTTCAAGTCATGAAGAAGGCTGCGAACGTCGTTGGTTACTAACGACCAATAAATTTATTGGAACGGAAGACGGACGTGTCTGTGGTGCAGAGGTTGAAGAAGTAGAATGGCAACCTAACCCAGAAGGAGGACGTCCCCTTATGGTACCAACGGGCAAGAAAGAAGTGATAGAATGCGATATCGTATTTTTGGCAATGGGTTTCCTCCGTCCGCAACAGCCTGCATTTGCATCAAATGTTTTTGTAGCAGGTGATGCTGCAACGGGTGCAAGTTTGGTCGTTCGCTGTATAGCAGGAGGACGAAAGGCTGCCAAACAAGTAGACGAATATTTGAACCGTAAGTAAGAGATTGTACAAGAAGTAGCTAAACATGGATTGGATTGCTAAACAATACAAGATTCAATAGCTACTCGAATTTTGTTAATGTAAATAAAGTTTCCTCCCCCCATTATTTAGGGGAAGGAAACGTTAGCGTATCCTCGATGCCGCCTTGTCCACTTTTATTCATCATTATACCTTTGCTGCCATTAAATTATCAAGCGTCTTGAGTGATACAAGTGGTGCGATGGCAGTCAAACTGATAAATATGCTATGTCATGGCCGTTGCCAGTATACAAAAGAAGAAATGTTGGAAGCATATACTGGTTGTTTAGATGAACATAAGGTTTACATGCTGGGTAAGATTCGCGAATGCAATGCTTCGTTGGATACAGCGTGAATATTTCGAAGTAGCAGATTTTGCAACACAGCGTACTTTAGATAAAGATGTTCTTTACACAGCGGAGCTTCACATCTATCTTGATGACCTGTACACTATCGTTCACAATAAGGATTCACAGGGTTGCAAGGGTGTAATCATAGTAGTAGTTAAAGGAACGAATCCTGCTGACGTACTGAAGGTTCTCCTGTAACTATCTGCAGATAAGCGTGAAATGGTTGAAATAGCATAGCTTCGATAAGTCTAGCGATAATTTGCGAAACTTCGCAAAAACTCATTGAACTTTCCCAATCTCTTTTGAAAGAAGAGACTTGATATTACTAATTTTCAAACAATAGGCGCAATGCTATCAAACTTTGAAGGCATTATAATTGACGTGAATGTAAAGCGCGTGAAAACTATGCGACTTTACATTAGCCGCAACGGGCAAGCAAAACTCTCGGTTCCAATCTCTTGCCCGAAAGAAGAAGTCATGGACTTCCTACATAAAAACAAAGAGTGGCTAATTGGTGCGCTTGAACGCAGTAAGGCTCGAATTCAAAAAGAAAATCAAAAGACACAGCACGCTATGGAGCAGGGCGAGGTCTTTTACTATTTAGGGAAAAAATATGTTCTTCACGTTGAAGAACATAAACAAGTAAAAGAAATAAGCGTAAGAATTGAAGGTGAAAATTTAGTTATAGAAACTCCGAATGATTACAATGCAGACGAAATACGCAACGCTGTAAACAAGTGGTATTACAAAGAAATCAAAGCACTTATCACTCATTACGTTGATAAATGGATACCCTTAATGAACGAAAAGCCATTAAGAGCTGTACAATATAAATTATGGAAATCAAAATGGGGGACAATGATGCCAACCGCACGCATCGCGACGTTTAACATTCGCCTTATTTTCTATCCCAAAGAAGCAATTGAAAGCGTTGTTGTACACGAACTTTGCCACCTTAAAGAACCTTCGCACAATGTCCGCTTTCATGCACTCATGGCACACTATCTGCCAGACTATAAAACGCGAGAACTTGCACTCAAAAATAAATAACAGATAATCCCCACGAAGGAACCTCCTTCACGAGTATTATCTTTATAAACAATTTTCCACCCTCTTTTTTAGAAGGTGGAAATTTGTAATTAGTAATTGATATTTATCGCTGTGGGATAGATGCGTTGTGGGTCGTAAAAAGTTGCAAGTGATTCTTGCATGTATTTCAAGTCGAGTTGTGGACGCTTATTATAAACTACCTTGCCGTTGACTTTTACTGTAACTTTGTTGGTAAGGTCTACTAAATGCTCATCTAAGTAAAGGACGAAAGAACCGTTTTGGGCATTTGTATAGCTTTTCTTAAATTTTAATTCTATACCATAAATAGGGTCACGCTCAATGGTTTTATAGCAAACGTTTTCGACGACAATGTTTACTTCGTTGTCGTTGATGTTGACATCGTATCGGGTGCGAAGTTTCTCGTTAGGTCGCTTTATTACTCGCAGATTGTAAAAACCAGTTCGGTGCTCTCCGTCCATTTCAAAGTCCTCCCACGTGAAGTGAGTAGGGTAAGGGTTGCGGGTAAAATGACGTAGCCAGGGAGTTGTTTGAGAATAGTCTATGAAGTGCTGACGGTTGGCTTCAAGTTCTACCTTATGTCGATAGCCTGCGGGACTGAGTTGTTCCAAACTATCAAGTGATTGTAACGTGTAGCGAGTCAGAAGATTGCGATAGAAACCTGTGTCATTAGCCCCCGTTCGCAGTATGAAACCAATATTGCCCAGATTTTCAGTAGGAGCATTTTTAAGTGGTTCTCCTCCAGCCATAGGGCCTGCTGCAGCCCAATAATCAGCATAATACGAAGCTAAGCGTTGTGACCCATAACCGCCTTCTGATATACCGAATACATATAATTGGTTAGAGTTGATACTATCAGATAGTAAAGCATTTCGCAGCAATGCTCGCCAAGCGTATTGTTTGCTCTTCTGCCACCACCTGTACCATTGGCCTTCATTGGGTATTTGGGGAATAAAGTAAGCAGAAGGTGCATCTTTGAAACTTTGAGCCAAAGCAAGTCCTGTTTGCCATTCTTGTTGTTTGGGACCAGAACCGTGAAGATAAATAAATAGGGGAAAGCCCGCTGTGGGTTTTTCGCCTTTATATCCGTAGTAAAAGGGGAGGGTGGCATTGGGTTCTAAACTATCTGGTAATTGCCAACTTGAGGGATTGCATGTGGCTAAACTCATGAGGTGAGGCAGTGTGATTTGATTGTACTGTCGATTGGTTGCTTGCCAGGCTTGCCAAAGTTCATGACGTTTAGCCGTAATTTGCTTTACTGAGATTCGTTGACTTTGTGCTTGACCAACTTCACCTTTCATTAAGGTTTGATAAAAATAGTCTTTTGCAGATGGGTTGTTTTTTCCGTGTGTTTGTATAAGAGTTACGGATAGAACGAACGCAAATAAATGTCTAAGTCTCATGGAATTGAAATGTCTTTTTTATAAATTTGATAGTACCGCGTCGGTTATCATTGCAATGTCCTCGTCAGATTTATTAGCTGCGTGTAGTAAATCCTTATCATTGTTTAAGAACGCTATGTCAGGATTATCAGCGATTGCTTTACGATAACGTGAGATGGCTTCAGCTATGTTACCCGAAAGCCATGCAGAGTGACCCGCATTGAAATAGTCTGTTGGAGTAGGATTGTCATCTAAGACTTTTGTATAGTACTTTTCTGCTTGAGAATACTTCTGCGTTAACAGCGAACACCATGCAATGGCTCGTTCTGTTACCCGTGTTTTGGGTGCTAAATAGTCTGCCTTAAATAGGTACTTGAATGCTTCTTCATACTGTTTGAGGTGGATGTGGCATTCTGCTTGTTTAAGTGCAATGGAAACATCTTCATTATTTTGTTCCGCCAATTGGTCGTAGTATGTAAGTGCCTTGGTGTACTCTCCCATTTGAGAGTAGCAATGGGCAAGTCGCTTTAATGTCCATTGAGAATGTCCCTTCAATAGATCTGATTGTTTGTAACACTCAATAGCCTTTCTTATGTTGCCTTCGTGTTCGTTACAGATGCCCCACTTTTGTAGCACTTCTGCATCATAGTTGTTAGGTGAGAGCTGTTCAAAGAGTTTGTTTGCCAAGGCATATGATTGGTCTTTAAACACGAAGTTTATCATGCGCAAGAGGAAACTATCATCACGCAGCATCTTGTCAAAAGGCGCGTAATTCACGATAAATAGGTCATGTTGGAAGGGGTTCGTAAATTGTTCGTGATGTAAGAAGAGGTTGCAAAATCTATAAAAGCCTTGTACGTATGAGCGGAGTTCATTCTTAAACAAGGTCTCAGCATCAGTTTCGTGATTAGTTTGGACTTCTTCCAATCGTTCAAGCATACTTTCTTGGAACTTGTCATTCTTAAGTTGAGAAGGTATGTGCGTTGACATCATACACAACGAATATTTGTCAGAGTCGCAAAGTCCCACGTTATTAATCATAAGTCTTGTAAGACGACTTTCGCGCGCACTTTCAGGTACTTCTGGGTGATTTAGCGTAAAGGGCCAAAACCAATTGCTTACGGTGTTGAAAAACGGGAAACGTTGTTTCATTATTTTGAATGAACCCATATACATGTCAGCCCCACGTTGTTGTAGTTCAACAAACTCATGCATATAGTCATTTAGTTTTTTATCTTGCGCGTTATCGCTCCATTCAGGATTAAAGTCTTCCTCACTTAATTTTTCATTTAATTCATCAAGTCCTGTATTGGTATCAATGTTTAGCTTTTCTATGCGCTTCATCATTTGGGGTATAATCTCTTCTTGTAAATTGCGTTCAATGCGCTTTGTCTCAAGGCTTAAGAAGAGTTGCATTTGTAAGTGCTCAATTTCTTTTGAAAATCGAGGGAGGTCGCACATTAATTCCAAGCGTGTGTCTACATCTGGATAGAGTGCAATGCGTTCAGAATGAATGATGTGTGTAAAAATGACTCCGACTAATGCGCGGACACGTAGCTTAATGTTTGTTGAGAGTGCGGCATCAATTAGTATACGATACTTTGCGATGTCAAAAAACTGCATTGCGGCTATGGTTGTAGCACTAAGGAGTAAACATTTGTCGATTTCATTGACCGCGTTATTTGCCATATAATTTGCTACCGTTAACTCATCATCTGCAGTCCATGCCGCTGAAAGCCAGATTGCATCAAACTTGTCGCGTAAGGGATACTGGCTATAGAGAATATCAGACAATGTATAATCATTTCCATAGAGTTGGCATAGTGTGCGAAAACTTGTAGCATAGATAGTCGTGTCGTTCATAAGTAAGCCAACTCTATTGAGCACTTCTGCTAATTCATAGGTGCGACGTTTAAATCCAACGTACATCTTGTTGCGCTCAGGGTCGTCAACACCTTTTGCCATATAGCTTAATAGTATTTGATATGACTCAAGTAATGTGTCAGTTTCTTCTTTCACACTCCATGATTTTAATGTTGTAGCCATACCTTGCAATAACTGTAGGGCCGATAACAAATGCTCCTGTCGCAACGCTTCTACTATATCTTTATACAAATATTGATATGTTAACTGTTTCATATTTGCCTATCTTGTTTACTACTGATATGACACGTTTTTAGAATTTTATAGTATCTGCAATGTTTTGCGGTATCTTATAGTCTTTTTGCAGAATGATACTATATGCCTTAGCTCCTTTTATTCGTATTGAGTCGAGTGCTATTTTACGTCCTCTTTCGAGCAAATCCCATTGCTTTTTCTTGTTGGCGTCTTCGGACTTACGCACTTTCATAACAAAGGCACCACAGGACTGACTTTTAGATTGTTGAGCAATACAACGGTGTCCATTGGCTAAGGCTAATGAAGTATAAGGCCACGTGAGTAGTGCTGCATCGACTTGGTCGCCTTTTAGCATCAGAGCTCGGAGGCGTAAGTCGTTAATTTGTGGAAAAAATATATCATCACTATTTATTTTAGCCTGTTTGAGTAGGGTGCTAAGCCAAAGTTCTTCGTCTGTTGAACGTGCTATCGCGACGGTGCGCCCAACTAAGGCTTTCAAGGAATTAATACGTAACGTACCACATGTGAATAATTGCCATTGTTGCGTCCCACGCCATAACACTTTTGTTTGAGTCATTTTTCCTCCATAATGTGCTATACGCGTTAAATCAGCCCATCCTCCGTCAGCGATGCCCATGAGTGTTGTGTCACAGTCCATTTGTGAAGGGTAAGATGCTATCTGTATTTTCAGCCCAAGTGAATCGTATATGCCAGTGCGCTTGGCGTAATAGAGGGGTAAACAATCGTGGTTGGGAACTAAGGCTATATGTAATGCAGCGCTGTCGTAGCGTTCTACTCCAAATTTTAAAGGTTCATTAGGCTGTTCCTTGCTGCATGAGTTAGCAAAAATGATTGCTAATATAGTGACGATAAAGAGTAAGTGCTTGTTCATTGATAAAAGAAAGAAGTTTAGAAGTTTAGCGGAAACGTTAAAGCTAAACCTTTAGCGTTTACCTATAAACCTCTAAACTTCCGTTTTTAAAACTAATTCGAATGTAATATCAAGGCATTACATAGAATTGCTTAGCCTTCTATAGCAGCAACACCTGGAAGAGTCTTACCCTCAATTGCTTCGAGCAATGCGCCACCACCAGTTGAGATATAAGAAACCTTGTCGGCCATACCAAACTTGTTGATGCATGCTACAGAGTCGCCACCACCGATAAGTGAGAAGGCACCATTAGCTGTAGCCTTAGCAATGGCCTCAGCAATTGCTTTTGAACCACCAGCAAAGTTGTCAAATTCAAACACACCTGCAGGACCGTTCCAAAGAATAGTCTTTGCGCCTTCAATAGCAGCTGCAAATGATTTGCGAGTTTCAGGACCTGCATCTAAGCCTTCCCAACCTTCGGGGATAGCACCAGCGGGGCAAACCTGTGTATTGCAGTCATTTTTGAAGTCGTCACCTGCGATGCAGTCTGTACCAAGAACCAAGTTTACACCATTCTCCTTGGCTTTCTTCATAACGTCAAGTGCAACGTCAAGCTTGTCGTCTTCACAGATTGACTTACCAATGTGTCCACCTTGTGCCTTGGCAAAAGTATATGTCATACCACCGCAAAGAATCAAGTTGTCAACTTTACCCAAAAGGTTTTCGATGATACCAATCTTTGTTGATACCTTTGAACCACCCATAATGGCTGTAAACGGACGCTTGATGTTGTCAAGTACGTTCTTTACTGCTTGAACTTCCTTCTCCATCAAGTAGCCGAGCATCTTGTGGTCAGCATCGAAGTAGTCTGCGATAACGGCAGTTGAAGCGTGCTTGCGGTGTGCAGTACCAAAAGCATCATTGATGTAAATATCAGCGTATGAAGCTAAAGTCTTAGCAAAAGCCTTTTGGCTTTCCTTCATAGCTTTCTTTGCCTCACCGTATGCAGGGTCTTCCTTGTCAATACCAACAGGCTTTCCTTCTTCTTCAGGATAGAAACGAAGGTTCTCAAGTAAGAGCACCTCGCCTGGTTGTAATGCAGCAGCAGCGTCTTGTGCCTTTGCACAGTCAGGAGCGAACTGAACCTTTACGCCTAACTTCTCGCTTACAGCGTCAACAATCTGTCCAAGTGAGAACTTGGGATTAACCTTGCCTTTGGGTTTACCCATGTGGCTCATAATGATGAGTGAACCACCGTCAGCCAATACTTTTTTCAAAGTAGGAAGGGCACCACGAATACGTGTGTCGTCGGTAATCTTACCATTCTCGTCAAGGGGAACATTGAAGTCAACGCGGACAATCACTTTCTTGCCCTTAAAGTCGCAAGTTTCAATAGTCATAGTGATATAATAAATTTAAAAAGAGTTTATTGTTCTATTGGTTAAAGTACGAAGATAAACGAAAGGCTCGTTCACCTTTGCTCAGCAAAGTTAATGCAAAGGTGGTTAACACAAAAGTTTTTTGATGAAAAAGTTTATTTTGTATTAGTTTGTACGTATTTTTGCACAGTAAATATTAAACCCCCAAAAATGGCTGACGGAAATTTTAATAAAACGCACCTTCCCTATCGTCCGTTTCAAAGCGGTGTTAATGCAGGTAGAGCGCAGATGCACACACTTGCTATAAGTGCTTTTAAAAAATGGATGACTGAACAAAATTTTAGCGACGAAGAGATGACTCTGCATGAGATGCGTTTCAGAACCTTATTGCCCTTATAATTAAGGGTTTATATTGATTCGTGTAGGTAGCGGTTAGCTCATTTCCTCAAAACTATTATCTTTGAAGTCATGGATACAAATATGCTTTTTTCAATAGCTCTCAGTTTGTCTTCTCCTTGGAAAGTAGTGAAGAGTGAGTTTCTTATTTCCATAGGTAGTAACGTTCGCGAATTTCATATCTAGATAGACTTTGAGAACATGGCTTCGTGCACTCTGCGTGAAGTCAAATCCGTGCGCGATACCATAAGATTCTATGAGGATGAAATTCTTAACTACTTTGACGGACGTAAGACAAACGCTTCAGCTGAATCGCTGAACTCAAAGATCAAATGCTTTCGCGCACAGGTAAAAGGAGTCATAGACATGCCATTCTTCATGTATCGTTTAGCAACAGTTTTGGGTTAGTATCTGCACAGCCCTCCACAGGGTTTGTCGGGTGCGCCAATAATACTTTCAGTTCTTTTCTGATAATTCACTATCAATCTTCATATTCGCTAAGTTTCTTATCTCATCAATTGAAGCATTGGGATATTTTAGGCTAAATAAAGTTTTTAGTGCATCTGCTGCAAATTTAGCAGCCAGTTCGAAAGAATTATTAAAAGCCTCTTTTTCATTTAGCATATATGTACCGATAGCCATGTAAGCATAGATAGAAGGTTGCGTGATATGAATGTGTGGCAATAAATTGTATATGTCATGCCACAAAGGTAACGCATCGCGAAAATATTGTGCATTAACTAATAATTGCAGTATTAACAGCAATTCATTATCCTCTATTTTGGGACTATGTATGGCTTTGTAATAGCAACTGATCGCAAGGGTACTGTTCTTAAATTCACTACAAATATTTCCCATTTGAGTGTAAATGGAAGATAATGAGTTGCCTAACATCGCAAGCGATAGTATTGTCTCTTCAGCATTATCTATGTCATTGCAACTTATGTAGAGGTATACAAGGTCGTTGATTATCCTTACTCGATCAGGATTCTCGAGTGGACATAATCGCAGCGCATCTTGTAAAGGGGGCTTTGCCTCGTCTATTCGACCTGCAGCATAAAGTTGTTCACCTGCATACATCCTTATGCTATAATCATCAGGAATAACCTTCATGTAATCCAGACATAGAGCAAGTCCCCGCTTATTATCACTCATTGCAAATGTTGCAAAAACTTTTAAACTCATGGCACGTTGGTTGTTCCTATTGATTGCTAACGCATAGTCACAACTCTGAATACATTCAGCATATTTTTGGCACTTTTGTTGAATATCTGCTAATTGAGTCCATGCATTGGTATCGTATGGATTTGCATCAACTAATCTATTGGCTGCCTTAATGCTTTTAGTATACAGTTGTAATTGGAAATATGCGTCAGCTATCAATTCGTCAACATGTGTTCGTAAGGAATATTTTTGAGGAATTGCTAGTAGATATTTTAATGCGCGTTGTTGATACCCATAGTCTAATAGCATTTCACCCATATCTAAGAACCAATCATAGTCGTCATTTAACATGGTTGGTGGTAGGCAGTCTTTTATTCTCTTCTCTGCTTTATCTAATCTGCCACTTGCAACGTCCCACTCGATATAAAATAGTTGAACATCTTTGTTTTGTTGGTTGGGTATATTACGAATAATGTTAAGGCCTTCACTCCAATGTCCCAAGGCTCTTGCTCTATATGCTTTAACAACTAATACTTCTTCACTATTTGGGTGTAACTTTTCTGCGAAACGCATTAATTGTTCTGCTTCATATCGTTTTCCTTGTTTTTCGTAGTACTCTTCTATGTCCATCAGAACCGATGCATCCATATAAAACGTTTTGCCCAGTGAAATGTTTCTTTCGTATTCTTTAATGGCTTGTTCTAAGTATTGATCCATATCGTTCTTATTTTTATCTTTAACAGATATTTGTTCAAGAAATGAAAAAAATAAAAGGCTACACTATGCTATCAGTTATAACTTCTAATGCAAGTGTAGCCGTTTTATATATATCTTTGGCTCTCGCACAAAGGTGCTTTCAAGCCTTACATATTTATTTTTGTTTAGCCCAAGTATCCTTTAATCCTACGGTACGATTGAAGATAGGATGTTCAGGCGTAGAGTTCTTATCTGCTGTAAAATATCCTGTGCGTTGGAACTGTAAGTAGCGGTTTCCAGTAGGATTCTCAACAGCAAACTTCTCAACATAACAATTGGTCAAAACAGTGAGTGAATCTGGATTAAGTAATTCGCGGAAATCGCGCTCATCAGCAGAAGGATTCTCAACATTAAAGAGTCTGTCATACAATCTTACTTCAGCTTTCACGCAGTGTCCGATACTTACCCAATGAAGAGTACCCTTCACTTTACGGTTCGCACCTTCCATACCACTTTTGCTATTAGGATCATATTCAGCATATATCTCTTCAATCGTTCCGTCTGCAGCTTTCTTACAGCCTGTACACTTGACAATGTACGCATTTTTTAATCGTACTTCCTTGCCAGGAACCATACGGAAGAACTTTTTAGGAGCGTCTTCCATAAAGTCAGAACGTTCCAACCATAATTCACGACTGAATGTAATGCTATGTGTACCATCCTCTTCACGCTCAGGATTGTTGATAGCTTCCATTTCTTCGGTCTTTCCTTCTGGATAATTGGTGATGACAAGCTTTACTGGGTCAAGTACTGCACTAACTCGCAGTGCACGAGCATTCAAGTCTTCGCGAGCAGCAGCTTCAAGCATTGCATAGTCATTAAGGGCATCAAACTTGGTATAACCAATCATGTCGATGAACTTGCGCACGGCTTCAGGTGAATAACCTCGACGACGCAAACCACAAATGGTCGGCATTCGGGGATCATCCCAACCATCTACCAAATGCTCTTGTACCAATGCCAACAACTTGCGCTTCGACATTACCGTATACGTTAGGTTCAAGCGATTAAACTCGTACTGACGTGGACGATTGTCATCTAAATCTTTATCCTCTTTTAATTCATCAATAAAGTGATCATATAAGGGACGATGAGGTACGAACTCAAGCGTACAGATAGAATGTGTTACGCCCTCAAAGTAATCGCTCTGACCATGTGCAAAGTCGTACATGGGGTAAACCTTCCACTTATTACCAGTGCGATGATGCTCTTTATTGATGATTCTATAAATGATAGGATCGCGGAAGTGCATATTAGGATTTGCCATATCGATTTTGGCACGAAGTACCATGGCTCCCTCAGCAATTTCGCCCGAATTCATTCTCTCAAATAACTGTAAGCTTTCTTCGATAGGGCGATTTCTGTAAGGACTTTCAACACCTGGTTGTGTAGGTGTGCCCTTTTGAGCTGCAATTTCTTCGCTTGTTTGCTCATCAACATAGGCTTTGCCTTCTTTGATTAGACGAATGGCAAAATTCCAAAGCTTCTGGAAGTAGTCAGACGCATGGTAAATGTTACCCCACTTAAATCCAAGCCATTCAATGTCTTGCTTTATGGCTTCAACATACTCTGTATCCTCCTTTTGTGGATTTGTATCATCAAAGCGTAGATTGCATACTCCACCAAACTTTTGTGCTACACCAAAATCCATACAAATAGCTTTGGCATGGCCAATGTGAAGGTAACCATTAGGTTCGGGCGGGAAACGTGTCTGAAGTCTACCGCCATTTTTACCTTCTTTCAAGTCATTGGCAACAATTTGCTCAATAAAGTTTAAACTCTTTTTTTCTGAGTTCTCGTTATTTGTCGTTTCAGTCATTTTTTTGATAATAAGTGAAAAAGATAGAAGCAATGCTTTCTCAAGTTATATTACTTCTTACCAGATCAGATTTATTAATTAGCCATTTCAGATATAAACTTAATACGAACAAGTCTGATTTCCTCTTCAGTGTAATCAGCTCCCAATTCGTCAAACGCTTCGTCTAAGTCATCGGTTTCGCTTTCTCTGAAATATTGATAGATGTCGTTAATGCTGTCCTCGTCCATTACTTCGTTAATGAAGTAGTCAATGTTTATACGAGTTCCCGCATACACGATCGATTCGATTTCATCTAATAACTCGTCAAATTCAATGCCATTGGCTACTGCAATGTCGTCAAGAGCAACTTTTAAGTCAATGCTATGAATAATTCTATTCTTTTTTTGCGTTTTGTCTGCAACAGTGCGAATGTGAAGGTCCTCAGGACGTTCAATGTCGTTTTCTTCGCAATGCTTTTTTATGAGTTTACAGAACTCAGTGCCATAACGCTTAGCTTTGCCCGCACCAACTCCAGGAATGTTTTGCAATTCCTCAATGGTTTGTGGGTAGAAGGTTGCCATTGCTTCAAGCGAGTTATCTTGAAAAATAACATAAGGTGGAACTTCGAGCTCTTTTGATAAAGTCTTTCGCAAGTCCTTCAGCATGCTATATAATGCAGGGTCAACTGCGATAATTGACTCGTCTTGCATTTCAGATTCAGCTTCTTCGTCAAAATTCCTATCTTCTGTAATTTCGAAGGTTGTGGGCTTCTTCATGAATTCACGTCCTTTATCTGTCAATTTCAGTACACCATAGTTGGTAATGTTCTTTTCAAGATACCCTGAGATAAGTGCTTGACGTATAACTGCATTCAATAGCCGTTCGCTTGTCTCTTCACAGCAACCAAAACACTCTAGCTCGTCATGGTGATAGTCACTAACATTTTCTGTACGATTTCCCAGAAGAATGTCTTTTATATAATCATCAGCGAAGTTTTCTTTAGTAGTTAGAACAACTTCTAAAACATTCAACAATACTTTCTTAGCTTCCACTTTTTCTTTAGGGTGTAAACAATTGTCGCAATTGCCACAATTATCGCGTTCGTAATTTTCTCCGAAATAATGGAGAAGAAGTTTTCGACGACACAGCGAACTTTCGGCGTATGCGGCGGTTTCTCTTAGGAGCTGTCGGCCTATGTCTTGTTCTGCCACAGGCTTGCCCTCCATAAACTTTTCTAACTTTTTTAGGTCTTGTCTTGAATAAAAGGCGATACACTTACCTTCACCTCCGTCACGGCCAGCACGCCCAGTTTCTTGATAATATCCTTCAAGGCTCTTGGGTATGTTGTAGTGAATGACGAACCTTACGTCAGGCTTATCAATTCCCATTCCGAATGCTATGGTTGCAACAATAACATTGATGCGTTCCATCAAAAAGTCATCTTGCGTTCTTGAGCGTGCGGCCGAATCCATTCCAGCATGATAAGCCTCAGCTTTTATATCATTTGCCTTTAGAATCTCAGCTAACTCTTCAACCTTCTTCCTGCTCAAGCAGTAGATTATTCCGCTACACGTTGGTCTTTGTTTAATAAACTTGATAATGTCGCGGTCAATATCTTTTGTCTTAGGCCGGATTTCGTAATAAAGGTTGGGTCTATTAAAGGAACTTTTGTAAGTTATGGCATCTAATATACCTAAATTCTTTTTAATGTCGGTTGCTACTTTTACGGTAGCTGTAGCTGTTAAAGCTATAACGGGAGCATTACCTATACTATTAATTATAGGCCTAATCTTACGATATTCAGGCCTAAAATCATGTCCCCATTCCGATATACAATGTGCTTCATCAACAGCGTAAAAAGAAATTTTTATCGTCTTTAAGAAATCAATATTGCTTTCTTTCGTCAGCGATTCAGGAGCCACATACAACAATTTTGTGATGCCTGATCGAACATCGCTTTTAACCTTTTCTATTTGACCTCTTGTAAGAGAAGAATTCATAAAGTGGGCAACACCATCATTCTGGCTAGAATGACGAATCATATCCACTTGATTTTTCATCAAGGCAATAAGCGGTGATATAACAATAGCCGTACCTTCCATAATAAGCGATGGCAATTGATAGCAAAGGGACTTACCACCACCTGTTGGCATTAGAACGAACACATTTTTTCCTTCAAGAAGTGATTTTATTATCGTCTCTTGATTACTTTTAAATGTGTCAAAGCCAAAGTATTGCTTTAACGCTGTTTTCAACTGTATTTCTTCCTTCATAGCTTTTTTGGTTGCTTAGAGGTTAGGGGCTTACACTAGTATTTTATTCACCTTAATAGGCTTCTAAAATATTGGTTTTATGCTTTTACCTAAGCAAAGGTATAACAAATTTCTTGAAAATAGTATATGTGGTATGCATTTATTTACATGAAAATTCATCTCTTTTCGCCTATTAATATAAAAGCAAAAAGAGATGAATTAAAATTGATGACTTATTTATTTTTTTGTAAATAATCTATATGTATTATTTACAAGCTGTTACGCTTCTCCATTTGTGCTTCAGCATACGCCTTGCTAACTACAAATTTTCGTTTCGATGTAGACGGAATTTCAAACATCGCATCCATCATGATCGTTTCTACGATAGAACGTAAACCACGAGCGCCTAACTTAAATTCTACAGCCTTGTCAACAATATAATCAAGCGTTTCCTGTTCAAAAACAAGGTCAACATTGTCCATCTTGAAAAGTTTAATATACTGTTTTACTATAGAGTTCTTAGGTTCAACTAATATGCGTGCAAGAGCTTCCCTATCAAGCGGATTAAGATAGGTAAGCACTGGTAGACGACCTATAATCTCAGGAATCAAACCAAACGACTTTAAATCTTGCGGTTCAATGTATTTCATTAAGTTTTTTGGGTCAATCTTCTTTGCATTCTGCACAGAATTGTAACCAACCGTGTGAGCGTTCAAACGTTGTGCAATACGTTTTTCAATGCCATCAAATGCGCCACCGCATATAAATAATATATTGCGAGTATCAACATGAATGTAATCTTGATCAGGGTGCTTTCGTCCGCCCTTTGGGGGGACATTCACCATCGTACCTTCAAGTAATTTGAGCAAACTTTGTTGCACACCTTCTCCACTAACATCACGTGTGATAGAAGGATTATCAGCTTTGCGGGCAATTTTGTCTATTTCGTCTATAAACACAATACCTCGCTCAGCTTTTGCTACATCGTAGTCTGCAACTTGGAGCAAACGTGAAAGTATACTTTCAACATCCTCTCCGACATAACCTGCTTCTGTAAAAACCGTTGCATCTACAATGGTAAAGGGTACGTCAAGTAGTCTAGCTATAGTGCGTGCAAGTAAGGTTTTACCAGTACCCGTAGAACCAACCATGATGATGTTTGATTTTTCTATTTCAACATCATCGTCCTCGCTCATTTTTTTGTTGTCAGCTTGAGCTAAACGTTTATAATGGTTGTAAACGGCAACGCTCATAAAACGTTTTGCATCATCTTGCCCAATAATATATTGATCTAAGTATTCCTTAATATCCTTAGGCTTTGGAACGTCTTTCAGATTAATCCTTTTAGCTTGCCCCTTTTGCTTAGCATTACCCAATACTTCATCAGGTAAGAATTCCTCAAGCATTTTATAGGCATTTTGAACGCAGTCTGAACAAATGTAACCATTCACGCCTGTTAGCAACATGGGTACTTCGTTCTCAGAACGTCCACAGAAAGAGCATTTTCTTTTTGAATTTGCCATTATTCTACGTTCTTCTTTTTAGATTCAAATATTTTGTCTATCATACCATACTCTTTTGCCTCTTGAGCTGTCATCCAATAGTCACGATCCGAATCGGCCCATACTTTATCAAAGTCCGTATGTGAGTGTTCAGCGATGATAGTGTAAAGTTCATTTTTGAGCTTTTGAATTTCACGTGCAGTAATTTCAATATCCGAAGCCTGTCCTTGTGTGCCACCCATTGGTTGGTGAATCATCACGCGGCTATGGGGTAGGGCAGAGCGCTTGCCTTCTTGACCTGCAACCAGTAACACGGCAGCCATCGAAGCCGCCATGCCCGTACAAATGGTGCAAACATCGCTCTGAATAAACTGCATCGTGTCATAAATCCCCAATCCTGCATAAACAGAACCACCAGGAGAGTTAACATAAATAGAGATGTCCTTGCCAGGGTCTGTTGAATCAAGATATAATAGCTGTGCTTGCAATGTATTAGCTGTATAATCGTCAATTTGTGTACCTAAAAAGATGATTCTGTCCATCATTAATCTTGAGAACACATCCATTTGTGTTACATTCAACTGACGCTCTTCTAATATATAGGGGTTAAGATATTGGTTCTGGCACTTGATAACATCGTCAAGAACCATAGAACTTATGCCGGCATTTGATGTGGCAAACTTTTTAAAGTCAGATGTTACATTCATAACTAATATTTTTTAATAGCCACTTTTGTCATAGTAGCCTAAGAGTAATAAAAAGTGCAAACACACAAATTCTTGAAAGCAATTCTATAGGACTGATAATCAATGCCTCTGAAAATTGATTTTATAATTTGTATGTTTGCACACTTATTAATAATGTTTGTGCATTCTTTAATGCAAGCAGAGATTACTTGTTCTCTTCAAACATTTTTGCAAAGTCTTCACTTGAGATGCTCTTGTGGTTGAGCTTTACAACCTGTTTAAGGGATTCGCCCAACTTTTGATCAACACAACGATCAACGAGTTGGTTAACTTGCTCTTGGTGTTTCAACATCTCCTGAGCGTAGTTTTCAAGGTATTCGTCAGGAATGTTGTTCATGCCATATTGTGCAAATTGGAAGCGAGCGGCTTGTACAGCTGCAGCCTTAATGTCCTTGTCGTTTACCTTAATTTTGTTAGCCTTAACCAACTGTTCCTTGATGAGCTGCCACTTGAGTTCTTCAATGCTCTTAGCATAGTTATCCTCAATGAACTTATCATCCTTGTCCTTATTGTTGGCCTTCATTATTTTCTTCAACAAGTCGTCAGCAAATTCAAGTTCGCCAACCTTTTGTTCCATGTAGGCGCGTACATCGAGCAAGAATTTGTAGTCGCTATCGTTTTGTTGAAGTTCGTTGATGCTTTCTTTGATTTTGTTGCGGGCCTCCTCTTCACTATGAACCTCATCCTTACCAAATACTTTGTCAAAGAACTCTTGATCAAGTGTAGCAGGTACAAAACGACTAATTTCGTTTACTTGGTAGCTAAAGTCGCCTGTATGGTTAGCAACGTCTTCTTTTTCCACCTTCAATAGTGACATTAACTCAGCTTCGTTAGCCTCGTACGCTGTAGTGGGGTTGAAAGTGATTACATCGTTCTTCTTAGCAGCTTCGAAGATCTTCTTTTGATCGTCGTTTTTAAAGTAAGCGGGCATTAAAGATGCTGTTTCAATTACGATGCCATCTTCTTTGGGTTGGCCATTTTCGTCAAGTTCAGCCAAAGTACCACGGAGAATGTCGCGTTCTTCGTATGAGTCAACACTCTCAGGGTGACCAGCTTGCTGTTGGAGTGCACCGAGTTGCTTTGTGATTAAATCCTCGCTTACTTCGATATCGTAGTAATCGATCGTATCTTCTTCGCTGAGTTCAGCCTTAAACTTAGGAGCAATAGCAATGTCAAAGATAAAAGTGAAGTCATCTTGCTTCTCTATATCTTGAGGCTCTTGCTTATCACTGCCAAGAGGCTCACCCAACATGTTAATCTTCTTCGTCTTGATATAGTCGAAAAGGCTATCCTGAAGTAACTTGTTTACTTCTTCGGCTTTAGCCTGAACGCCGTACATTTTCTTAACAAGTCCAGCAGGAACATGGCCAGGTCGGAAGCCAGGCATCTGTACTTTCTTACCTAAGTCCTTCAATGCTTTGTTAACATTAGCTTCATAGTCAGCCTTTACCATGTTGATTGTAAGCACACCGCTTACTTTGCCAACTTTTTCAAATTGAATATCCATTTTGTTGTTTTCGGTTTTTTGAAATTCTTTTTTTAGCCCTTTTTATTCGAAATCTGAAACCCTTAGGGCATAAGCGGTGGCAAAATTAATATTTTTCTCTGAGAAACAATAAAATTGTAGTCATATTTTTACTTGATAGTTGAAAAACCTCTCTAATCAATACTTCGTTAAATTTTATGCTACATCAGCAGATAATCCAAATATTTCATTCACCATCTCGTTATTTAATTGCGTGTTTGGGATTAACCCAGACCCACAAGTTATTGAAAAACTTTTCAAAGAACTCATTTTATTTACCGCTAAAACTGCTTAGGCTTGGCTAATTTTTAACGAACTATTAGACAGTGGAGACATTTTCGGACTTTTTCGGGGAAAAGGTAAAGGATGAGTCGACAAGGTATCGTGAGTATAAGGATCTGAATGATTTGCTGCGAGGGAAAAAGCGGTAAGAACATTTGGTGGTTGTTCAATGAAGGGCCTTTGTTCAATAGGATTGGACATTGAGCCTCATTGAACATTCATTCCCTATAAGAGAAACCATAACGAATTATGTTATTGACCAATGATTTACATGTCCAAAGGACATAGCCAGATTAGGTGTGTTAATCATGCGAAATCAAGGCAATATGTTTGATTTTTACAAATCAACGTTTTTCATTTGACTGGCATAATTAAAGCTTCTTCTAAGAAGGTATGCTATTTTTTTAACTGTTTAAATCAAATGAATAACCTTGTTTTTACAAAATCAAGGCATAGTATTTGATTTAGCAAAAGAAAAGTATTATATTTGCATCAGTAATCATCAAATTTAAAGTCTATGATAAAAGGTGTTATCACTGGAGATTTAGTAAACTCCACCAATATAGCTGCCAAATGGAGGCAAACAGTAGTAGATGCGTTGCATGTATGCGTTGAAGAATCCATTCCACTAACTCCAGTAAAGTTAGAGATGTATCGGGGAGACAGTTTCCAAGTTGTTGTTGACAAACCAGAATATGCATTAGCCATAGCCATTGCACTTAGGGCAAAACTAAAAGCCGAAACCCCAGATGGACAAAAGCTGTGGGATGCAAGATTGGCCGTTGGTGTAGGTGAGATCTCTTTTGAAAGCGACAATATAGTAACCAGTGATGGAGAAGCGTTCAGACTATCAGGTCATTCTTTTGACCATATAGGGAAAAAAAGGTTGAGCATATCAACTCCATGGTCCGATTTTAATGCCAACATAGAACTTGTCACTCGTTTTGCAGATGACTTAATTACATCATGGACAGCAAAACAGGCAAGGGTTGTTTATCAATCAATGCTTTTCCCAAAACTTCAAAAAGATTTGGCTGAAGAATTAGATATGACAAGGCAAAACTTTAATTACCATTGGAGTTCTGCAAGAGGACAGCTTATCTTGGACTACGTTGAATATTTTAAATCGTTAATCTCAAAATACGTAAGACAGTAATGTGGAAACACTCATTATACTAGTAAAGTTACTCTGTGCTCATTTGTTTTCAGATTTCATACTGCAGACCGATAGAATCAATAGCGGAAAGCGCAAACCTGGCATAAAAGGAACGGGTTGTTTGATCCTTCACAGTTTTACACATGCATGTATAGCATATTTATTGGTGGCAGATTGGTCATGCTGGCTAATTCCTGTCATCATATTCATTAGCCATTTCATAATAGATTTGGTCAAGTGCAAGTGTTGCAAAGAATCACTCTCTACATTTCTTGCAGACCAGTTTTTGCATATCGCAATTATTATAGTATTATGGTTCTCATTGTATAAAGAAGAAATAGATTTTTCATGTCTTAACGCCTTTTGTTCAGCAAAGGTTTGGTTGGCATCTATGGCATACATGTTAATGTTAAAACCTTCATCAATTCTCTTGGGCTTGTTTCTCAAGCAATGGACACCACCCTCGTCTAACTCACAGAGTCTGCCAAAAGCTGGACAATGGATAGGTTATATAGAAAGAATGTTGATTCTTACATTTGTTCTTGCGGGTAGTTTTGAAGGCGTTGGCTTCTTGTTGGCAGCAAAGTCTGTATTCCGTTTTGGTGAGTTGAACAAAGCCAAGGAAATCCAAACAACAGAATATGTCCTAATAGGCACATTTGCAAGTTTCACTATCGCCATCCTTACAGGAATAGCAATAACACACTTATATTTGTGATCCCATTAGATAACATTGACTTCAGTAAGAATATTGAGAATTTCTTAAATGAATATATGATAAATCCCGACCCCATACTTTGTGGTAGGGCTGCAAAAGTTGGTAAAACTCTCACTAGGTTTTTATCTGCAACCCTAAATAGGCATTGGGGTTACGTATATTTTACCTTTGCATATTTTTTGTTTCATGTTTCATTTTTATGTTTCAACTTATTGATTATCAATGCTTTTATACAATGAAACATACGATTCTTATGTTTCACTTTTAGTTTCAATGTTTTCTCTAAAAAAGGAATTAGGAATAGCCAAAGTAATATGCAAACCTTTAGTATTAGTCCCCAAGACCGCACAAAAATCCTGTCTCTCCAAAATTGAAGAAACGAAACGTATGTAAAAAGGTATTTTTCTCTTCTAGCTCAAAGCTATACGTGGGCATCCACAAGTATCCAAGGCTTTGGCTAATTTCAGAAAACGGAGTCGAACTACCAGAAACATTA
>OBRR01000084.1_pt1 | contig 27772 bp, 23 predicted proteins | sample 1494901 | NCBI WGS metagenome assembly OBRR01 (sample SAMEA3360689, study PRJEB22359) | human gut metagenome | biome: ENVO:urban biome; feature: ENVO:human-associated habitat; material: ENVO:feces | place: Bangladesh | collected 2011
TTTTGTTGATTTTGAACAATTGAAAGAAGAGTAGGAGGAGTTTCGCAATTATCTATTGTGTTTTTATGAAATTTTTGTGCTATTTGCCCGTCTTTCTTATTTGCAAATATGTACCGCCTCTAATTAATTACTTCATTTGACTGAAAACTATGAAAAAGTATCAAATAGGTTTTCTTTATAGTATCCATGATATCATATAAATGACTTTATTTGGCAGATATTTTTGAACATCAAATTATGTTAATGAACAACCTAAGAAATTTCCCACCTGTCACGTTAGGAATATTTCAATCTACGCTCCTACAAGAGGAGCGACACAAAATCTCTAAGGCTTATGCTTCCACGATTCAATTTCAATCCACGCTCCTACAAGAGGAGCGACAACATCTGGTGCAGTCCTGTGCTTGCTAAACCGCTATTTCAATCCACGCTCCTACAAGAGGAGCGACTAGTTAGCAGATCATGATTGTGAAAAGAGGAAAAATTTCAATCCACACTCCTACAAGAGGAGCGACTGATTTGATGTTTCTCCTGTAAAGTTCTTAGCAATATTTCAATCCACGCTCCTACAAGAGGAGCGACTGGATCGGAAGCATTAAAAGATGCCCTGATGAATATTTCAATCCACGCTCCTACAAGAGGAGCGACCATTTTTTTTTGTTTGCCAAAAAGTATGATTTTTATTTCAATCCACGCTCCTACAAGAGGAGCGACCTGCACCTGCAACCGCTTGAGGTTCAGACGTTCAATATTTCAATCCACGCTCCTACAAGAGGAGCGACCAATTACGACGTTTCCTGCTTTTATCTCCAGTCTATTTCAATCCACGCTCCTACAAGAGGAGCGACGTTTCCTCATTCTCGCCCGTATGTAGAACATTGAGTTATTTCAATCCACGCTCCTACAAGAGGAGCGACCTTACCTTTTCTTGTATAGCATCCATCTTCTCATTATTTCAATCCACGCTCCTACAAGAGGAGCGACCCAGAGAAAAACAAGGCAGAAGATAAGCTTTGAATTTCAATCCACGCTCCTACAAGAGGAGCGACCGTTTGAGAGGTACAACCGCAGACTGGAAGATTTATTTCAATCCACGCTCCTACAAGAGGAGCGACGCTAAGCGAGATATTGCAGCAGTCGGGCATATTAGAATTTCAATCCACGCTCCTACAAGAGGAGCGACAAAATGCATACCGTCCATTAGAGGGAAAACCACTATTTCAATCCACGCTCCTACAAGAGGAGCGACCGGTGTCCAAACAGTATTGATGAATAAAGCATAACTATTTCAATCCACGCTCCTACAAGAGGAGCGACGGAGTTTTTCGTCGCATCCGTCCGGAATATTCATATTTCAATCCACGCTCCTACAAGAGGAGCGACGAAATACTCACCCAAATCCTCTATTGATTTATTATTTCAATCCACGCTCCTACAAGAGGAGCGACCACATTGCGACTGCTGCCACTCTGCCACATCTTTATTTCAATCCACGCTCCTACAAGAGGAGCGACACCACTCTCTCGAATCCATCCACTGACATTCTGATATTTCAATCCACGCTCCTACAAGAGGAGCGACTTTCCTCCTTTTCCGCATCCTCGCTCGTATGTAATTTCAATCCACGCTCCTACAAGAGGAGCGACGCAACGAAATGTCCTGCCTCTGCCATGTCCTCAAATTTCAATCCACGCTCCTACAAGAGGAGCGACATTGCGATAGTCCTGTGATGTGATGCACCTCGGTATTTCAATCCACGCTCCTACAAGAGGAGCGACGATACAACGGACACAAGGTCGGATATGTCGATGATTTCAATCCACGCTCCTACAAGAGGAGCGACTCGTCATCGACTTCTTTCGGAATCGGTACTGGTTATTTCAATCCACGCTCCTACAAGAGGAGCGACGAGTGCCATCGCCCCTCCCTCGACTGATAAGAACTATTTCAATCCACGCTCCTACAAGAGGAGCGACGGATGCTCATTGTTGCCCTCTCTGCCTCCTCAAAATTTCAATCCACGCTCCTACAAGAGGAGCGACAAGAGAGTTCAATCGTCACTCGGCAACTCCTTTCCATTTCAATCCACGCTCCTACAAGAGGAGCGACCCTCCTGTTATCCTCTTGTTTTTCCTGTTACATATTTCAATCCACGCTCCTACAAGAGGAGCGACTTCTGCTGCGGTGTCTTGTCTGCCTTGCAAATATCATTTCAATCCACGCTCCTACAAGAGGAGCGACTTGCACTTGTCAGCAATGCACCGTTTTGATACAACTATTTCAATCCACGCTCCTACAAGAGGAGCGACGAAATACTCACCCAAATCCTCTATTGATTTATTATTTCAATCCACGCTCCTACAAGAGGAGCGACTGCAAAAATGCACAATAATCCTTATACTTATCTGTAATAATTATTGCATAGTATCTATAAAATCCCATCAACACTACAATAATTATTTCATGTAACACAAAAAATATTGTATTTCCCGGTGCGAATCATCCGCTTTTTCATGTTCGCTTATGATCCGCACCGCTTTAAAATATCAGCGTATTTTCTACTGATATTCCTTTTTTTACACCCAGACATTCAATTTTTTGTTTTTGTTTATCGTTTAAATAATAAATACGAATGCTGTCTTTTTCTTCGTCTATAATTTCCTGTAGTTTTCCTTTCAGCATGCGACACTGGGCACCATCTACAATACATTCAAAAACAGAATTTTGTACTCGTACTCCATAGTTTACACATTGTTTTGCTACTTTACGAAGTCTGCTCTTTCCTGCTTCATTTTCTGTATTAACATCATATGTAATCAATACAAGCAAAATATCACCTCTATTTCCACAAAAATGGCGGATATGCATCAATGTCTCCACGTAAATATCTTGCCAAAAACATTGCCTGCATATAAGGAACCATTCCCCACTGAATCTTTTCTTTTAAATATGGATGTATTATCTGTTCCTGTTTTCGCTTCTGCCATTCGCCAAGCACTCTCTTTCTGGCATCATCTGTCAATAAGATTGCTCCATCTTCTTTTTCTATAAAATCTGTTTTGCCCACCATCCTTTTATTAATAAGACGTAAAACAAAACGATCAGCCAGCGCAGGCCGAAGTTCTTCCATCATATCCAATGCCAGTGAATATCTTCCAGGTCTATCTCCATGTAAAAATCCGACACATGGATCCAGTCCAACTGTTTCTAACGATGCTGCCATCATGCTTGTTAATAGTGTATATACAAATGATAATAATGCATTTACCCTGTCCAGAGGTGGTCTTCTGTTTCTCTCATGAAAATAGAAATCTTCTTTTTGCTGTAAAATCAATTCGTCAAAAACAGAAAAATACTGTGACGCAAGTTCACCCTCTATTCCCCTGAGTTGATCTTTGTTGTTACTGATTCTGATATCAGGTATTTTATCCCGAAGCCTCTCTGAAACAATTTTTAATTTATCTGCATCTGTCTGTAGTGAATGATCTCTTATGGTACGTTCAATTACCCATCGTCCATTATAAACTTTTCCGACAATCGTATTGCGTGCAATCTTTAGGCTTTCCTGCTCGTCTGCTGCAACTTCATACTGTTTCTTCCTCAGAAGCACATTTCCTTTTGTCTTTCCTTCTACCCTTGCCAGGAATGAGCCGGACGGCGTCAAAAATACAATTGAAATATTATTATCTGCACATTTTCCCATCAACGCCGGACTGGCTCCTGCTCTGCTAAACGTTACAATCATTTCAAGATTATGAAGTGGCATTCTTCCAAGCTCTGCACCTTCCTCTTTAATCACCACATTTTCTCCATCCAGAGATAAATATTTATTCTCGGATGTGATATAGAGAGTATTCAACAATTTTTTCATGTGTTATCCTCCAAATCTTCTGCCAATATATTATTCATGTATGTTTCAACATTTCCCGTTTTTTCCAGTTCCGGCAGACACAAATCTTTTAAAGAACACACATAACATGCTTTCTTCTTTTTTGCTTTTGGTGTATAACCCCTTTCATAATATTGATGCATTTCATCAAACATATCTTTTACGTTCTGCTTGATACCCTCTGTAATCTGAATATTAACACGATGCTTTATCTCTCCATAATACAATGCGCCCTGTGTAATTGTACAATCCAACATTTCTTCCAGACACATGGCCTGTGCAGCTACCTGCAGGATATCCGCATCATGATCTTTTGGTTTTCCTCTTTTATATTCTATCGGTAATGGCGTATATTTCCCACCAAATGTACGTATCAAAGTACCAGACTCATCTGCATGAAATTCCACAATATCACAAATCCCACTCACACCCATTATTCGTGAGAAAACCGGCATTCCACGAGAAATGATGATATCTTTTCTTTTCTCGTGGAATGCCCCATTATGCGCCTGTCTGTGCATAAAGTTTCCATCCATTGTCTTGTAGTTTTCAGTCCATTGCTGTTCCAGATGAATCAATGCCCATTGTCTTCTACAAAACGCAAAATGCTGTATCCCGGAGATCATCAGATAATCGTCTTCTTTATATTCCTTCAATTATTTCCACTTCCAATCCTGGTAAAGAATTTAATGTAAATTCGTAATCATCAATACTTTTTGGAAATTCTGTCTTCTTCTCAATTTTCAGTAAGCGATGAACTTTTGCAGAAGAATATTGTCCCATCGGGCAATTATGTTTCCACCAGTAAACCCTTACCACTTCCATGCTTCCGTCCGGTCTTGCAGATGATGCATCATTTTCAAAAAGCGTCCTGAGTGCTTCTTTTATCTTTTCCGCATCTTCATCTGAAAATCCTGTCTTTTCTGCAAGCTGATGATTAATACTTCCCTTCACGGTATACATGGCAAAATTAACACGATGCTTCATTCCCATCGTATCTGCCCCTCTTTTATCGCTTGTTTCTGAATTTACACTTTTCGTGATCTGTATGCTTTCAATATCAATAGGATCTACGCTGAATGCTGACTGAATTGTTACAGGTCCTCTCACTCCAACTGATACGGAATTTCCTTTGAAAGCAAATACCTGTCCAAATGCTCTCACATCAATCCACGTCTTACATGCAGCTTTTGCATATGCCTCATTATCCTTTGCTTTCAATGCTTTCTGCATCTCATCATTTGTCTTTGTCCTGTCTGCAAGACTCTTGCATCCATCATCACAGCGTTCTTCGCTTTGTATAAAAATTTTCTCTCCCATATCCTGCAGACGATTTCTGATTTTTCTTTTCAGACATACATCCGAAATCTCTCCGAATCCGTCAAAATCTTCTCTTGGACGATTTCCATTCAATGGATCCCCATTCGGATTTCCATGATTTACCATAATCACCACTTCAAAATCAATTTTGTTTGTAAATGCTCCCATTACTCTTCTCCTCCTTCATTCGACTTTTCGCCTTTTGATTTCATTAATTTTTCTCTTTCCTCGTAATAACCAAGTAAATATCTTTCATTCAAAGGATTGTTGTTGAATCCATCTGTTTCCCGAAGAACATTTATGATCTGCATTATTTCGTTTTCTATTTTCGCTCTTGCACCCGGATTTAACCGTTTCAGATATGCTCTCACTATATGACTATAGAGTCTTTCATAAGTGATTGCCGGACGTCTGGTATACACATTCCACGTTTTCTTTGCATTGGTAAGTCTGTCATCTGTTTTACTTTCCTGTAAATATAGTGCTCTCTCCTCGACTTTTTCAAGGATAGCAAGTAATTGTCCAAACAGATAGCTTCTGTCTTTCTCTAGCTCCATACTATTCACCTTCCCATCAAATTCATTATATTTTATCATTGCACAAGCCACCGGCGCCACACAGTTCTGCCACACAAAAGAGCTGTATGCCTGTGGATTTGAAGCCCTGTTTACAGCAGCTTTCACAATATCGGCCGGTATTTTCGGGCTTAATCCGATAATACACGGTAAAATTCTTCGGATTGTAGTTTTTTTCAGTTTATCACTACATGCCAGATATCCTTTTTCCTGTTCTGTTCCATACGCAGCAAGTGCTATCTCATTTGGTGATGGCGCTGTGTTATTTATGAACACCCATTTTTTTGTTTCATGTAATTTTATCCATCGTGGCCAGGTACAATTCTGATGCCAGTGAAGAACTCTGTCTATAAATTCATTTCCCTGAACTTCCTGATAGTAAGTAACAGCTAACCTTCCTGTTGTTGCTGCATCAACCGACAAAATGATTACTTCATCATCCGGTTGGAGTTTTGCCCGGTATCCAGCCATCGCCTGATTCAATTTCTCTGCAAATTTTCTGTCGAGTTCTATGTCATCCTCGTCCCTGCATTCTGCTGCCCAGTCAAAATCTGCCAAAAATGTTTCCTGTGTATCTCCAAATAAATCAACTACATCCAAAGCCAGATTAGAATCTTTTTCTTTTAGATTTTGTGGAAGCTTCCACACCACAGTCATCTCACCGTCTATATATTTTCCCTGCCTTGCTAATAGCCAGCGCAAAGCATTATGTGCTTTCTGCGAAGTTTCATATCCAATACTGGCAGCCTGCTCACGATTCGCGAACCTTCCCCGGTAAGTAAAACCAGAGGTATCATTTGCCGAAAAAATCTTTGCTTTATCCCCGGAATTTCTGATTTTCGATGGATGTTTTTCAGAACATTGTATCTTTTCACCTGTCACATAATCTATATTACAATTATGCAAATTAGTCTTGTAATACTCGATAAAAGAGTGATACATTTCCGGCTCTTTCCACAATTCATGTTTTTCTCCATTATCCCATACTGCAAATCTTACCATCGCATCTTTTTGGGCAACTGACTGAATTTTATTTTCATTTTCGGACAGAAAACCATCTTCAGCCAATATCAATAATTTTGCTTTTATTAAATCCTGAATCAGTGTAGCTTTTTTCAAATAAAGATATACACATTGCAGCCACTTATTGGAAAATTCAGAGCTTGTCCATTTTCTCAAACTATTAATGTAATCATTATAGTATTCTGTCTTGTCCTCATTTGTGTATAACGAATAATCTCCTGCAACATAGCAAAGTTTGTCACATAATGCATGCGGACAGCTTCCATTACTTCGCGAAGCCGAATCCTCGGTTACTGGGATAATCGTGATTTTATCTTCCCCATCCTTTGGAATGATTTCGGACAAAGCCGGCATAAATTTACCTTTTAGGTCAATCGTCACTTCTATCTGCGCATTTGCTGTAGAATGCGAGATTGGAAGTAAGATTGGATCTTCATTTACCTTTTTCCCCACAATCGCTTCGCATGCGTCATATGTTTTTTCAAGCATTTGTATCCAGCCCAAAAAGATTCCCCCTTTCAAATTCCCTTATTCCACAGAAATTTTTTTCGTCAAATGTTTTCATTTCCATTTCCGCAACTACTTTTCTGATCTGACATTCTTCCGGTTCCGGAAATCTAATCACTCCGTCTTTCATGTATGCATTCCATAACCGGATCGTCATATGCTTTTTCTCATTCTCCCTGACTGCTTCATCCGAATATGTAATTCCATGTACCATGATTCCAAAAGAAATATTTCCATCATTGTCATAGAATCCTTCTCCTTCCATCACTGTACAGGGTTCTACATATCCCTGACATTCTCTTGTTCCAAGAAAAATATCTCTCCTGCCTCCTCTTTCTAACATTCTTTTTGCAATTTGATAATGCTTATTCTCATTCCGGTCATTTACAAGATCCGGTCTGTTTTCATTCCATACAAAATGTGCTTTCACCCGGTATTCTATATCTTTTAAATATGTGTAAGATGCCAGATCGTTTCCTCCCTGATATTTTATCGGGCGCATTCCCTTTGACTCTGTCCGTATTGGATGCATCACTCTGCACTCATCAATCACCCACGTAAACGTAGGTTTCCAGTAAATACTTTCTGTGATTCCTTTCAATGCCTGATACGTTGGCACCTGATATGACAGTTTTTCGCCTCCTGTTTTCGTCAATGGATCGGTGAAAAGTGCATATTTCCCATAGACTTTATATTCTATTGCATTTTCTCTTTCCACTCTTCTTTCCCCCTTTTTCAATAATATTGTAATACAAGTTCATTGAGCAGTCCTTTTTCCATATCATAATTTTTAGCTACATATACGTCTGGTAAAAACCTGCTTTCTTCTATCACTCCATTTTGTAAGCATTCTTTTAGCTTATTTTCATATACAGACACCGTATAGCGTTGTATCTTTCTTAATAGTCTTTTTCTCTCAGACATATTCTGCGCCATTTCCAATTTTTCAAGAATATCCATTCCATCTTTGTATGGAACTATCACTGTTTTTCCCTCTTCCTGAATCGGTCTGTATTTTTCTCCTGCTGTTTCAAATGCCTGTCTAACCAGATGTTTCCTTTCTCCCGGAAAGCCACTACTCAATAATTTATATATTGTTTGTCCCTTTCCTATATCATAATCCATTTTATTGTTGACTTTCTTATAATAGATTTCATAATACCAATCCATCCACTCTGGAAAAATAATACTCTCCATACTATTTGACTGATTATATTTTTCACAGACTTCTTCCGTTTTCTTCTGAGCTATTCGAATTACCTCAAATTCATCCCCAACTAATTGAATTACAGTAACCCTTCCCTGTTCCATTTCCCCATTTCGATTGCAACGACCTGCCGCCTGTGCGATACTGTCCAATCCTGCAAGTGAACGATAGACATGATTGACTGACAGATCCACTCCCGCTTCTATCAGATTTGTACTTATAATCAAAACTTTTTCTGTACTATTTTTCAGATAATTTTTTATGCTTTTCAATTGATCACTCCGATGTTCCGGACATAAGTTTGTTGTCAGATAAAAAATCTTCACATCTTTCAATTCTGCTTTTATATAATCAAAAAATGCTCCAACTGTCTCTTTCTTATTCAAAATTAAAAGTATTGTCCGTTCCTTTTGGAAATCATTGAATATCTTCTCTCCCAGTGATTCAAATGTGTCTGGCTCATTTATTTCAAAAGAGATGTTTGTACGCTGAAAACGCTGAAAAATATCACACACTCCTGTGACCATATCCTTAGGCGCTGTATATAAAATCTTTCTTTTTATATTGCCAGATGCCAATTGCGGTTGGGTGGCTGTACACAAAATAATAGTCGCATGACATACATAACATAGAAAATTCATCATAAGATTAAATGTGTGTATTGTCTGCACCGGCAGTGCCTGTGCTTCATCTACGATAATCACAGAATTTTTCAATTGATGAAAACGGCGGATGCTTTTATTTTTCTGTGAAAACAACGTATACAAAAATTGAATCATAGTTGTACAGATAATCGGTTCCTTCCATGCAGTATCTATCTGCTTCTCCTGTTCATCAGAATTGCTGACATTTGAGTGATGTTCCATCACCCATTCTTCATTTCTGACTGCTTTCTTTATCACTTCAGTGCTTTGTTCTGTGATGGATATATAAGGACTTATGTAAAAAATGTGAGAAACTTCCGATGTTTTTCTCTTTGCTGCCACTTTCAGTGCATATCCCAAAGATGCTAACGTCTTTCCCGCACCTGTCGGAAGTGATAACCGATATATTCCATATGATGTCTCTGAGAAATTCATACATTCTTCTCTAATCTTTTTTCGCAGTTCGAAGATTTGTTTTTGTTTCTCTGTTCTGAGACTTTTCTTTGCTTCTGTTTCCAGCTTATCCATATATTGCTGATAATTTTTCAAGGCTTTCTGATATACGTTTGCAGTATCCATATTATCATCAAGCATACTGTCACCCATTGCTCTTGCTGTATCTGTCCAGTCTGAGTCTATTTGCAAAGACAAAAGCAATCGTTCCATACAGCTCATATAAAAAAATCTCTCTGTGCCTTCTGTCTGTCCATTCTGACAGATTTGTTTTAATGGTTTCAAAAAAGCGGTTATGAATTCACCATATGCCTTTCTCATCTGACTGCATAACATATCTTTTGTAAAATGCATTTCTTCAAACCACAGTCTTGCAATTTCATCCAGTTTTTCTTTTTCAACCACATTCAATCTGACTTCAAACTTGTCTTCGCCATCTTCATCTATGCAGTCATAAATTCCATGATGTGCCGTAATCGTATATGAAATAAGCTCTATCAAAAGCCTCATATCTTGAACTGAATGATAGGGACTGTTCTTAAATTCCTGCATTAATAATTCAGCTCCTGCAGAGCTATGATTTACTGCTCCCCTTTTGGGTAGATCATCTTCTTGCTTGATATATGCCTGAAATTCAGTACTAAACTTTCCTGCATCATGCAATTGCAGACAAAGTGTAGCTAATGTTCCTATTCCTATCTTTTCTCCTTCACTCTGTGCATACTGTCCCGCTTCCAGTAAATGTACTGTTAATTCCTGCTTTTTTTCATTTTCCTTGTGTGCCAGATACATTTTTCTTTCCTCCTATCTTCATATTATTCTTTCATATCCTGTTTGTCAATACATTATCCATATTATAGAATAATATTTTTACCAATTGACATTCATACGTTATTATTTATAATAAAGATTGTCGTATTTTACTACGCGGATTGAAAATATAATATGGAGAATATTGTTCTCCTTCAGCAGGGTTTTCCCTGCTGATTTTTCATTACTGAAGATATAGCACTTTAACTGTCCAATAATTTGTACATTTTAATTTAAATCAACAAAAAATTGCTATTTAAATATTTAAACCACAGAAGTTAGAACTATGGTTACACATCGAAAATATTCAATAATGAATTGCTTAGAACATTTCCGCTATTAAAAACGAGTATCAAAATAAGGCCTTTTAATAGGTAGCATAGATATAAAGCGAAAAGCCGTATGCCCGAGTAAGGCAAGTACGGCTTTGTTTAGGGATATAGTGGAAAATGCTTTTCATATTTCTTGATTTTTTCTTAAAATGTGTTTTTTCCGTCTACTATAATCATTTTTTATTTGTTTTTTGAAAGTTAAAACCCTGCATAATCATTTGGATTATGCAGGGTTTTCCGTTCCCTATTATAACATACCAAGTAATAACCGGGAACTACAGCCTATCTGAGGCACGCAGACGATATCATCGATTATAACATACCAAGTAATAACCGGGAACTACAGCGCTTAAAGAAAAGCTTGCTTCTGCTGAAAAATTATAACATACCAAGTAATAACCGGGAACTACAACTACAATGTATTATGGGAATCCAGTGATAATATTTTTAAAAAATATAAATGGAAAAAACATTAGTAACTTATGTTCAAAGTAAAAATCATGATTTAAGAATACAGACTATGTATTCAGAAAAAAGAAAAAGCCTTGCCATTACGCCAAGTGATGTAGACATCTTCTCGCAAACGTCCGAAACGCTTAATGGTACAGCTTCTAAAAATATTATATCATGTGCAAAAGCAGCACATGATCGACATTCGCCGTTCGCCGAATGCATAAATGCATTCTTCTCACTTGCGCTCATTATATCACAAAGTCAAAAAAAATAATACTTTAAATAAACGCGATCATATATAACGGTAATGTAATGATACCATCATCACTTACACCTATATTACCATCAACAAACTTGTATCCATAAGGAATGTCTGCATTCATTTTCAAAATAGATTTTAAGGAATTAGCCCGCGTATTTCCACTTTTAACCTCAATCGGAACTACCACACCATCTTTTTGGATCATAACATCAATTTTTCTCTTGGTTGTCTCATTTTTATAGAAATATAACGGATATCCTTTCTTGTAAAGTGCATCTGCTATGGCACATTCATATATACCGCCTTTTGAGTTTCCGAATAACGTATTTTCTACGATATGTTGCTTTAATGAAAAATCTTTCATCGCCATCAAAAGAGATAAATCCGTTGTGTATGCCCTGAAAAAGTCATCTCTTGCATAGTCATCCAGATCAAATCTGACATCTGTTACCAGTTTGCATAAATGCACCATATCCGCACGAAGCAGCCACTCAATACTTGAAAAATATTTTTGTGCCCGACCACCATGCTCGACCTCTTTATATTGAAATTTATGGTTTTCCTTATCCAGTAACTGTTTTGCAAGAGAAAGATAACACTTCTCTGCTTTTACCTTTTCCTCAGCTGTTGCATAATGTGCTATGTCATACTGGTATCCCTGTAAGAGGCTGCGCTGTATCCTGTCAATTTCCCTAAAATCTTTTGTGTCTATATATTTCTGTACTGCCTCTGGCATACCACCTATTGCAATGTACTGTCTGTAATAATTCATCATTTGCGAATGAATTGCTTCAGGCACAATCATTTTAGAACGCAGATAACCACAGAGATTTTCTATCATATCCCCGGATATTCCCATTCCCCACAGAAACTCTTCAAAATCAATCCCATACATTTTCAAATAATCAACATATCCAACCGGATAAGAAGAGGCACGTTTGTAGTCGATTCCAAGAAGTGAGCCAGATACAATTACATCATATTTATTATCTATCGCCCAAAATTTAAGTGATGTGACCGCTTCCTGACATTCCTGAATTTCATCCAGAAAAATCAATGTTTTTCCAGGAATAATTTTCTTTTCAGGGAAGCGGAACCGCATACCCATAACCATAGCATCTACGGTAAGATCTCCAGAAAATATCTCCATCGCAGAAGGCATCTGTTTAAAATTAATTTCAACCAGCTCTTCATAATTTTCTTCGGCAAAACGTTCAACGGTATATGTCTTTCCTGTTTGTCTGGCACCCTGAACGACAAGGCACTTCTTATCCTTTGTGTTTATCCAGTTTTTCATAAAATTTGTTGCTTTTCTTTTTAACATAAGGCACCTCTGATCAACATAAATAACACTTTTTAATGTAAATTATCAACATTTTAGAAAGATAAAATGTATATCTGTCAACATTTCAGAAAAATTATATCATTAATTTGAATCGATGAAAAGGATTATTGCAAATTTCATCCGCAGTACCTGTAAAAGTATGGCATAATTTCCACGAAAACAACTGTAATTTTCTTCCAGCATGTGCTATGATGATGACATAAATGTAGCAACACGAAAGACATTCCTCTGCGCTTTTCCGTAAGCGCTCTGGATTTATGACACACAAAAGGAGGATTTTATGTACGAATTTACAGAAGACTGTATGCTTCATATTGATGCAATCGATGAAGAACACAAGCGTCTGTTCCAGATGATAAATGAAGCATTCGAATTAGTTGAGAAAACAGAGGATGTGACAGCCATCGGTCAAAGCCTGATCGCAAACCTGAAAGATTACGCAGCTACGCACCTTGCTCATGAGGAGGCTTATATGGAGAGTATCCATGATCCTGAGCTTCCTCTCCAGAAGACAGAACACGCTGCATTTACAAAGACGATCAACGAATTTAAACTGGATACCACATCACCACGCAATGCCAAGAGATCGTTAAATGAACTTCTTACTTACCTCGTGCACTGGCTTTATCATCATATTTTAAGCAGCGATATGATGATCGGGAAAATGATCCCTACGGAAGAATCTACAGAGGATCCATTTGCATTCACGGACAAATACAAAACCGGCATCACATTTGTCGATGATGAGCACCGCAAGCTATTTGAGATCATCAGTGATACCAATGACCTCATCCACGACCAGCTTTTACATGATAAATACGATGAGATCATGCGTCTGCTGGCAGAATTGAGAGATTATACGGAATTACATTTCAGCGAGGAAGAGGCTCTGATGGAGCGCATCCATTATCCTGAACTTCCTTCACAGAAACGGGCACACGCTGCATTTGTAGACCGTCTTGTAAATATCGATCTGGATGAAATGGAGGATCTGGATGACAACCAGCAGGTATATCTTCTTGATCTGATCCAGTTTTTACTGAACTGGCTTGCAAACCACATTCTTGCCTGTGACAAAAAAATTGGTGAATATATGCGCGAAAATCATATTTCTGAATAAGCAGGAACGGTTGTATGGGTTTTCACCCGAATGATAAAAGATCACAAGTCATCCGGTCAAAAACTCATACAACTTTTTTTATTTTCTTACTTGACAAAGTCAAGTATTGGTTTTATACTGTGTGCAGTTGGAAACGGAAATACTCAGTTTTCGATATGAAAATTGGATTTCGCTTTGCGATGTAAGGAGGATTTATGCTAATATCAACTCTTTCCTACTATACAACTGAACTATATAAAGAATTTGCTGCTTACACAACAGAAAAGCTCCATGAGTTAGGTCTTAACTTTGGTCAGATGTACTTTATCATTTATGTGGGCAAACATCCTGAGTGTACCCCATCAGAACTGACCAGCGCCTTAAAACTGGACTGGGGACATTCGCAGCGCTCCGTTGCGAAACTTGCAGAAGATGGTTTTCTGATCAAAGAAAAAAAATCCGGCCGCAGTTACCGGTTAACCTTAACCCCTCTTGGGAAACAGGCTTTTGATGTCTGCCATCAGGTACTTTTCGACTGGGATGCCACCAAATTGACCGGTCTTACCAATGAGGAGCAGCAGCTCCTTTTAAATCTGCTGTGTAAAATATCAATTCAGAAAGTGTGAGATTATGTACGAAACAATTCAGACTCCCTTCAATTATGGAGGATTAACCTTAAAAAACCGCATTATTTTTGCCCCTACAACATTCGGTTTATCGGATGAAGATTACTTTGAAAAAATACGCCGGATCGCAGCTGGCGGCTGCGCTATGATCATTGTCGGAGACGTTCCGGTTGGAAAAAGTCATTTCGGAGAATCACTTTTTGACAAAAAAGGCTTTGCATTCTATGAAAAAGTGATCGGGATCGCCCATGACAATGACTGTAAGGTATGCGCCCAGCTTCATCAGTCCGATTCCAATATCAAAGCCATGTTAAAATATGTTCCGGGCGTGCTCACAAAACGGATCAGCATGCAGGAACTCCGCCCTCTTTTAAATAATGAGGTTGCTCCATATATTACGAATATGCCTCACAAAAAAGTAAAAGAGATCACCTCTGCTTTCGGCACTGCCGCTATTCTCGCAAAAAAAGCAGGATTTGATATGATCCAGATCCACGGTGACCGTATGTGTGGAAGTTTCAGTTCTTCCATTTACAACCACCGCACCGATGAATACGGCGGAACTGCCGAAAACCGTGCCCGTTTTGCAGTGGAGGCTGTTTCTGCCGTCCGCGAAAAACTGCCGGATATGCCAATCGATTACAAGCTTGCCGTCCGTCAGGAGAATCCACACTACGGAAATGCAGGTGTTATCGAGGATGAGCTGAAGGTATTTGTTCCAATGCTGGAAAAAGCAGGCGTTACAAGCTTCCATGTCACACTCGCAAACCATTCTGATCTTGAGAATACCATCCCACCGAAAAACCATCCGTATTTTAGTGAACCGGGATGTTTCCTGAAATTCTGTGATGAGGTAAGACAGTACACCAATCTTCCGATCTGTGGTGTCGGCGGACTTACCGATCCTGATTTTGTGGAAAAACAGTTAGCAGATGGCCGTATTCAGTGTGCTGCCATGAGCCGCCAGTTACTGGCTGATCCTGACTGGGTGAACAAGCTGAAAGATGGTCATGCAGACCAGATCCACCGCTGCGTCCGCTGCAACAAAAAATGTCTTGGCGGACTGATGCAGCATCAGGGAACACACTGTATTTATGAGAAATAATTTTTTAAAAAAGAATGTATCCGGATCAATTTCCTCCGGATACATTCTTTTTTATTTGTTCTTACTTTTCTGTTTTTTCTTAGTGTTTTGGAACGATCTTCTCAATTCCACCCATATATGGCTGAAGTGCTTTTGGAATGTTGACGCTTCCGTCCTCATTTAAGTTGTTCTCTAAGAATGCGATCAGCATACGTGGCGGAGCAACAACTGTGTTGTTTAAGGTATGTGCAAAATATTTGTTTCCGTCTTTTCCTTTTACCCTGATCTTTAAACGTCTTGCCTGTGCATCTCCTAAGTTTGAGCAGCTTCCAACTTCGAAGTATTTCTTCTGTCTTGGAGACCATGCCTCTACGTCGCAGGATTTTACTTTTAAGTCAGCGAGATCGCCGGAGCAGCACTCTAATGTACGGACCGGGATATCTAAGCTGCGGAACAGGTCAACAGTATTCTGCCATAATTTATCATACCAGACTTTGGATTCTTCCGGTCTGCAGACAACGATCATTTCCTGTTTCTCGAACTGGTGGATACGGTATACACCACGTTCCTCGATACCGTGTGCTCCTTTTTCCTTACGGAAACATGGAGAGTAAGAAGTCAGTGTGTATGGTAATTTTTCTTCATCGTTGATCGTATCGATGAATTTACCGATCATGGAATGTTCGGAAGTTCCGATCAGGTAAAGATCCTCTCCCTCGATCTTGTACATCATAGCGTCCATCTCGTCAAAACTCATAACACCTGTCACAACGTTGCTTCGGATCATGAATGGCGGTACACAGTAGGTAAATCCGCGGTTGATCATGAAATCCCTTGCGTAGGAGATCACTGCGGAATGGATTCTTGCGATATCACCCATTAAATAATAGAAACCGTTTCCTGCAACTTTTCCGGCTGCATCGAGGTCGATTCCATCAAAACGATCCATGATATCTGTGTGATATGGGATTTCAAAATCAGGAACGACAGGTTCGCCGAATTTTTCGATCTCCACGTTGTAGCTGTCATCTTTTCCGATTGGAACAGACGGATCGATGATGTTTGGGATCACCATCATGATCTTTGTTACTTTTTCCTGTAACTCTTTCTCTGTTTCTTCTAACTCAGCAAGGCGGGCTGCATTGGCGCTTACCTGTGCCTTTACTGCCTCAGCCTCCTCCTTCTTGCCCTGTCCCATTAACTGTCCGATCTGTTTGGATAAGGTGTTACGGCTTGCACGAAGCTCATCAGCCTCTTTCTGGGTTGCTCTTGCCTTCGCATCTAACTCGATCACTTCGTCTACTAATGGTAATTTCTGATCCTGGAATTTGTTCTTAATGTTCTGTTTTACGATTTCCGGATTTTCTCTTAAAAATTTTAAATCGATCATTTTTTCTAAGCTCCTTTTTCTTTTTTATAACACAAAAGCCTTCCGCCCCTGTGCCAAAACACATGGGACGAAAGGCTGTATTCTCTTCCGCGTTGCCACCCATATTGCCGGAATATCCTGCTTCTCTTTCTCTATGTTAAAGAACAGATCTTCTTCCGACCTCTCAAACGTACGATACAGGGTACGAACCTTGTGACTTTCATCACCGGCTCTGAAAGTGGAAAGACCTTACTCACTGCACCGGTTTACACCTGCCACCGGCTCTCTGAAACAGCTTTGCGGTCGTAGCTTTCGTCACTGCCAATTTCTTCCGACATTATACCCTCATTATCTTCAAAATGCAACTATTTTATGCGGAATTCTTCGCATTCTTCCCGAATTTTTCTCAATCTTTTCTTTCTGCCGCGCCTTCATCTTCCTCAATCCATTCCATCAACTGATGTGCTCGTCTGATCCATGTATGTTTTTCTTCCACCACAGGGATTCCGGCTCTTACGATCTCCTCCCGGCGTGCATCATCTGCCAGCAGATCTCCCACCAGTTCCGGCAGTTTTTCGATCTGTGCAAGATCGTAATAGCAGACGCCCTGTCCCTCTTTTAATTCCTCACAGAGATATTTGCTCGTATCGGTCACGCTAACAGTGCCATTTAAAATGGAATTAAAGACACGGTCATGTGCTCCGTCCTTAAACCATGGCATGACGTTCAACGATATTTTGGACGCCGCAATTGCTTTTAAACACTCCTCTGAGGTTGTCTGCGGATGCAGGATCATGTTTTCCGGGTGTTCGCAGGTGAGTTCATCCCAGCCCTTGCCGTATACATCCACCTGTATTCCTGCGTCCACCAACACTTTTACCGCCTCCCTGCGCCAGTAATTGCGCACATAGATATCAATAAATATCATGCGGTGCAGCGCCATGCGGAGATCCTTATAAGTATTCTCCCCCATCTCGCGCTCACAGTGTTCCAATGCCACTTCCTCGACCGTGCGATGCGGATGCGCAATGATATCATCGATGATCCCCTGATAAAAGGCTGCATATTCATCATTGATCCAGTGGATATACGGTTCACAGAAAGACGTCGGGGTAAAGTTTCCTGTCATAATAACATTATATTTTTTCCCAGCAGGCTTCCTGATTGCTTCTGCCGGATATTCAACCGGTTGTTTTCCATCTTCCTTACCGGTATTTGGTTTGCATAATTCTTCCAATCTGCTTCCTGCAAGCGGAAGAAATCCACGGTGCGTAAACTCCGGATAGAACTGCTTAAAATAAGCCTCATGCAGCCGGTCGATGCTGATGTGGTAATATTTTTCCGGAAGATCAGCAAGTCTCTCATGGTAATAATACGGATGATCGACTGCGATGTTGTAACACGGAACTGCATATTCATCCCATACATAGCCAATGCCTTCACGGTAAACGCCTGCCTCTTTTTCCAGACCTTCAAAGTTAAACGTGACAAGCACTGTCTCCCCCGGTTTGATAAATCTGCGCAGCTTTTTGGCGCTGTTCCTCTCATCCTCCAGGTCAAAATAGAACACCTTATAGCCCATGCGCTTCCATTCATTTCCCATCTGTATGGAAAAGTAGGCAAGCGTTTCCACACCGCCAACCAATAAAACAATTCTTTTCATAAATACATCAAGGCGGTATTCTGTCCTGAATACCGCCACTCCTTTATTTTTTCCAATGCCACTGTTTTTTCACCGGATGCTCTTCTGCTTTCACATGTTTCATCCAGATCCGCAGCTCTTTCACGAACACCTTGATCCACTGCACCAGCTTCTGTCGGATTTCAGTCTTGTGTTTCCACAGCCAGTGTATTTTCCCGGCTGCAAAAATGACCGGATAGACCAGACATAACAATTCCAGAATCAACAGCAGCGCTGCAAGATCCTCATAAGCTCTCGCCCGGTTTTCCCAATATGGAAAAACAATATTCTTTGTATTCATCGAACGGATCCCAAAATTTCTTAATACCGTAAAACGATTCATCAATCCAAAACGGGAAGAATTTTCAACGATCTCATAACTGCTTTTATCCAATCCCAATGCTTCTTTTAATGCATTGAATCCGAACTTCTGCACCGGATTTTTGATGAGAAGCTCATAGCTGTCAAGCGTCGTTCCTGCTGACTGTCCGTAACTTCCCCCCTTTGAATCCGTTGTGCCCGCTGCCGGTGTGCCAGCTGCTGCGCTGTCCATGCCGCCAGTACTGCTGTCTGATCTGCCTTCTAAAATCTCATAAGAGACATAAACGGTTGCTGCTTCCTCGTCCGCTGCGTCACTGAAATATCCCTTATCGCTTTTTACCACACCGCGCACCGGATACTGTACTCCGTTGATTTCCACATACATTCCTGCGACATTGTTGGAACCAAATAACTGCCATGCAACATTTTCATCAATGACCACACCGTCTTTGTTTAAATCTTCTCCATCAAAATAGCTGCCGGACAACAGTTTCAGCGGATGAAATGTGAAAAAATCTCCTCCAACACCGAATGCTCTCGCCGTAATGGATGCCCGGTCAGAATAAAGGGTAAGTTCCCCTTTTGTGCTGTAACAGTCCACCAGCGTTCTTCCGTTTACATCCGATGTATCCTCTGACGCCTCCTGCAATGCAGTTTTTAATTTCTGTTCCAGCTGTATCACATAGTCCTTCGTCACTGCTGCATCTTTGGAAAAAAAGCAGGAAATCTGTGCATAACTGTCTTCTGCTGACCACTCTGATGCGATCTGCTGTGTGGAAAGCTGTCTGCCGAGTGCCCGTTCCACACAGCCAAAAAGAATGGCAGCACATATCATCAGCACTAATAGAAGTATTTTTCTGTACTGCTTTACCTTCATGTGTCATTCCTTTCTGCTTATTCTGATGCCAGACGTACCTGTTCGTTTTCCTTGATTGGTTTTGTAGTCGTTGTGATCACATACTCATAACCTTCCAAAGCTCCGGTCACTGCTGATTTTGTATCGTCTGATGTGATAACATCCACATCCACGCGTCTCGCATAGTAACGGTTTCCAAGCGGTGTGCTCTTTGACTCTATGATCAGAATGAATTTTCCATTGGAATCTTCCCGGATAGCACTCGTCGGTACGATCGTGTCATAGTTGGAACTCTGCTCCCCGATAGACAGTGTATAGTTGTCTCCGACTGACACATCCCCTTTCATCTCACAGATGATCATACTGTTGGAGCGGTTCTGTGGATCTTTGCGGATGGCTGACACGACTGCGGAAACATCATTTCCGTACCAGTTATTCAGTATTTCCGCTGTATCTCCGACTCTGACCTTCTTTGCCTGATTTTCAGTCACAGAGAACTGCAACACATACGCTTTGTTTTCCGGCTGAATGGTCATCATGACATCGTTGGCGTTGACCGTAGTTCCTGCTGTCACTGCAATATCAGTAACAGTTCCTGATATTGGTGATGTGATCTCTGTTCCGATGGATTTTGCCTGTAATTTTGCTACTTCTTCCTGAAGATCTGTCATTGTTTTGTAAGCAGATGCGATCGTCACCTCGCCACTGATCTTATCGGTCACTTTTTTCTGATCATTGGTTGCACTGGTCAATGCAGTGTTTGCATCGGTCAGTGCCGCCGTTGCCGTGTTCAACTGCGCCTGCAGATTGTTTGCTTCCGCGGTGTTCGTGCCAGTCAGTTTTTTCACGGAGAGATTGTAGTTTGCATTGCTCAGAGCATTCTTGCTGTCGGTTGCTGCGGACTTTGCAGAATCGTAGGAACCCTGGACTTTGTTTAAGTTCGCCTGACAGGTGTTAAAGGTGGACTGGGCAGTATCTAACTGGCGTTTTGCCTTTTTCCATGTTGTCTCTGCTGTATTTTTAGTCTCTTCCTTTTCTGCTTTTTTTTTCGAATCCGTTTCATTTTCCCATGCTGTTTTTGCATCAGTAAAATCCAATTCAGCCGCCTTAGCCTCTGCCTGTGCTCTCTGTAAACTTTCCAGTGCCGTATCATACGCACTCTTCACCGGCGTATAAGCACTCTCCGCACTCGTCAGGCTGTCCTGCACCTCACTGTTCTTTTTCTCTGCATCTAACACTGCCTTTTCCTCTGCAGTCGTGTCTGCTGTTGAGTTGCTGACCGCATCGATCTGTGCTTTGATCTTATCGACACTTGCCTGTGCAGCATCCACTGCCGCCTGCGCATCCTTCACTCTCTGATTTGCTGCTGCGATCTCATTTTGTTTCTGGGTGAGGCTTGATCCCTTTCCGGCTTCAATGCTCTGACGCTCTGCCACGGTGATCCCTGCGGTAAGCACTGCGGATTCATAGGCTGCCTGCGCCTCGTTTAAACTCTTCTTTGCAGCATCTAACTCATCACTGTCTGTATCCTCTAAGGTAAACAGTAAATCTCCGGTTGCTACTTCCGCATCCTTTTTCACGTTGACTGTTGCGATCTTTCTTGTTTCCTCGATCGTGACGGAATAACTCTCACTCGCCTCCACAGAACCGCTTCCGCGCACCTTGGAAGTGATCTGACCGCTTGTCACCTGCTGTGTGCTGACTTCCACAAGCGAATAATTCATGATCGTATTGGAAAAAAAGGTAAGTATCAGCATCACCAGTAAAAATATAATTGTGATATTCTTTATTTTATCTTTTCTATCTGTCATCTTTTTAACTCTCCATTTTCTATCCTTTGACACCGCCCTGATAAGCGATACCTTCTACCAGTTGATCCTCACCATACAGGAAAATCAAAAGGCTTGGGATCATATAAAAGGTCGCCACTGCAAATGCCAGTCCCACTTCCTGCGCATTGATCTTTGACAAAAAGATCGACAACGGGTATTTATCTGTATCTTTAAAAAACAGCAGTGGCTGTTCCACCATATTCCAGTAATCCATAAATACCAGAATCGCACAGGTTGTGATCACGCCCTTACAGATTGGGATACATATCTTTGTAAAGACCTGAAACTCGTTGGCTCCGTCAATCTTCGCCGCCTCGATGAGCGGCACTGGTATTCGTCTCATATACTTCGTGATCAGGTACACACTAAACGGAGAAAAAATACCCGGAAGCCATATACTCCAGTTCGTATCCAGAAGCTTCATCCAGTTTAAGACCAGATAATTTGGCACCAGTGTAACCTGATATGGCATCATCATTAAGATCACATATGCAAAAAAGACGATTGCGGAAAGTTTTCCTCTGGTCCTTGTGAAGCCATATGCGGCGAGCACTGCCACCACCAGCTGGAATACCACGATCGGCACCACTAAGATCACGGAATTCCAAAACTTCAACAGGTAGTCCGGACTCTTAAATAACACGGTCGCATACTGTGAGAAAGTCACCATATCCGGTATAAACTTGAGGTTTACTGTCTGGGAGATGTACTGCTTGCCCCCTGTATCCGTTTTCTGGAAAATGGAACCATAGTTGGAGGTGATCTCCGCTGCCGACATAAATGAATTGCTGATGGTAAGAACAATCGGCATGATAAAAATCAGCGCCGTAACCACTGCGATCACCGTCAGGCAGATGCGGATACATAATTTTTTTCGTTCTGATCTCTTTTTCATTCTTCCTCCAAATCCTTTCCAAAATGATGTTCCACCCAAAATAAAATTCCCATAATGACGATCATCACAAAGGACATATAAATTGCTGCCGTGGAAAGTTTCTGGTAATCTGCAGAAGCAAACGTATTGTTCATATAATGCTGCAGCATATAAAGTGCGCCATACGGATACTCGCCTGTCAGAAGATAAATCTCGCGGAATACTTTAAATGAATTGATCATGGAAAGTATCGTCACAAACATGATCGTCGGTGACAGATACCGCAATTTTACATGCAGGAAGATCTGCCAGCGGTCTGCCCCGTCTAACTCTGCCACTTCGATAATATCCTTTGGGATATTTCCCATTGCAGACAAAAAGAGGATCATATTGTAACCTAAGTTTTTCCATAAAAACAGCAGAATAATGACCAAAAGACCTGCCGAAGATTTCAGCCAGTCCACCTGTCCTCCGCCGAACTTCTGCACTGCCACATTCACAACACCATTGTAATCAAAAAGCACCTGCCAGATCAGCACGATAGACGCTGTCGGCACCATAAGCGGTGTCAGAAAACAACTCCGCAGTTCACTTTTTAACGGAATGCCCGCATCCAGCAGAAATGCGAGTGCCATGCCAAAGATCACTGCAAGCGGCACTGCCACTACCGAAAAAAATAGTGTATTTCCAACTGCTGTCCGGAATGCCCCATTTTGAATGACATTGATGTAATTTGTCAGTCCCACAAACTTTTTTGCCACCGGATTATTCACAAAGGAAAAATAGATCACTACAAGAAACGGGAGTACAAAAAATAACAGTACTCCCAGAACGCTCGGTGCCAGGAACGCTCCTGACACCAGCCTATGAAACCATGATTTATTCTGTTTTTTTATAACCTTATTAAAATCCTTTTTCTTATTTCGTCTCACTTAAATATACCTGCATTCTGCTCTGGATAATTTCTGCCACATCCTCTGCGGACTTCTGTCCTGAGAAATAGGCTGCTGCCTCCTCATTGATGATATTGGTGATATCATCGGAAACGGCACCGGAAACAGCGGTTGTATTGTATACAAGATCTTTTACCTGATCTACGTCCTCCTGTGTCGCCGGCTGGATCTCAACTTCGAATTCACCCCAGCCCCAGGTGCTTCCGCTGTCAGAGTCCGCTTTCATTGCGTTCTGACAATATTTTTCAAAATCGTCTTTTCTAATGGAAAATCCATAAGTGTAATCACTGTCGCCGTCGCTGCTCTTCTTTGGCAGATAAAATGTCCTTAAAAACTGCCATGCACCATCGACATCCTTACAGTTATTGGAAATTCCTATAATATTGTTCAGACTCAGCATTGCTCCGTTTCCCTCGCTGGTCGGATAACCGATAAATGTTGTCGGGCCTCCAAAAATCGCACGGTACATCTGTACCTGCTCAAAATCACTGAGATAATAAGTATCTAAAAGCTGTTTTCCCTGACTCATCAGAACAGTGCTGTCTTCCATATCATCTCTATATTCAAACTCTTCCGGGAACATATTTGCAAAATCCAGTACATCTATAAATTCCTGGCTGTCAAAATTGCAGCTTGCATTCTCCCAGTTGATAAAATCGTTATATCCGAGGTTCATCAGCGCTGTTAATGCAGACATCCGGTCCATACCCCAGAAAAGCTGTGTTCCTTCCGGTTTGGATGCAAGCAGTGCTTTCATGTCTTCTACTGTCCAGCCCGGTGTGGTTCCAACATCCTCTGCTTTACCGATAACTGTCTGTAAAGAGAAGGTCTGTGGCAGGATCGCCAGTTTTCCATCATACTCGCATGCAGTGAGTACATTTGGAAGGAAATCATCTCTCGAAAGTTCCGTGTCTTTGTCCAGCAGTCCATACAGATCCACATTTAATCCTTTGGATGCAAAATTGATTGCCTGGGAATAATCATTAAAAAGTACCAGATCAATGTTGGAATCCGATGTCACTGCCGTGTTGAAGCTGTTCACTGCATCCTCGTAGTCCTCTGCGCCGTCTCCATAAGACTTCATTGTGATATGATACTTATCCTGACTCTTGTTAAATGCGATCACCTTCTCCTCCACGTCTGAACCTGTCCACATGCAGGCGAGTGTAAGATTTACGGTATCTGCCGCTTCACTGGCATCCACTTCTTTGATCAGTGCGATCTCCGTCTGGTTTCCGTTGGAGTTCCAGTTCTGAAGATAAGCTGCGATCCTTCCATCGGACAGGACTCCGTAGCTGCTCACGCTGGAGCTGGAAATATTACAATCCATCCAACTGAAAAATTCCTCTTTTTCCTTCGTATCCAGATTGTACTTATAAACACTGCTGCCCTCTGTGACCAGCAGATTCTTCTCATCTAACACAGAGATTGTATCGGAAGGGACTGCAATTGCCTTGTCTGTCTGTTCTTTCATTGCGCCGACATCTAACGGCCGCAGCTCACATCCGGCATCCCCATATCCGACGGAGGCAACCGTTCCGTCCGCAAGCCCGACCAGTCTGGATGTATATCCATCCGATGGGATCCTGCCCTTCTGGCTGCCGTCCTCTCCTATTACAAGTGTAAAATACTCATCTGAGCTGGCGCTGTTGCCACTGTCATTATTGGACCAGGTATTCAGGGCAAGATAAAGGTTTCCCTCCTTATCCACTGCTATCCCGTTACAGCTTACATTCTCTGCATTTGCTCCGAGATCCATGTCCTGTTCAAGCACAACATTTCCGGATGTGTCCACTTTGAGGATGGAAGAAGTCTGAATGAATCTCGCATTCTGTGCCAGCAGAAATCTGCCATAGTTTACATTGCCGTTCTCATCCGTATAATTTTTTGCATAATAATCATTCCAGTCCTTTTCTGCATCCTCGGCACTGTATCCCCACTGGTCTGCCATATAACTTAACACATCATCCAGTGTTGCATCCGAATAATCCTCGGTGACACTCGACTCATCCATCTGGTTCTTCGTCACAAACAGATAAACCTCTCCGCTGTCTGCCACGGTATATCCTGACACCCAGCTACTGTTCCCGCTGCCGTCACTCTCTGCCTGCTCATAAAGCTGTGCATTTTCTCCGGTTATCAGATTATACGAATACAGTCCGGATTTTGTGTAGTCCTCATTGCTGGAAGTGTAATACATCACATCTCCCTTAAACTGTATATTACTTGTCGTATCATTAAAACTGTCCGGCAGATCACTCAGATAATCTGCTTTGAAATATCTCTTATTTCCGTCTGCGGATGTGCTGTTGCCGCCACCGCCACAGGCAGTGAGCCCTGCTGTCATTGCGGCTGTAAGTGTCAGTGCCACCGCCTTTCTCCATAAACTTCGGTTCATATGCGTTCCTCCCATAAAATGCCGCTTTCTGCGGACGATTTTTCTATAATTTCAGAATATAGAAGTCCTTATGGAAAAGCAAGATACAAAAGTTTATGAAATTCTTAATTTTGTCTGAATGGAAATTTATGGATCAGATTCCATGTTGGCAGTGCATTTCCCTGATTTTAGATAGTGGTGAATGTTTTGTTAGAGATTTAGAGCCTATCGAATATCTTGCTGCTTATGATCAAAATGACAGATTGAATTATGATTGGGAACTTTCACTTGTAGCAGGCATTCATCCAACAACCGTGAGTTTCATAGTGCAAATTGCAGATTTTGTAATGCGATCCATAGCGTTGGCTGGGCAAATATAAGCGTCCTCTCACAACCTATAAAAGCACCGCAGAATCTGCGACACTACGTCCGTTAAACTCCGGTTATACTCTCTTTCTAAAAGTTTTATAAAATATCAGCAGATCTCATATACATTTTACTTTATAAATGCTATTCTTAATCCATCGCAGATGTATTGCAGTCATTCAATGACTGCATCTTTTATCTTATCTGTGTTTATACATTCGAAAAAATCTGGCATATCGCCTCATTTTTCAACCATCATAACCACATATCTACGAAGGAGGACACATGACCTTACACACAAATCTATCTTTTGAAACTGCAACCGGCAGTATTGACTATCCATTTACAAATGACTATATGTTTCGTGCTATTTTACAGAAGGACAAGCAGGTGCTGAAAGCATTGATTGCAGCTTTGCTACACCTAAAAAAAGAAAGTATTCACGATGTGGCCATCACAAACCCAATCGAGCTTGGTGCTGCGATTTCAGACAAAGATTTTATTCTGGATATCCGCGTCAATCTGAATAATGAACAGCTTATCGACCTTGAAATGCAGATGTCTAACGAATACAACTGGTCAGAACGTTCCATCAGCTACGCAGCAAGAAGCTTTGACCAGCTCAATTCCGGGGAAGAATACAAAGAAGTGCTTCCGGTTCACAGTATTGGATTCTTAAACTTTACATTATTTGAAGATCAGCCCGAATTTTTCGCTACTTATGAACTTCGAAATAAAAAAACAGGGCATCTTTACAGTAGTAAATTTTCCATCCATGTGTTAGACTTAACTCGGATAGACCTTGCCACAGCCGAGGATCAAAACTATGAGATTGACCGCTGGGCGAAACTTTTTAAAGCTAAGACATGGGAGGAACTCAGAATGATTGCAAAGAACAACCCAGATTTATTGCAGGCTTCCAATGATCTTTACACTGTCAATGCTGATGAAATCATCCGGCAGCAGGCGAGAGCACGTGCAGATGCGGAGTTTTGGGAGCGAAATAAAAATGCTAAAATTAAACAGCTGGAAGATACGATTATTGAACAGGATAATACAATCGCTGAAAATCAAAAACTGCTAGCTGAAAAGGATGCAGAATTACTTCGTCTTCAGAAAGAACTCGCAAAACTAAAACAGCTTTAACCAGAGTTTCACTTATATGCTTGAAGCAAAATATAATATAAGTAATATGGCTTCTGGAAATTTATTGAAAAAGCTGGACTTTCAAATTGATGGAGAGCTTAGAAACAGAAGAATTGGAATTGAAGATGTGTAATTGTGATTAAAACCGTCCATGTTCATAAGTTGTCAGATGAAATGTTTTATCGCATAGAGGTGGAAGTAACCGTGAGTTCCATAACATAAATTGCAGATTCTGTGGTGCAATTCACAGCGTAAATTGGGCAAATATAAGCGTCCTCTCACAAGTCATTCACAGCGTAAATGAAAGAAAAACGGTACAGACAAATATGATTTCCTTTGTGAGCCATGGAGACAAGACTCTTCAGAGG
>OBRR01000092.1_pt1 | contig 26786 bp, 20 predicted proteins | sample 1494901 | NCBI WGS metagenome assembly OBRR01 (sample SAMEA3360689, study PRJEB22359) | human gut metagenome | biome: ENVO:urban biome; feature: ENVO:human-associated habitat; material: ENVO:feces | place: Bangladesh | collected 2011
CGGAGGACATCTCATCGGAGTGTACCTTTAATTCCAGAAGGTCACTCTTTAAGGATACACCCACGGATACGCTCGGCGCATTGACCACTTTCATATTGCGGAACTTATCCGACGTATAAATTGCCATAAAATGGCTTAACCGCTGCAATCCGCCCGCCACGAGCTGATAGAGCAGATCTTCGTCTTTTGCAATGACAAAAAATGTCTTTGAATGGTCATATTCATTGAAATATGGCTCCACAAGGCTCTTGATGCGCAGCTCTTCTGACAGATCACGTACCTCGCCCGGTTCTACTTTGGCAAGCACGTTGTATTTATTATCCCCATATACTGCGACCAGCTTCGCTCCGACAACATCCATTGCCTGGCGGTCTAAGTACAGCTCAAATTCAGGCTTCGGCGGAACGTAAAGTGCCTCGTCGAATCCCTCTGAGATCACATCAAAGCTGTCACGCACCATCGGAAGAAGATCCCTACAGAACATCGCAAGCTCCTCCGCCGCAATGTAGCAGTCCCCCCCTACCTGACGGTGTAAAAACTGGAAGAAATCCGATACTTTTCCCTTCAACGACGGTTCTCCTAAGAAAATCTCACCGTCCTCATAAAAGTAGTAATACTTCTCGCCCTCAATCATCGGAAGATCTTCCATATATAAAAACGCACCTGTGCTTCCACCCTTTAATGTGAGCTTCGGCTTGCGCTTTGTTCCATTGTAAATATAGCTTTCATTCATGTCATAACCGATCGTTGCATGAAAAGGTGTTCCCTTCACAGCTTCCAGGAAGCGATCGATTCCGACACCGTCTAACTCCATTGTACGCTCATAGCCACCGGTGTAGGCATAGTATGCATGGAACTTGCTCTGGCGTTTCTTGTCATCATCCTGCTGCTGCATAAAACGGATCAGGCGCTTTGCATCCTCTGAAAACGCCTCCATATGATGATAAAAATCCAGTTTTTTTCCATAATGCACTTTTTCATTGACATGAACGGAATGTAAAAACGCAGAAATGTTTTTTAACACATACTTTGTCTCCATTCCAATCTTAAATTCCAGTCTTGCATAGCCGTAGTCCATCTCAAAATAAGGTTCTAACTCGACCTTGCCGTAAATGGTCTCCGGCAGCATATATTTTGATGTTGCACGCATGGAATACTGGCTCAGCAGATTCTTCAACGATGCTGCTGTCTCCATTTTTCCAACCGGACGTTTCCCCTCCTCCGGCGTCTCTGTGCCCTGACCTCTCTTTAATTTGAGAATCTCAATTGGAGTTCTCTTGTTTACATAATTCAAAAGCATTGCAACACAATGCTTGCACATCCCCTCATAATTATAAAAAGCCTCACATCCACAATTGCAGTTCGTCACATCCCCGAACTCCTCGTCGATAGTGGCTGTCACTTCATAATACTCCTGATTGATTCCACGAACTTTTGCCCTGACATCTGCCACCGGCAGCTCATCCACTAAATACAACTCATAGGAAAAATCAAAAACCCCCGCCGTCTCATACAGCTCTTTCCCTCTCCGGTACGCCGCCGGATACACTGTCTCTTTAATGTCTGATACGGAAAACATATTACTACTTACTCTGTCCTTTCATTTTCATTCGTACTGTCTGTAATTATTCGATAGCGCCATAATTACGACTGTCCTTTTATAATAACACAAAAACGGAAAAGACAGCTATAGTTTTTTCTTTGAATTTTAATTTTGTTCTGCCAGATATCTTTTTAACAAGAAAGTACAGAAATATGGAAACGTATGAACTCCCTGTTCTATTCCAATATTACTGTCAGCCAGTTTTATTCCCCACTTAATATCCGCATAATTGCTGTTATCAATAAGCTGTCTCAAAGATTTTGAGCGGTTATTATTCGCCTTGACTTCTACCGGAACGAGTTCGTTTGCTGTTCTGACAAAAAAATCCTCCTCAAGCGTTCCATTTTCCTTTTTATAATAATACAAACCTAACCCCTGTTTTAAAAACGCTTCCGCAACAAGATTCTCATATAGTGCGCCTTTATAAACGCCAAGATTTTTATTCGCACGTAAATCCATCTGTGCTTCTTCATCTAAAGAAGCAATCAAAAGCCCTGTATCCGGATAATAAAGTTTGAATTTGGAATCATCAAAATTTCCCTTTAATGGCAGTTCCGGATACTCAAGACAATAACAGACAGAAACTACCACTGCATCCTTTAACCAGTCAATGCATCCCATATATTCACGGCTTCGCGCCTTTTTGTCAATTTTACTTAACTGAAACTTCTTATTCTCTTTGGCAAGCTGTGCCGGAACACTCCGATAAACACTTGCTATTTTCGCCTGATCCAGCCCTTCCGCATATTTTCTGATATCTTCCTCATAGTCAAGCTGGATCTGTCTCTGGATTTCCAACGTTTCAGAGAATGTATTCGTTTCGATAAATTGCTTTACAACCGCCGGCATTCCTCCAAGAACACAGTATTCCAGAAACAGTTTCTTATAAACCATTAGCTCTGTCTCTGAAAATGGTTTTCCGGAAGTCATATGCTCTAACATTTCGTTTATATGGCTTTCTGAATATCCCTTTGCCCATAAAAATTCTTCGAAATCCATAGAAAACATCTCGTAATCTGTTTTATAACCGACACTGTTACTGTGAATTTTCTTATAATTAATTCCAAGTAAAGAACCACTGCAGATCACATCAAATCGTCCGTCCAGTTTAAATGCTTTTAATGATGTTGCAATATCCGGAAGTTCCTGTAATTCGTCAAAAATAATCAGGGTCCGGTTCGCAATAAATTTTTTAGAAGGATCAATCAGGGAAATATTTTTTATAATATTTTCTACGTCATATCCATCGCTTAATATATTCTTATATTGTTTTTCTAACGCAAAATTAATTGAAACAACACTCTCATAATTTTGGTCTGCAAAATGCTTCACAGATTCTGTTTTTCCTATCTGCCTTGCGCCTTTTATGATCAGCGGGTATCTATTTTCATTATTTTTCCATTGTGTGAGATAATCATCTATTTTTCTTCTGAGATACATATGTAATCTTCTCCTGTTTTTTGCTATTCACGTTTTTATATGATTATTATACACAATTTTCACGTTTTTATAACTATTTTTATTTATTATTTCACGTTTTTATTTTTCCATCTTTCTTTCCAGCGTTTTCGTTTTCTTCTGGATCTCTTTATTGACGGCACAATTGATGAGATTGCTATTACCGCGATAATTACAACCAAAATTAAAAGTATCACACTGATCCAGACACGCATACACTCTGGCAAATGAAATAATTTCACCAGCGCATCCGCTGCTCCGTATCCATCTGCAATTGCTGAAACTAATGCAAGAATAGAAATCAATCCCAAACCAATATTTAATCTGTCATCCGATAATTCCTGTTCCTCATTTTCCAGACTTTCAATTCTCTGTATCCGCTCTCTTTCCCTTGCTTCCTGAAGCTTTTCCAGCGATTCCAGTCCCATTGTCAATCCTTCAATATTTTCTCTGATTCGCAGTCTCCTTAACAAATATTCATAAAAATCATTCTGATGGCTGATATGGCTCACAGACGAATAGACACTTTTTACAAGGAAAATATTAATCTCTGCGCTCAGGTTTTTCAACACACTCAAAATATCTTCCGATTCCAACTGGTATTTTTCACGCTCCGCAGATAATTCACCTTCCATGTTCTTTGTAAACTTTAAAATAGAATAATATTGGTATAATGCCAATATTTCTAATAAGAAATAATCCACCATTACTTTTTTCCGGAAAGTCCGCATGTAAAAATTGTGGTTCTGCTCATTCAGTATTGCATAATATCCGCATCCCTGTGAAGTTGCATAGCAATATGCGTGTTCGAAAGGTTCCAATATATCATTGGAAAAATCCGGTTTCCGCATATACTTTTTATTATAACCATTGGTAATCCGGTAAATGTAATCCCACCACTGTTCTTTATCTTCGCCCGCCATAACGACATAATTAAATAAAATCGCCTTATCCGATATGCATTTTCCCTCCTCCAGACAATCTCTCCTCTCTGCATAATAAGTAACCGTAAATGGGAGCTGCGCTAATAACTGATTGATCCAATGTCCCATTAAAATGCCTATATCTCTGTCCTCATTCCATTCAAATGTATAGCGGTCATTTTCTCTCCGTTTAGAGACAAATCTTTCATGAGACAGTTCTTTGAACTCATTCTGAAAAAGCATCATTTCATCTGCCGTAACACCCTGTGGGAGCGAAACCTCATACCATAAAAGACCTACACCCGAACGAAACAGATATAACCCGAGGTCTGTTACTGATACGATAAAATCTTCTTTTAATTTTGTATAATTAAGCTCTAAAATATTGTTTCCTGATATACAATACTGAAACGAACAGCCGATATTATTCTGTTTCTCATCCATCTCAAAGCAGTCCACTATCATACGATACAAATCCTGCTCCACCTTCTGTTCATGCATCTTCTGTATGTTCCATAAAGGATTTTTTGCAATCTCCTCTACCAGCTTATCGTAAGATGTCTCACTGCAAAACATAAATGGAACAATATACCGGTTTCTCGCACATAAAATATTCACCATAAGCCTTCTCCTATGTCTTCTACTTTTTTCCATTGTTTCAACTATTATTATAAGCATCTTTTCAAAACTGCCAAGGATTTTCAGTATCATAAAAAGACATTTCCTGGTTTTTGTAGAAAATGCCTTTGGACAATGTTTGTGCGGTTATGTTGATTCCTCATAGGTAAGGTAAAACTCCAAAAACCTGATGAACTTCCTCGTGAAAGAATTATAGGTGTCAATTCCTCATAGGTAAGGTAAAACCTCCTGTTGAGCCAGAGAAGCCAGCTCCTGCTCCTGTTGAGCCAGAGAGTGTCAATTCCTCATAGGTAAGGTAAAACATTTCATTAAGGAACGCCTGATCGAGAAAGGCATCCCGTGTCAATTCCTCATAGGTAAGGTAAAACATCTATAGGTACAAATCCAAATTACAAAAAGATAACGTGTCAATTCCTCATAGGTAAGGTAAAACAACTGTATTTTCAGTCGTTATAATTACAATACTCGCAATTTCTTCTCAAATCAAGCTATTTCTATTGAAAAAGTCCGTCGACCTATTTTGGTGGTTTTTCTTGAAACTCCTTATAAAATCAGTATTTCTGACGTTTTTCAAAATTTCTTTGTTTCTCTTTCAGACATCGACGGACTTTTTTCCTTGATTTCTTCCCTTTACAGACCTTTTCAGCAGTTTTTCCTTTGTTTTATCCTCCGGAATCCGCATAAATACAGCATTTGAGGTCGACGGACTTTTATAAGAAATGTTCTTCCGGACTATACTCTCCCAAAACTTCCTTGCTTGAATATTTTAAAGAATCAAACCTATAAATAATAACACTATCCTCATCCGTTTTTGTTGTGCGCTTTAATTCCGATTTTAACTTCCTTAATTTTGCTTCTGTAATATTCCCTTCAAAAACGGATTTCTGAACGTGTACGAGATATTTTCTGCATATTTTTAGTACTTTGTTATTTCTTTTTACGTTTACATCATATGTAACTATCACAAACATCCTTTTTCCTATACATACTTATATGGCTTATATTTTTCACCATTCTCTATATATTTTTTTAGTTTCTGAATTTCATTTTTAATTAGATAATCATAGGTTCGCTCTGCCCCATCAAATGTTACCTTCTGATACAACTTGTTTTCATATTCCGAAATAAAGATCTTCTTTGCCCGATTGTTCAAATAAATGCCATTATTCTCAACTTCTACAAAATCATTTACGTTAATCATTTTTCGATTCACAAGTGTAAATATCGTACGGTCAACCAATATTGGTTTGAACAGATCTGCCAAATCCAAGTTTAAACTCTCTGGCCTATTTCCAGCCGCATGTACAATTCCAATTCGTATATCTAAAGAAGTTCTATTGATCTCATTTGCAATTCTTTGATACAGCAATGTGTTCCCGAAACTGATCATCGCATTTAATGGGTCTTGAGGTGGACGCCTTGTTCTCTTATCAAAATAAAATTGTTTTCCCTCCAAAATTGAATTAAAACATCCATAGTATTTCTGCCGTGCCTGTGCCTCAAGCATCATCATATGATTAATATCTCTTGCTTCATTCAATTTTGTAATAATGTCTGTCATATCTTTTACAGCAGCCTCTAACTCCGTTGCATTCTTTCTCCTTTGATAATAACGAAGATTTGCTCTGATATTGGACACACTTGCAATTTCCAATCTCCGTGCCATATCTAGTCGTTCTTTTTCTGAATCATACATCCGAAGCTGCTTCAGTTCTGTCTTTATATTTCTTCGACTGTTATTCGGTACAAAGCTTCCAATTTTCTCTCCATACTTGTTAATAAATGAAACATTCAATCCAACCTGATTCATAAAATCAAAGAAGTTTCCTGACATAATAACATTCGAATAAATATACAATGAATCTGTTGTCTCTACAGGAATATATTTTTTCCCATTTTCACTTTCAAACAAAATATTAAAATCCTGTTTCGTTAAAATTCCTTCATTTATTAAGTGATAATTATGATCCATCTTCTGGATTCCAGTCGTGTACCAGTCTCTATACACTGTTTTATATGCTCTCTGCTCTTTTTTGACTATTACATGACCATCTTTCATCTCAAATCGGTATCCTAAATATTTCCGATTAATTCCTTTAAATATACCCGTTTTTCCATGATTTAACGGTAATTGTTCTATCTTCTCCATTCGTGCCGTTACATCTGAAAATACTACTGTCGCCTCCTCGTATGTTGAACAGTATATATTAATATCATTACCAAATCTGCAAAAAGAATACCCTTGCTTTTCCATATAATGATCTAACTCATTCATATAAACATTGGCAAGTAACGGGCTCAATGGACCACCGCTGTTAGCACACCTTTATTGTTTTGATATGCATATGAATACTGTGAAAATTGTTTCTCCCACTCACTTGCCATCTTTTGATATAAAGCACGGAAAATAAACCTGTCAATCGAATTCATAAGTGAAATCGTTCTTTTCTTACCCTTACGATTCACAATCTGCCTTTGTTCAACAGCTCCTACTTTATATGTACCATTAAAAATAGACTCCTTTATCTTCTTCCCGTTTGTCTCCCAATAAGCACGTAATTCTGATAATTTTACCCCATCCAGCCCATGGCTATCATGCTTATCCGCAAACGATTCGAATGCCTCCTCCAGATTTTCATCTGAAAAAACATCTTCTAAAACCATGTAATCCTCCTATACATGAATACTGACTCTACAATTCCTCATAGGTAAGGTAAAACGGTTTAAGGAGCGAGGTGCGGACACAGGTTATATGGTGTCAATTCCTCATAGGTAAGGTAAAACTATTTTTTACGAATGTACTGGAATTAAAGTCGACTAACAGTGTCAATTCCTCATAGGTAAGGTAAAACACGAGGAGTCTTGACAGTGTGAGTGGGAACCGACCAGTGGTGTCAATTCCTCATAGGTAAGGTAAAACAATGTCTATTATGGATATTACACTTTTGTTTCCAGGCTATTTTAGTGTGTCAATTCCTCATAGGTAAGGTAAAACAACTGTATTTTCAGTCGTTATAATTACAATACTCGCAATTTCTTCTCAAATCAAGCTATTTTTATTGAAAAAGTCCGTCGACCTATTTTTGTGGTTTTTCTTGAAACCCCTTATAAACTCATCATTTCTGACGTTTTTCAGAATTTCTTTGTTTCTCGCGCAGACATCGACGAACTTTTTTACTTGATTTCTTCCATTTACAGTCCTTTTCAACAGTTTTTTCTTTGTTTTATCCTCTGGAATCCGCATAAATACGGCATTTGAGGTCGACGGACTTTTTAGAAATTTTTTACAAAAGTTCAAACATTCCGAACCCCTGTGCATTTTTTGCACCAAGTCCTGTCTGATACAGAAAATCCAGATATTTTCGCTGACCGGAAAGATCATACTTTCCAAACCATGCTGTAATATAACTTCCCTGATATTTTGTAACAAATTTTCTGCAATTTTCATTTTCTACTTTTGAAATCCGAATCGGCGAACACGGGGCTATTCCAAAGTATGCCTGATATTTCCGGTAAAAATTACTATTTACAGCGTCAAAAAATGCTTCTTCCTGAGGATTATAATAGTATGTATTATTCGTAAATTCATCTGTTGAATAGACTGTTAACGGCGATTTCATCTGAACGACTATATGGTTCTCCTCAATCGTATAATCATATATCTCCATATAAATGTCTCTGTAAGTAGTCTTACCAAATGCAATTCCATTTCGGTAAAAACTGTCTACCAATAAATTTATAAGCAATGGCTCCGGACTTCGGATCTCCAAGGAAACCTCTGTATCAAATATGAATTTCCGATCTGCCATTTTATAATGTCCCTGCAATTGACCAAACTGAAACATTTTATATTGGCGTTTTCCGCTTGTGTAGCCGGATTGATGCAAAAATTCTGCATAATCCGGCATAACAGAAAGTGCCCTGTAGATAATTGACTGCACAATGTGATTATAATTCATGGGAAGCACAAGCGGTTCTTCTAATTGTATATTTAAAACCAGCTGCATTTATTTGTTCCCCTTAAATTTTCCACTATTCTTTTTGTATGGATCATGATTACCATTGTATTTATTATAATTTCCCTTTTTATTCGTGTTTTCCTGTTTCTGATAATAAGGTAATGAAAAATCTTCATCAAGAATCGACGGAAGCTGCTGCTTAATTCTCATTGCATTTCTTCTATTAACCATTCTGCCAACATCATGATTATTCACAAACCACTCATACCCATTTTCTATAGGTTTATTCTTCAGATTTGCCGTTTTCGGATAACTGATCTCAACATCTATCGGTACTGTCTCAAGACCTGCAATTTTGTAAAATTCTTTCTTTGCATCTTTGCTAAAGCCAACCTCTTCATATCTGACTGCGTCATATGTATTTTCTTTCACTTTATAGAGTAATTCATCATCCTGACAAGTCACGCAGCGCTCCTGCACCTTATCTACCTTACAGGCAACACTTCCATAGCCCAGTGGTTTTGCGCCGCCAAGTTTTAAACCAAGCTGCTCTGATCCACTATTTAAGATCCAAAGTAATTGCTGCAGCTGTCGTTCTGATATTGCTTCAAAAAAGAGCTTTCCACTGAATGTAATGCCTTCTTTTACCGGGCGGATTGTTTTATTCAGCTTGTCCGGTTCTATCTTTTTATTCAGATCTACCTTTCTATGATGCCAGTAATATTTTCTTCCCCGCAGATTTGCACTTCCAAGTTTTGTGTTCCCATTTACAATATAATAATCATACGTCCAGAAATCGGCTTTGTCCGGCTTATTAACATAAAAATCGACATTTCCAAGTTTTGGTTCTCCAAGTGCCTCTAACGTTACTTTATCGGCTGCATAATATTTCTGCGCATCCAGTTTGTCCTTTACATACAAATCCGAAAAACGGATTTTCGAACTCATCGCTGTTGTATTATCAGCTCCAATATAACCAAACAGATCACATGCAGGACAATACTCTTTCGCACACGGAGTAAATTTTCCTGCATAGGAAGATAATTTTTCATTTGACACTTCCTTTGTAAATACTGCCGGAGATAAATAAAAAACCTGTTTACTTGTATTGACCGGGCGTGAACAATTTACCGGGAAATAACCTTCTTCCTGTTTATTCAGAAACTTATTCAGATCATCCCGATATTCCACGTATGCCTTTTGATTTTTTTGATCTAATGCCGGCTGTGACAGATAAGATTCTATCACCGGGTCTATCTTACGTTTTATAATATCTTTTGTAAGTGAAATTGTTTCTTGTACTCTTTGATTTAGGTTATTCCTATTTTTATCCTTTTCATCCTCAAATGGATTACCAGGCTTATAGGCAAAAATATGGTAATGTGCTTTTTTTACACCCATTCCCCACTTGAGCAGATACCCTTTTTTCTCTCCATTCTGACTGTTGTCAAATGAATAGCTATCGATAACCGCAAATCCTCTTTGTGTTCTATCCGGCATTTTGAAATACACTGTTGTCCCATTTGCCTTTTTCTCAAAACCTTTTGGGACATATTCCTTATTTTCTCTGCTTCCTATACGATAAGACTCTGCTGCACACAGTTCCATTGTTCCATCTTTTTTTCTATGTATCAGCGCCGGTCTGAATTGTTCTGCGGTTCGCTTTACCGGATATTTTTCACCATTCAACACGCCCATACAGGAATCCGTAAGTGTCTCATACACATTTCTAACAACACCACGTATCTCACTTCCCGGAATAACCGGTTCATGATACATCCCTTCGTAATGCTTTGCCGGATCAAGTTCCTCATAAGAAAAGAAATCATACGACTTGTGTTCTGCCTTCTGATCGGATTCCCGAAATGCATGGTCAGAACTCGAATTTGGAATAAACAGTGGTGTTTTTGTCGTAACAGAATATTCGATCACGCCTGTATGTTTATCCGTGTCCGTATAAGCTTTTGCTTTATTTTGAGGAAATTTTATAAAATTATAAGGATTAACAAAACCATTCATCATCCCACCACCTCTCTCAAGCGATAATTATTTATTATAAGCTGATCGTCTTCGTTATATGTTAAATAATTAACAATTTCTACATAACAAGTTGACTCTCTTTTCGTCCGCACCTTCTCTACATAAACATCATCATAACTGGCAGTCTCATCGCTTATTATATTTTCAACCATACCCTTTCTTGTCCGAACCACTCTGTATTCTATATCCTGATCAAACAGATGAAGTTCCAACAGCTTCTCCTCTGATATAGCCTCTGTCAGTTCATCTCTGCAATATGGTTCAAAAATTATTTTATCGATATATGTTGCATACATTAAACCCTTTTCCGGTGCTTTTGTCAGATTCATGCCTTTTTCCCTCCGCTTACTCTCATGTTCTTCAAGCTTTCCTGAATCATCTGGTTTTCCAGTCCTTCCTGTCCGTCGATCAGAATTGCACCGTTGTTCTCAAACAAACCACGCCCGATCGCTGTCTGACCTCCTACTGCCAGGAATCCGTTCTGAAGATCTTTTAATGCCAAAAGCAGTATTCCAAGAATCCATTTTTCATCTTCTGGCATAACGCCTTTACGAATAGCAAGCCGAAGTACCAGTTCACCATCCACGTATGTTTTTTCTTTGTACAAAGCGCCATCTTTTACCGCCGATTCAAAGCGGCTTACTCCGGTACGCATCATGGTCAGTGGTCTTGCACCCTTAATCTCCGCTTCACTGATGATAATATTGGATGCGCAGGCTTTTACACCGTCCACGTAACCAAATGAAATGTCTATAATTTTTTGAACATTATATGGAAGCTCTGTTCCGTTCTCTGCTAATCGTTCCAGAATTTCCTTGATACGGTGTCTGATTGCTCCTGCAAAACTGCTTCCCGGAATGACCGGTTTACCATGATCCGTAAGCTGCACAAAATCTGGCTCATTTTTCTTTGCTGCATACTGCCGGATACTGATACCACCTTTCATTTTGAGTGGCACTTCTATATGAACCATCTTTGCTTTTTCTGATATTTTTGCAAGCCATACATCCAGTTCATTCTCTGTATTTTTGTCATTTTCTCTGTCATACGCCTGACAATATTCCAGATAATTCTCACTTGTGTAAGTCTTACAATTCACAAATGTCAGTCTGCACTCTCCAAAACCTCGTGTTTTCTTACATCCAAGCCGTATCTCACCTTTCTGGATACCCCGAAAAATGGACGCTATTTCTGAATCCATTTTTTGTTCATCGTCCTGTTCCCTCACAGTGAGTTCCATAAAGAATTGTCCCTTTGCACCTGCCTCTATGATCTCTATCTCGTATTTACTTCCTGTAATAGCTGTTTTTCCATCATTTAATGCAACTCCATCTCTTACACTTGTAAACTCATACTTTCTAAAATTCAGATCTGAAACAAAAAGGGAACTCATTTTTCCGTCACCATGTGCACCGGTATATCCCATCAGGCATGATTCATGTTTCTCTTTTTGCAGATAGGCTCTCATTGCACCAGCCAGGGAACTTCCTGCAACAAATGGTCTTCCCGTACCATCTCTCAAGACATCGGAATCTGTCCATTCATCTTCTCCTGATGATACACTAAGTGGAGAAATCAGCTTAAGCTGTATATGGAATACTTTTCGCTTTATCATTCGATTTGTCATCACTGCTCCCCCTTTCCCATTTTGGTCAGATACTTTAATTCTGTGATACAGTTGCGGTAAGCCATTCTGTAACATTCATTTTCATTCCACCGAAGTTCGAATCCGACATCATATTTTTCTTCCAACTGCCTGCATATCTGCTCCGTCAATGTTTTCGGATTAACAGCCTTCACAATGCTCCTGCACAGCTCTCTTTTTTTCGTATCTTCAATACCCTCTATCTCTGCGATGAGATTCTCGTAATTTTTCTCTGCCTTAACCATGACTCTTAACTTGGACACTGCTGCATTTAAAACATCTGCATTTTTTGTTAGTGTTTTTCCTGATTCTGTGAGTTTAGTACGGATCCTGTCATTCATCTGACGTTCAAATTCCGCGTTTAATAACTGATTGATAATATCCGAAATCAATTCTTTCTGCTGATGCTCTCCACTGTGAAGTTCTGGTTTGTACACCACTACCTGCTTTTCTTCCGGTTTATCTACCTCGATTTCTCCGTAACCTTCTGCAACACGCTCTCCTATAAATGTATGCTCCAATTGTCCTGCGTCAAATCCTGTTTCTGAATAAAGAAGAACGACGCTTCCTTTTTCGATTCCCTGAATTATTGGCTTTCGCTGCTTCCATGTTACATTGTAACCGCCGATTGTTGTATATTGCAGGAATGGATTTCTGATCTCCAAGTCTGTAATGTCCAACATTTCTTCCAAATATTTCTTTAACGTATCTGTTCCTGCTGCCGCCATTCCATATTCGTTATAAAGAATTGTATCTGAAACAAACGTAAGCATTGCCTCTTTTATCCGTTTTTCCTTCTTCTCCACCTTTTGCACAGAATCTATCTGGAAATCAACTGCCCCAAATTCACTGCTTCTTCCATACCCCATCCGGATATCACCCAGTTTTGCGACTGCCTCTAAAATACGTTCTGCATTCTGTCTGTTTGCATAGATATATCCACCAAATGTCTGCCCTGCACTGATACTGCATAGTTGATAGAAACTGGAGCTATCCTCTGCGTTTCCGGTTGCATGACCGATTGACTTATCCTGTGGTCTTTGATGATGATAACTGATCTGTGTGTCTACCGCTGCAACACGATTTTTTTTATCCAGATAATCAATTCCAGCCGGCGTCATCTGCCGGTCTTGCACATCCGGACCGTAAAGCATATCTTCTAACATCAGCTCGCCTTTTTCATTGTATGGCTGATCTTTCTCCTTCTGTAACGAGATTCTTCCCGGAATGCATCGCTCTCCATCCATGCAGATATAGGCATTTGTCACAATGACATCTTCTTTTGACATCATCTCCTGATAACTGGCACTTCCAAGTGCTCCTGCGATCAATCCAAGAACTTTATTTCCTGCAATATAATCTTTTGTTTCTGCCTGATTTCCCTGTTCTGATTTACATATCACAGGCGATTTCAGATAAATTGTATAATGAAGCTGATTCTGCTCTTTCAATGCTTCTTTTTTGACAAAGACATGCTCTTTTTCAATATTCTCCCTACTGTCCAGTGCAATGAGTTCCATATTTACAAGTCCAAGTCCTCTGGTTCTCGATACTCCGATATGCTTCACAATCGAAACTGCATTTTCAAGCAGCTTCTGAAATTCTGGTTTTATCAGACTACATTCTGCTTCAAACACAATCCTCTTTTTTACCACCCGGATCGTACGAAGTGAATTTTTGTCTGCCACCCCTGTTTCATATTCAATAGCAGTCTGTGTACGCGTATATGTATACTGTTCTAACACATTCTGTTGGCTCACCAGTTCCGTTCCCTGAAATTTATTTAGATCTGAAACAATATTGTTATATCCCTCTATATAAGCATTTGAAAGACAAAATGCACTTTTTTGACTCCCACTCTGTCCAAACATCTGCCCGAATTGCGTCTCTGTCACAAGACCTAATTCCTGCATTTCAAGCGCGGCTTCCCGAATACAGCCTTTTAACCTCTTAGCAGGAATATATGGCAATCCATATTCATCATAGACAACATCAAGATCTATGAGACTATTATGTGTCTCCCCCGAAGCTGTACATAAATCACTTAACAGTTTTATTTTAATTTTCATGCTCTTTTCCCTCTCCAATGTATAAATCCATCATTTCAAGTACATCGTACCAGACTGCATATTCCTCTTTTTCAAACTGCGTATATCCTCTGGATTTTAAGAACGTCACTGTCTCCTGCCTGCTATTTTCTCCCTTGGAAATTGCATTTCTCAAAAGTTTTGCTTTATTTCTTGGAAGGCTCTGAAATACTTCGGACCATTCTTCAAACTTTTCAACACTAAATCCTCTATTCCTGATATTAAGTTCTGCCCGATCTTCTCTTAGTGGCACATAATAAGGTCTTGCAAGAAAGAACTGTCCATTCACTGCATAGTGTTTTTCCCGATAGGCTTCCAAATGCGCCGCACTGATATTGGTACAAAACTGAAAGTCAAAAAAGTTTCCTATTTTTCCTTTGCCGGTGTTTTCCTCCACTTTTCCTCGATGAGACTCCTCTTTTGCTCTTGTCTTGGCACTTACACAACATGCTTCTGCCACCTTGTAAGCATCCGAGAATGGAAAATGACTGTTAAAAAATGCAATCCCTCCACATGCACTATAGTCTTTCTCCTCCCCAATATGCTCTAAAAAATATCTGACTGCCGGTACTGCTAATTTTGCATTGCACACAAAGGTAATATCGTCCCCGGCAACTATAATTTCTCTGTATAATTTCTTACCGTCAGCCATCTTCACTTGCGGAGTTAATTCATCCATATACTTTGCCATCTTATCAAAATTATTGCGGAAAGTATCTGCGATTTCTTTGGAAATATTGCGCATTGCAGGAACCGCATTTTCATAACCATTTATTTTCTGCATGATATGTCTGATACTGTCTCCCATACTGTTTCCATCAATATGGCATACCGCCAGCGTTGAATTATCTCCCTTTTCTGTCACCATATTATCAAATACTTTTTCACTTTCCTGTTTTGGGAACGCATTTCGTTTTAATACTGCTTCTGTACAAAAATATTTTCCTTTTTCTACTTTTGTAATTGGATAACCGGTGATCGGATCTGCCTCCATAAATGGCATTGCTCCTATTGGCTGCGACGATGGCATATTTGCTTTTACACGTCTCATTTCTTTATTGATCGCTTCATAATCAAAATTATAGGAGTCTGTTTTTTCCACCACTGCAACTGCCAGATTCAGGGAATAAGTCTGCTCCATAATGTATTTTGCAAGAAAACGATTTACTTTTTCACATTCAGCTCCATTCCGGAATAACACATATGCATTACCACCACCAATAAACAGAACCTGCATCTGTATTTCTCTGTTTTCCAAAAATGCATGTTCATTATCATTTTCCCAGTCTGTCATGTAGTTTTCTTTCACTGCTTCCGCTATATTTTTTCTGACATAAGCATTCAGACCATCCATGATCACATTTGCAACGATTACGGATGCCCCGATAATCTCTTTTGCTGCATTGCTTTTAAAGATATAACTCTGTATCCCCCTGACATCATACATTGCCAGTACTGCTTTTTCCTGTAGTTCTGGTTTCATAAAGTCCTCCTCATTTGCTGAATTTTCTAAACTTTTTAAAATAAAAATAGGATTCTTTCCTGTTTCCGTTTTCCTTCACAACACGTTCACTGCACGCCGCTACTACTGTCACATCCTGTTCCAGTAAAGTGTTTATAATTTGAAATGCCAGCGTAAATTCCCCCTGACATAGCACTGCTTCCGGAGAATACCCCATTACTTTTTTTACTGTAGCATCACAAAGTCTTCTGATATCGTCTTCTGTTGCCTCCGCCGGAACATTCGGAAATGGTATGTCAACAATGGCTCCATATTTGTGAGCCTCTTTTTTCTGCTGTTCTCCCCAGTATTTTGAAGGGTGATTTGTTAAATTTATAAAAACCGGCTTATTCATATACCTTCCTTCCACACTCTATAAACATACGGATTGCCTGTCCTAACGTGTTCTGGTCAGCCCGCAGACTGCTGTCTGACATATGATTGAAATTGTTCCGTTCGTTTTTTAATAATTTATATAACAGCAGCATGTCCATAATGTTGTCATATTTGTTACTGTCGATTTGTATGTTGCAGATTTCTCCAATCTTTTTTCTTTCTTTTCTTTCTTTATCCTTTTTCTCTGTAACTGTAACATCAATCTTATTTTCCGGGAACTCCTTCATATATCTTTGGTTTCTTCCCCATTTGAGTGGCTTTTTTATATTAGATTTCTTCGTTTTCTTATCCATAATCGCCGTCCAAATAAAACATTCAAAAGCAATCTGACTTATCACAAAATTATCATTTCTCTCGTAGTTTTTATGTGCACTATTCTTAATTGTATTTAAGGTACTCTCTGATGTTCCATATCGAATGATGCCTTTGCTTACCCATTCTTTCGGCATTTTGGACTCAATATAAGTAATCGCCTGTTGATAAAACTTCTTCTTATACAGCCATTCTATGATATCCAGACCTGTGCAGGAATCTTCAAGTAGTTTTCCATAGTCATCTTTTATCTGCGTCCAGAAAATATCAAGAAGATTATCATCACCATCTTTCTTTTGTTTCACATAATTTCGAAAAGCAGCCAGATTGCAGTCAAAACTTTCCATATCACACATCTGGATATTTTCAACAATGGTCTTCATCATGCCAATAGGTTCTAGTGCGACTTTTTCACCTGTACTCTTATAATAGTCTTCCAGCTGCTCCGCTCTGCCATATCTGGAAAATTCATTGATTCCTGAAACAAAATCAAATATTCTATAAGTCTGTGTCTGATCCTGTATCGGATTCGGTTCTTTACTATTTGCAATATATTTTATGGAATATATGCCGTTTGGAACGATCTTATCGTTTTTTAGAAGTGAGATAATGGCATTTATCACAAGATTCAGATTACGGAATCCGCCCTGTGTGTCAATCCATAATTTAGGATCTTCTGTTTCATTTTCTTTCCAGAATTTTCGAATTGCTTCTACAGCTTTAAAAATTGCTTCTATAGAATTATCATCTGTCACATTAATCAATAACACCTGATCTTGCGTTACCCCTTCTATTCTTGAAAGATAAAAATCTACAGCACTTTCGTTTTTCTCCTGCCCCTGATATTTGAATCTGACTTTTTTCTGTGTCTCCGGAGTCGCAAAGATAATAATTTTGTTCAGATTTTTCTCCCGTTCCATAATCATTTTACTCACTGGCTCAAGCTGGCTGTAATATTCTATTTCTTTTCTGCACTCTCCCAATGATCCAGCCTTTTCACTCAGGCTCTCCCAACAACACTTATTGGAAATTATTTCTTCATTATCCCTTCGAATCGGCAGTGTACTCATACCCAGAACCAATAAATTTTTCCCCATAATTTTCACCTTATCCTTTCGTTCTTCCCAACAATGTTGTTTGATTAAATTACACTTAATTTCACTTTACTACTTTACAATATGGCTTGCAAGCTTCTGCGAATATGTGATTGTTTTTCCTCTAAAAAGGTAAAGAATTGCTTTTCGATTTCCTAATAAAGTCAAAAAAATAAGCCTCTGACACAAAATCAGAAGCTCATCTTTTCCTATTATTTTAAAAACACTACCTTGATTGTCGTTCCTACGCCCTCTTCACTTTCCAGAGAGATCTGCGCCTCATGCTGCGCTACGATATGCTTTACGATGGCAAGCCCCAGTCCTGTGCCGCCGGTCGATTTCGAACGGCTCTTGTCCACGCGGTAGAAACGTTCAAAGACTCGCTTCTGCGCTTCTTTTGGGATACCGATCCCTGTGTCTTTCACGGTCAGCGTCGGGTGTCCATCCTCGGTGTCCGTAATAATCGTCACTTTTCCACCCTTTTTATTGTAGCGCACTGCATTGCTGCACAGATTGTAGATCAGTTCGTCGATCAGGTTTCTGTTTCCCCTGATCTCGGTGGAATCTCCCTGCACTTCCACAGTCACCTCGTTCTTTTCCGCCGGGATCTCCATCATTGCCTGACAGTTTAACGCCATCTCATGGAGGTCTAACGTCTCAAACTCGATCTTTGTGTCGTCGCTGTCTAACTCGGAAAGCTTGATGATATCATTGATCAGATATTGCAGACGTTCTGCGCTCTTATGGATTTCCGTGGCAAAATGAATGGTATCCTCCCCGCTTGTCATTCCACTTGCAATGAGTTCTGCATAACCGGAAATCGCAGTGAGCGGTGTCTTTAATTCGTGGGAAACATTTGCAGTAAATTCCTGACGCATCTGGGAATGCTTTAAAATGTCCACATGCTGCTGCTTGATCGTTGCGACAAATGGTTTCATCTCATCATAAACATCATTTTCTTCTAACAGCACAATATTGTCCGCCATCTTTTCGATCGGTGCCACAAGACGTTTGGTAAGCCGGTGTGCAAGAACTGTACATAATACAAATACGCAGAATCCCACAGACAACGTGAGATATACCATCTTGATGATCAGACTGTAGATGCTGTTACTATCTTTTCCAATACGCAGAACTTTTCCGTCATCTGTTCTCATTGCATAATAAAAAGTATGTTTTGTGGACGTAGTCGATTTCCGCATTGCACGCCCCTCTCCGGCTGCCAATGCAGAAACGATCTCCGGACGTTCCCTGTGATTTTCCATCTTCGACTCGTCTTCCATGCTGTCATAGATGACGGTTCCATCCTCATTGATCAGCGTGATACGCAGCCCATCTTTATTCAGATTATAGTTGATCTCATCCGGCAGATCCTCCGGTTTCATCATGGAGATCACATGGGCATTTGCCTTCAGATCGTCAAAAATCTGTTTTTTCAATATATCATAGAAAAGTACCATGGCACAGATTGCCATGACTATGATTGCAATTGCTGAGATCAGCATAAATTTGCTGTTAATTTTCTTTTTCATTCTATCACCGTCTTACGTCTGTCCTGCTCTTTCTTCTACTCAGAGAATGGAGGTTACTCCACCATGTAACCGACGTTACGCACTGTCTTGATATGGCTTCCCGCCTCTCCAAGTTTCTGTCTCAATGTCTTGATGTGCATATCGACTGTCCGGCTCTCACCCTCATAGTCAAAGCCCCACACCTGGTTCATGATCTTATCCCTCGACAGCACGATTCCCTTGTTGATGACAAGGTATTTTAAAAGTTCAAATTCTTTGTAGGTGAGTTCACACAGTTTTCCATCCACGTAAACGGCGTGTTTATCATTATCCACCAGAATATTTTCGTAGGCAATCTGTGATTCTTCCTGCGCATTCGTGGTTCTGCGCAATAATGCCTTAACGCGGGAGATCAGCTCCATGACACCAAACGGCTTGGAAATGTAATCGTCCGCTCCGAGATCCAACCCTTTTACTTTGTCAAGTTCGGATGTCTTTGCAGTCACCATAATGATCGGGACTTTTGCTGTGTTTTTGTCTGTACGGATCTTTGTCAATATATCCAGTCCATCCTCATTCGGAAGCATGATATCTAACAAGATCAGAGCCGGGACTTTGCTCTCTAACCGCTTGAAAAGGTCTGCCCCACACTCAAATTCTTCTACATGATATCCACTGTTTTTTAACGCGTAACGCTCGATCTCGCGGATATTCACATCGTCTTCTACTATATAGATTATTGCCATAGTCATTTCCTCCCACTGTTCTCTTTGTAAATAAATTATAATACAGCCTGCTTTGTTTTTTCCATAAGTCTTTCCCGGATTCACGAAAAATTCGCAACACAAATATTGTGCTGCGAATTTCTTCCCAGATTTAATCTATCTCATATTTGTTTGCAAAATCATTTTCTAATTTTTCAAACTCTGCACTCTCTTTTTCATCCATCTGCTCTGTAAAACTGTGTTCCTCCAGACCGGTATCATTTAACTGCATCATATATACTGCGATATTGGAGCAGTGATCGGCAACACGCTCGTAGTTCATGGCTAGATCTGAGAGTACTAGTCCAAGTCCGATCGTGCATTTTCCCTTGCGCAGACGCTTCATATGATGTTTTTTTACCGTTTTATTCAGACCGTCAATGACTTCCTCTAACGGTTCCACGGAACGCGCAAGTGGAATATCGGTATTGATAAACGCTCCGGTCGTTCTCTCTAAGATATCCCGCACGGCTTTGGAGTAAATGTTCATCTCCTCCTCCGCCTTCTTAGAAAACTTTGCGTCCTCTTTCTGCATCTGCTGTGCACATTCTACCACATTTACCGCATGATCGGAAATTCTCTCAAAATCCGTCAGACAATGTAAAAGTGACGTCACCCGCAGACTGTCCGTATAAGAGAGATCGCCGCTGTTTAATTTCGTCAGATAGGCGCTGATCTTATCATCATACACGTCTACGCGGTTTTCTTTTGCGATCACTTCCTCAAATTTCTGATCCGAAGGTTCTTTGATACATTCCATTGCCTCGATAAAACTGTTTTTTGTGATCTCCGCCATCTGGTTTACTAAAGTTTTACACTGCTCGATCGCAAATGCCGGACTGCTCACAAAACGCTCGTCTAAAATGGCAAACACATCTTCTTTGGCAGATTTTTCCTCGTCAGATTCCGGGATCGTAAGATAAGCCAGCTTCTCGAGTCCACGGATAAACGGAAATAGCACTACAGTTGTAAATACATTAAAAATACTGTGGATCAGTGCGATCCCTGCAACTCCTACCGTCTCCCCGACAAATTCAAAATGAAAGATTGCATTTCCGACATAAAATACCGTAAGGAATAATAAGGTTCCGATAATGTTGAAATATAAATGCACGAATGCGGTTCTCTTTGCGCCCCGATTTGCACCGATCGCTGAGATCATCGCTGTGACACAGGTTCCGATATTCTGTCCTAAGATAATCGGAATAACCGAACCGTAAGTAAATGCTCCTGTGACAGACAATGCCTGCAGGATACCAACAGAAGCCGAAGAACTCTGAATGACTGCGGTGAGCAGCGCTCCTGCTAACACGCCAAATACCGGATTGTTGAACATCGTCAGAATATCTGTAAACTCCGGCACATCCGCAAGCGGCTTTACAGCATCGCTCATTGTCTCCATACCAAACATTAAGATTGCAAATCCAAGTAAGATTTCACCGATATCTTTCTTTTTGTCCTTGCCGGACATATACATAATAATACCGATCAGTGCGAGAACCGGTGAAAAAGAGGACGGTTTTAACATACTGATCAGGAAATTGGAACTCTCGATCCCGGTCAGACTCAAAAGCCATGAGGTAACTGTCGTACCAATGTTTGCACCCATGATGATCCCGATTGCCTGCGACAGTTTCATGATGCCCGAATTTACGAAACCGACAACCATGACCGTTGTAGCTGAGGATGACTGGATCACAGCCGTCACACCGGCTCCAAGCAACACCGCTTTAAACGGATTCGAGGTCAGGCTCTCTAAGATACGCTCCAATTTTCCGCCGGACATTTTTTCAAGACCGCCACCCATAACACTCATTCCGTACAGGAACATTGCCAGACCGCCGATCATTGTCAGAATTCCAAAAATATTCATAATCTCTCCCTTACATAGACATATACTAGGTTATTGCTTACATTTCGATTCCATATTATAAACTACATGTAAATCTTATGTCGGTTTTATGTAAAATCTATGTAAAATCGCAATCAGGAGTCTTTTAGCATACCTTTTTTATGTCTGTAAGGGAAAAGTTTTCTTAAGCTTTATTCGTCCTCGTGTTTTCCGGTGATAGAATAGATCACCCATTCTGCAATGTTGGTTGCATGATCCCCGATACGCTCAAAATATTTTGCGACCATCAGCATATCCGTTGCCATCTCACCATTTTTTGCATTCTCATTGATTTTTTGGATGAGTTCTTTCCGGAAACTGTCAAAAAGATCGTCCACCACATCATCACGGTTGATGACCCAGCGTGCCAGTTCAAGATCTTTGTTGACAAAAGCATCCACACTCTTGATAACCATATCGGTTGTCTCTTTTGCCATCTCTTTGATCACATCCATATTAATGGCGCTTTTTTCATAATCGGAATCTGCCATTAAAATGGTCATCTCCGAAATATCCGCTGCATGATCCCCGATACGCTCCATGTCCGTGATCATTTTTAACGCTGCGGAAATCAATCTTAAGTCTTTTGCTACCGGCTGCTGCTGCAGCAACAGTTTCATGCAGAGAGATTCGATTGTTTTCTCCTGTTCGTCTACTTCCACGTCAAATTTGATCGCCTGCTCTGCTTTTTCTACATCCTGCTTTACCAGTGCTGATATCCCCATCTCAATCGCCTGCTCGATCAGGCTTCCCATCTGGATCAATTCATTATTTAATTCTAATAACTGTCTGTCAAATCGATTTCTCATATCATTCTCTCCTTTTTATTTATGTCAACCAAAACGTCCTGTGATATAGTCCTCGGTACGTTTATCCTGTGGAATTGAGAATAATTTTTCTGTCTCGCCAGCCTCGATCACCTCTCCTAATAAGAAGAATACGGTTTTATCCGAAACACGCACAGCCTGCTGCATATTGTGTGTGACCATGACGATGGTGTAGTGTTTTTTCAGTTCAATGACAAGATCCTCGATCTTGGATGTTGAGATCGGATCAAGTGCGGAAGTCGGTTCATCCATTAGGATGACTTCCGGTTCCACTGCCAGTGCCCTTGCGATACATAATCTCTGCTGCTGTCCACCGGACATGCCGAGTGCGCTTTTTTTCAGACGGTCTTTCACTTCATCCCAGATTGCTGCATCACGCAGGGATTTTTCCACGATCTCATCTAATTTTGCTTTGGAGCGGATACCGTGGGTTCTCGGTCCATACGCAATATTGTCGTAAATACTCATCGGGAACGGATTTGGCTTCTGGAATACCATGCCGACTCTTTTTCGTAAAAGATTGACATCCATACCTTTATAGATGTCCTCGCCATCTAACAGGACATTTCCTGTGATCTTACATCCTTCCACCAGGTCATTCATTCTGTTCAGACTTTTTAAAAAGGTCGATTTTCCACAGCCGGATGGTCCGATAAAAGCTGTGATCTCATTTGCATGGATGCTCATATTGATATCTTTCAACGCATGAAAATCACCATAATATAAATCAAGGTTTGAAATTTTAAATTTTTCACTCATATTGTTTCCTCGTTTTTACTTCTATTTTAAATCACTGTGTATCTTTGCTCTTATATATTTCCAATACGTCATTGATTGATTTTGTTATATGCCTACTTCGTAGCAGCTTCTAATTTTCTTGCGATCAGGGAAGACAAACCATTGATCAGCAATACCACGATTAAAAGAACGACTGCTGTTGCATATGCCTCATTCGTGTGAAGTCCCTCTCTCGACAGTGAATACATATGAATCGCAAGAGTTCGTCCGGAATCCATGACGCCTGCTGCCTCCGCAACAGTTCCTGCCGTATAGATCAGTGCCGCTGTCTCTCCTACGATACGTCCGATCGCAAGGATGATACCGGACAAAATACCCGGAATCGCCGTTGGAAGTACGATTTTAAAGATGGTACGGAGCTTTCCTGCGCCAAGTCCGAAGCTTCCCTCACGGTACATATCCGGCACACACAAAAGCGCTTCCTCCGTCGTTCTCATAATGACCGGTAGAACCATGATCGCAAGCGTTGCCGCACCAGCTAACATGGAATATCCCCAATGCAACGCTGTCACGAAAAACAACATACCAAAAAGTCCATATATAATAGAAGGAATACCCGTCAGAGTCTCTGCTGTGATGCGCACCAGCTCAACGAGTTTATTTCCCTTTTTTGCATATTCCACAAGATAAATTGCCGCTCCGATTCCAAACGGAACAGAAAAAAGCAGTGCGAGCAATACCATTGTGATCGTGTTGATGATCGCCGGCATCATTGACACGTTATCGGAATTGTAAGTCAGTGCAAACAGGCTTGGTCTTAAATACGGAACACCGTGGATCAAAATATAGCCCACCAGATAAACAAGCACTGTCACGGTGATCACTGCCGAGGCTCCCACCAGAAGCAGTAAAATAAAAGAACCCGGATGTTTTTTATAAGATTTCAATCTGTCTTTCCACGACAGTTGATTGATCGGAGTGATATTTTTTTCCATACTGCCTCTACTCCTTTCCTCTACGTTTCAAAATAGAAAACGATATATTAATAATAAGAATAAACACAAACAGAACTACGCCTGTAGCAATTAATGCTTCCCGGTGAAGATCCGTGGCATATCCCATCTCAAGTACGATATTCGTTGTGAGTGTACGCACACCTTTGAAAATACTGTCCGGCACTCTCGCCTGATTGCCGACTACCATCATGACTGCCATTGTCTCACCGAGCGCACGTCCTACGCCGAGCACAACTGCTGCAAACACACCTGATTTTGCTGCCGGAACAACAACCGTAAAGACACTTCTCTCATGTGTGGCTCCCAGTGCGAGCGCTCCCTCATAATAGCTCTCCTCCACTGCTCGGATGGATGACTCGGACACGCTGATAATGGTAGGTAATATCATGATTCCAAGTAACAAGGCTGCTGTCAAAATGCTCTGTCCATTGCCTTTGAAATGCTCCCTGACAAACGGAACCATAACAACTAGTCCGAAGAATCCATAAACAATAGAAGGGATTCCAGCCAGAAGATCAACGATCGGTTTTAATACCTTATGTAATCTGTCCGGGCAAAAGCGCGCCATGAAAATGGACATCAGAATTCCGATCGGAACTCCGATCACCAATGCGCCGCCCGTCACATAGATACTTCCCAGGATCATCGGGAAGATACCATATAAACCGTTGCCGGGTTTCCATTTTGTTCCTCCGAGGAAGTTGGCAAATCCAATCTCTTTCATTGCCGGGACCCCGTTTGCGAACAGGAACACGCAGATCAGTACAACTGCTACAATGGAAATAATGGCGGTAAACAGAAATACATATTTCATTACAATTTCTTTTAATTTATTGATATTCATATATTTATGTTCTCCAAAATCTGAGGAATGTTCCTTATCAAAAATGTTTTCTGATCATGAAGATTCTTGTTTCCGAAAAAGACCGGAGGAGTTTTCCCATCCGGTCGTTTCGTTATCTCATGCCAGCTTATTTTTTACTTACTCTGCAAGTTCATCCCAGCTTGTAACATCTCCAACATAGACACCTTTTACCTGATCGGATGTAAGGTTTACTGTTGGGTTGTCAAGATTTACGACCACTGCGATACCATCCATAGCGATTGTTGTTGCGGTAAGTCCCTGCTCTGTCTCAGAATCTTTTAATTCACGGGAAGCCATACCGATATCACTTGTACCTGCTGCTGCATCTGTCATACCTGTTGTGGAGTCACTCTCCTGAATCTCGATCTCTGCACCGGAGTTTACGGCTGTGTAAGCTTCTTTTAATTTTTCCATGACTGGTGTTACAGAAGAAGAACCGCTGACTGTCACTTTACCGGTTGCTCCGTTGGATTCGAATGCTGCCGCATCATCGGAACCGATATAACCGTTCTCTGTGATGACTGCCTGACCTTCTGCACTCATAATGTAGTTGATGAAATCCCGTGCAATGTCGCTTACTTCACCTTTTGTTGCAATGTTGAATGGTCTTGCGATCGTGTATGTACCATTTTTGATATTCTCTACTGTTGCTTCTGCTCCGTCAATGCTGACTGCTTTTACAGTGTCATCTAAAGAACCAAGGGAAACATAACCGATCGCATACTCATCACTTGCTACAGATGTAAGCATTACGGATGTGCTGTTTGTGATGATCGCTTCCTCTGTTGTATTGTCCACTTTATTTCCGTCTGCATCTTTTTCTTCGATTCCGAATAACTCGATGAATGCACCTCTTGTACCGGAACCATCCTCGCGGGATAATACATTGACATATTCACTTGCATCAAAATCTGTTGTAGCTGCCGGTGCTTCCTCTGCTGTTGTATCTGCTGCTGCATCTGTAGAAGCATCTGCTGTTGTGCCTGCATCTGCTACTGTGTTATCAGAACCGCATCCTGCGATCATGCTGACTGCTAACATTCCTGTTACGAATAAACTGATTACTTTCTTTTTCATTTTGATTTTCCTCCAAATCTTTATGGGATCTTGCGTTTCCCATCTTTGTTTTTTGTCTCTGTCTCATTGACAATGACTACTTTAAAGCCAGCGTGTAAAATCTAAATATCTTCCTTTGTAAAACGTCTGTAAAATGATGGTAAATCAGTACCACCCGTCAAACGGGTGGTTTGCTCAGCGGCTATAAGCCTTTGTTACCGGCCAGCGCCTAAAGACGCTGGCTTTCACTTTCGTTCAAGCTACTAATGCCTTTGACTCGTCGCTGCCCTTAAAAGGGCATTTGTATTACTAGCAACCCTTAAAAGGGTCTTCGTATTCTTTTACACTTAATTTATCCAAAGCTATATCATGTTTTTCCTGCTCTTGGATATATTTCTTTATTGTTGCTTCATTTAATCCTACTGTACTCACATAGTATCCTTCTGCCCAGAAATGTCTAT
>OBRR01000099.1_pt1 | contig 26012 bp, 25 predicted proteins | sample 1494901 | NCBI WGS metagenome assembly OBRR01 (sample SAMEA3360689, study PRJEB22359) | human gut metagenome | biome: ENVO:urban biome; feature: ENVO:human-associated habitat; material: ENVO:feces | place: Bangladesh | collected 2011
GCAGGTGTACAGATTCCGTAACTGACTTCTTCCTGCGTATATCCTTTTCTCAACCTGGTTTCTCTCAAAAAATCACCAACAACATATACTGCCATATTGTATCTCACCTGCTTCTCTATTTGTATTTTGTTACTTATAATATAACGAGTTTTCAGTCATAATACAACTTTTTTGTTGATAAATCTTTCAATTCTCACTTTTTTCTTATAATTCAAGAATATATTGTAGTTTGTGTCATTCCGTTGCCAAAATCTAAGAACTTTTGACTCTTATAAAAAACCTATAAAAAAGCTACCATACAAGTTTCCCTTACTCCATACAGTAGCTCTTCTCATTACCTGCTTAAATATGCTCCCACTACATTTGCCAATATACCAACAAATAATTGTGGTATATACTCTTTTTTATTCTATAATCTCCTTCCGACAAACATAATATAACTATTTTCATTTTTCCGTTAAATTTCTGTTCAAATATTCCTTTGCTTCTTTTAGTAATTCAACTGATTGATTAAATTGTTCTATTGTCCCTGTACCTGCTTCTTCTATATCGTCTATAACCGATGCCAACATACCACATCCTGATTTTTCCCCATCACCAAAAGATGTAAACAATTTTCCTTCATATCCTCGACTTTGTACTACTTCTAATAATTCTCGCGCATTCTCATTACTTAATTGATGTTGATTACCTACACTTGTTTTATTTACTGCACATAAATCTATTCGGAACACATCTTTATCTAATATATCTAAAATTTGTTCAAGTTTCTTTTTTGTTAAGGAATACTTTTTTCCATCAGATGTCTGATATTTATTAAACATCAAAATACCAACACCAATTTTTTCACCACTAACTTGGAACAACATCTCACAATATTTAATAAATTCCAGATAACTATTGTCTATATTTATAGGCATCAATGTATTTCTCTCTTCGTTAATCGTATGTAATGAAAAATGTACTGTAACCTTATTTTTAAAAACATTATTCTTTATATCTTCAATTAATACTGGCATAAAATCCGTTATTCCACACGAAGAAATAATATACCTTGACACTTTTTGATCAATTCTATCCATTATATAATCAGTCAGCATAATTGCTTGCCTAATTGCAAGATAATTATATCCTGGTTCTCCTTGTCCCATAAAAGCAAATTCCCGCATATTATTTCTCACTTGTGGATAACTTGGGCAATTATTGTCATATTTAGCCATAAATATACATTGCAATGCAATATCTTCCGCTTTCAAATGACCTGCAAATTTATTTGCACCAGTTTCACAAAATCTACACTGTTTCTCACTCAAAGACAACTCACAACCGATACTAGTAGATATCGTATATGCAGATGTTAATGCATCATCAGATACGCTACTTTCCATTTTTAACCTTCGATTAAAAGCAAGGCTTTCAATATAATTATCTTGCTTTTTCCATATATACTTTATACCATCTACACCCAAACCACCTATTAATTTATATCCATATATTGACAATGGATTTTCTACTTTCTCTGGCTTTATAACTTCATCATAACTCTCATCTAACAATGTATCTATATTACCATATAATCCATTATATTCTTTGCAATTAGCCATGTCAGGGAACCAATCATTATTAGATATATCCCATTTATGAAATTCTATTTTAACAGTACCATCATCCTGCAATTCTCCTACACTAAACCCTGCGTAAACAGAATTATCATCTTGCTTCATACAACCACTATTAGCCTGTTTCCCGTTATCGCCCAAGGACGAAAACCATGCATCATGTGTATGTCCACATAAATACAGTCTAATATTATGCTGATCCAAATAATGTTCACAAGCTTTTTTCTCTTCATATTTTAAAAATTCAAACCCATGATGTCCAATAGCAATAATGGGCTTATTATTTTTTATAGAAGATACCACTGCATCTAAATAAGAAATTCCTAATACCAAATTATATTCATCATCATCTCCTCCCGCCGTTAAGGCTGTATTTAAAAGTAGCAGATTACATGTTTTCATTTCCAATACGCTATGCGGGTTCTCATTTTTCCATTCTGATGCATCTTCTAATTGTTCATGCAAACACTTATAAAACTCAAAACCTTTCTGTAATTCCTCAAGTAGACTAGTTTCTATCACACCTCTATCTGGTCTGTAACTTGTCCGAATTTCAGAAATAACTGCTTTTCTAACTCCATTTCTTTTCAAATCATGGTTTCCAGGAACTGTTACAATATCCTCATTCTTAATATTTAGTGAATCTGCTAATTGTTTTATATACGTTACAACCTTAGCAGGATTTTCTTCTCCATCCGGTGCATAACGATAATCTCCTGTAATAAAAAGCGCATTAAATTTTCCACTTAATTTTTTTAAATAAGTAGGTAACTTATCTCGCAATTGTTTTGTATTATAAGTAGATACTTTTGTCTGAAAATGAATATCTGATAATTGAACCCATCTCATAATAGTTTTCATATATTTCCCCTTTATTCTGTGTATTTCAAAATAAGTTTATCAGCCAAATCGTTTAACTCCTTCCATTTATCCGCCACATAAAATTCTGGTTCTTTACCTCCAAGCATGCCACACGCAGCCTTTTTTTCTCTACCAAAAGACGAAAAAAGCTTAGCCTCAAAACCTTTTTTTTCAACCTCTTGTAATAATTGTTTTGCCACATCACTAGGATAATCCTCTGCATGCCCAAGTTCATAGGATATATTATATTCACAAAAACTTAATCTGCACTTTCTTGCATCTAATATCTCCACAATTTTCATCACATTTTCTATAGTATTTGTATAACTTAGTTCTTTTCCTTTGGGTGTAAATTGATTAAATAGCATAATTCCTATACATGTTTTTTCTCCAGAAATTTCCGTAATATCGTTAATAGCTTTAAGTACCTCTCTATACGGATACATTCTATCTATTGGCATAAGCAATTCTCTCTTTTCTGTTGCATGTAAAGATAGGTGAAGTGTAACTCTTTCTGTAAAATAATTTTTAACATCTTCTTTATAATTATAAATAGCTTCTGTCACGCCACATGTAGCAAATATATGTCGATGTACCTTTTGTCCCAATTCACGCATAATATTATTTGTCAATTCTATGGCCATACGAACTTGGCTATAAGAATACCCCGGTTCTCCTTGTCCCATATATGCAAATTCGCGTTCTTTATTTACATTTTCAGGATGCTCTTCACTAAACATATCTGTTAATACCATAAAAATATTCTCCTTTGCAATTTCTTTATATGTAAGACAACCTCCAAATGGTAACAAATTTCCTGTTCTACAAAATGAACAAGGAATTCTTTGTGCACTAAGAATACACCCTGCACTTACCGAAGTTGTATACCCACATATATTTTCCTCTTTTCCCTTTGATCTATTAATAAATGCCGCGCTCTCAATATATTTTTTATATTGTTCCGTTTTCCAGACATATCTTATGCCTTCTGTTCCATCTGTTCCCAATAAATCATATCCAAATATCTCTAGCATACTACCTTTCTCCTTTATTTAAATTTGAAGCATCACAATCTATATAAATATGGTATTTCGGTTACTCGAAATGAAATAACTCCTACTGAATATGGTATAATAGAGTTTTCTAAAAACCAACACCCAGAAAAGGAGTTATTCTAATTTCCTTTAAAAATCATTTTAGTAACTAGAACCATTATAATTTGGTTCTTGAATTTTTAAATAACTCTGGTTATAACACCGAGCCATGCAAGTATTGTAAAATGGACAAGTTTCAAATACAGGTTTTAACCACTGCGAATCTTTAGTTTCTAATTTGCAATCTGCCTTATTTTGAGTACAAACTGAGCGACCAATATGCCATTCTATAAGATTTATTACACCTATATCCAATCCTGTATATAAACTTATTTCATCCATCATACATGCACAATGCATACGAACTGCTGCCACTGTCTTTTCTTTTCGTTCTACAAAATTGTTCTCAATAAATTCTCTCCCATGTTTAGTTTTGCTATATATTAACCCTCGACGTAAATAATTTCTGATCAAATGATAGTCTATTGCTGGACGATAATATTGCGATAACCCTTTCATCTTCTCAAGAGATGATAACTTTTGCACCAACAATTGAAGTTTTTTTTCTTGTGGATCTTCCGAGAAAGGCGAACACAAAAGTATATTACTATGTATAATTTCATAATCTAAAAGCTTGTCTTCATTTTCAAAAAACACCTCTTTAATTTCATCAAATTCTTTTGCCCATGTACCAATTTTTCTAATAATGCTACTTCTTTCTTTTGCTCGAATTCTATCAGGTTTATCATATGTACATAACATTTTATACACTTCACATTCTGTTATAGCTGCTAAGTGATCAAACTCTAACCATTTTGGTACTAATTTTGTCCTCTCATAAACTTGTCTTCTCAAAAAATCCCAATTAATTTGATGACAAATTGCTGCACATATTATCTCACACATTATTGCATGTTCGAATCCAAATTCCTGAAATGTTATCGTTTCTTTTGGCAATAACTTTTGAATTAATGGATATTTCACATCAAAATCACAGCCTAAAAATGGCAAACTCTGTATTGCAAATTCATCAGATATTTTTTCAGATACTTTTTTATTCTTTTCATTTTTATGTAAACAATCATTAAGCATGTTTTCTTCAATACTTTCCTCAAAAGAAAAAAGCTTTAATTGTTCATACTGCATATTCCCCATCCTTGTCCTTCATATTATTTTTTCAAAATTAAAAATAAACAACTCCTCTATTGGTTATCCGCATATTAAAACAAAAATGTATAAAACAAGAAATTTCTTTTTCTCTTTTTAACACATGGATTCCGCTGGGCATTTCGAACGCTTGCTCTCCTTTATGTCATTTAATGTATCAAAGATCACAATTCTCATAATAAAAAATCTGTTATTCTTAGAAAAATCACGCACTCAAGCAGATACAACGTACATTCATTTCATATATGCTACATATTTTTCATAAAATATTTCTTTAATGGTGGTAAAATACTCTTTGCAATTTCTTCTATACTTTCATTTTCTCTTTTTATAAATTTTATATCACGTAAAAAAATTGGCAGATCATCAATAGATACGTCTTTATTCAAAATGCAAATAATTAAAATATCTTCTTCAATCATCCTTCTAACAAATGCCCGCATCTCTGTTTCACACCATTTTGATTCCAAAAAATTTTTTGTTATCCAAAAAATAACCGCATATGAATTTTCTACACCTTCTTGGACTTTATCCACAATAGACTGTCCAAAATCAATATTATACTTATCAAACCAAATTGGTAAATCTGCAGCATTAATAAATGGTAATAATTTTTCAACTTCTTGCTTATCTTTTGAGGAATGACTAATAAATACCTCATTTTCTTTTCCAAATGGGTTAATTCCATATCCCAATTTCTCTAACTCTGCAATTTCTGCAAATTGGAAAAAATTATCCATTGCCATATCTACCCAATTTTCATCTATTAAAGTTACACACTGAAATCTTCTATTTGCCATTTGTCGCATTAATTCGCTCATTGTCAAATCCTGCCTATAAATCAGTCCAGCGTCATTAAACTTTTTTCTCATATATTCAATATCATTCGCATTTGGATTGTCATAACTTGCAAGTATAAAAAACTCCAAATTATATGGCACATTATTAATATATAATGCTAAGCACTGTAATGATTGAGCATTTTGTTTTCTCAATAAATCTTTAAATACATTTCTCAAATGTTCTCGTCTTCCATAATCTGCTTCCCATATAAAATCTTTGTCCATAATAGTTGATCTCCTTCTTAATTATATATTATATTAATTTTAATATATAAATTTGTATTAAGTCCATGCGATATAGCGTAAATTTTTCAAATCTCAAATTTAAAGATACTATTGATTTTCTCCAATCTCACTTGTCAAAATCTCTTCGACTCCCTCTGGTTTTTTCACACAATAACATATACTTCAAACTTTTGATTGACACTATTATTATACTTTGAGAAGCTAACTCATAATGTGTAGTCATCAATTAAAAAGTATACAATAAAATCACGGGTATATGTTAAGCGCTCTAGCAAAAAACTTTCTATTGGAAACCGATGATTTAATTCTACTGTTCAAAAATATCGAACTTCAAGAAAGTTTTTACTGCTCTCGCATAGAACCCCATTTCACAACTGTGGACTTTTTCCTTACACGTGTACATATGAAATAACACACGATAAAACATACATAGAAAAATATGATTACCAAATTCTAACTGCCCAATGCGATGAATACAATTTTCAATGTCCTATTTCGTAAATCCATTATGCTTTTATTAACATTACTTTATATAAACTATTACTATCTGCAAAATACTTATAATTATCGATCCTATCAACGAAAATAATTTGTAATTATCATTTCCTCCTGTTAACCATAGAAGCATTTTTCTTTCTCGCTTCAATTGCTTTCCAACCTTTTTAACTTTTCTATATTGACTTCGTAATATCTTTACTCTAACCAATGTCAAATAGATTCTACAGAAAATATGAGTGACAAGAGGCCAAGCAATCAAAAAAATCAAAAATAATATTAATGACTGATCTACTTTACTATTTGTTCGTGGTCCCAACAAAACTACCACATACATTGACATGCATAATACATAGGTTGCTATAATAGAAATATTTAAAAAAGTTTTAAGCTTGTATAATAAATAAATATAATTCTTTTTACATGAATCCACAATTTCATTTTTCAAATACATTCTTGCATGAATCAATGATTTAATCATTATCGCACCAGAAAATGATCCAAATAAAAATGGTATAATTGCGAGAGCGTAAACTATACTATCAGTTTTTACTTGTCCCGAGAAAAAAATAATATTTGCATTTTTAAAATAAATAAGACATGCCAAAAGAATTATACATATAATAATTGAAATAATTGAATTTGAAACGTTCATTCCAAAAATATCTTGTATTGGATTATTTTCACCATTCAAAACAAATATTTTTTTTATACAATTCACATAATAATAATTATATATTCTCTTTAAAAAATAATATATAATTGTCCACATAGGAATAATACTGATCAAAAAAATTGAAATAAAATATTTCGAAACATACTCTGTACCAAAAATACAATGAACTGCCCACAAAAAGCAGAAACTACATATTACACTGAATATAAAACAAAAAACTGGTTTCTTTTTCATTTACTCCCCCCCTGAAAGTCAAAAGATACATGCGAAAATTCAATAATATTTCTTACCAGACTATTCTATTTTATATTTTTTTATACCATTACACAATTCGATATGATGTAATTTCTTGCATTAATTTTTTTAATATTTCTTAAACAATGCTATATTTTCAAAAAATTCTCACCAATTTATAATCGCTCTAATACACCACCCTTTTCTGTATCTGATAACTAATTAAAAACAAACATACATCCACTGGTATCTTGGCATACAATTCCACGCTTACTCCAATCCATGCAACCAACAATGTTGTCAATGCTGCGCTGCATGCCATCTGTGTGATAGCCAGCAATATGTATTTTATCAATGATTTATGATGCTTCTCTTTACTTGCAAAAACAAGAAAATAATTTACCAGGTAATTATATGTTGCAGAAAGTCCCCTTGCTCCAATCGTTGCAAAAGCAACATACTTAACTCCACCTACAATTCTTTCCAACAATATGCATAAGATTTGAAACAGTATCAAATCTATTACACTTGACGATAAACTTGACAATAAAAAACGTCCAAAGTAAAAGCCAAACACTCGATATATCCGTATTGAGTCCACAATCGGTCTGAAATGTGTTGAATGATTTTCTTTTGAATCATACACAGTTTCTATGGGAATTTCCTTAATTTCAATTCCCGTTTCTACTGCTTTTATTAACATTCTTGTTTCAAATTCAAAACGTTCACCTGAAACATCCAATAAGTCCTTCATAAAATCGGCTGGAATTCCACGCAATCCAGTCTGAGTATCTGAAATGTCCACTTTATATAATGTTCTAAAAACTTTCCGTGTCAAATTATTTCCAAACTGACTTTTCGCCGGAACATTTTCCAGATCAAATGCACGAACTCCAAGAATTAAATGATTCTTTGAATCCACTAATGACTGCTTGCATTCCATAATAGCCTTAACCGTATGTTGACCATCAGAATCTGCTGTAATACAACCAGCTATATCCGCATAATTTTCCAAACAATAAGAAAACGCCGTTTTTAATGCACGCCCTTTTCCTCTGTTAATATCATGTTTTAATATAATCGCATGATACCGTTCCCTTGCCTCTATAAAATAGTGCTGATACTCTGCCGAACTTCCATCATCTACGATAACTATCGGCTCCAATTTATTATCCTGCAAACCATCCAACAGTTTTAATAACCTTCCATCCGGTTCATATGATGGAATAATAATTGGTACTGTATAACTTTTCACTCCCATTTTCTCCCACTAATTCATTTTATCAATATGTAAACCTATAACTCCTACAGCTATCAAAATACAACCTACTATCCAATAGATATACACAAAATTTGAGGATGTACCTGCTATATCAAAAACTCCTCTTAATAAATTTCCCATAATAAGTGTTACAATTCCCCAACTGTATAATTGCATTGCAAATGTTTTTATTAATTTTGTTTTTTGACGCAAAACTAATATCATTTCTTCACCAATGCCTAAAATCAATGGATATAAAAACATGAGTCTCATATAGTCAGATGTAACCCCATGCCCAAATTGCTTGTAGACTTCTGCAAATATCAAACATCCTGCCGTTATAGTACTCCACAAAAAGAACATCCTTTTTTCATCTTTATTAATAGCCGATATAGACAATGTCACTAACCTCTCTTTCTCCAACCGTGATACCATCTGTCGGTGTATTGATCACTTTCCCATTAAAATACAGCGTGCTTGATCCGCCTCCATCCAAATTATATGCTTCTATACAACCATAATCTAACATAACATTTGCCAATTCATAAAAAGTATATCCAGCACTCTCCCTGTTTCTTCCATCAACTACTACAAATACATAATGTAATGGCTCTATCATTCCGATTGCAGTTCTCGGATTTCTTCCTGCAATTGTTTCCAGGTCATCCGGATCAGATTCCTGGACAGTAACAACACCATTTTCCACTAATGCCGGTCCAAATGATAACATCTGAATCACTCCGTTATCCATCAGTTGCTGTGCGCTTATATCTTTTGAAAGAAAAGTTTCACATCGGCCATCATCATAGATTGCAAATACCTGCTCCGTATCATTCTTATAATTACTACGATATAAAACACCATTTCGAATTACATATCCATAATCTCTAAATCCATAAAAATCTCCATTAATTGCAACAATTGCCCCATGCTCTTCTGCTATCTTTGATGTCGGCTCATTGATATTTCGTCCATATGTATTTTTTGCAAAAGCAGCTTTCAAGTATTGTATACTGCTTAACTGAATATCTACAAAATAAACATCTGTATCTGCTATACGTTCTTGTTTTAACTTTACATGAATATTATCATCATCAAAAGAGTCATTCGTAATGAGCACTGAACTATTTTCAGTATCCATTTCATTTTCCTCTGTGTTTTCTGATTGTGAATAAATGCCTGCTGTTTCCACTTTGACATTTCCTTTTGAAGGTAAGACAAAAACTTTAAGCAATACAAATATTGTAAATATTGCCAATGTCATACCATATATTAAATTCCAATATTTTTTCATATGTAAGCTCCAATATTATCAATATCTTAACTCGCCATCATGCGATAATAAAGATACCGCTTTCATTCCATCCAACTTGCTGCCATCTTTATCCAAACGTAATATAATCAACCTTCAACATATATCACTCATAAATCTCATCATAATCATAATTACTATAAAAGTCTCTTACCTCTTTTTGATATGCTGCATAATTTTCCTTTGTTATTTCAAATTCACCATTTTTCATACACTGAAGGACTCTCGAGTTAACCCACTCCCCATAATGTACTTCATCTCTATAGTTATCTAAATTTGTTGTAATTTCAAAATCATTTGAGAACAGAAATAAATGTACATTATCATATTTTAGCAGCTCATTTACTTGCAGGCTCTCTGCCTCCAGCATAGCATCAAACTGTCCATTACGAATTAATTGATCCCAGTAACACACACTATATTGTGGAACATACAAATAAAACTGTGTATTCGGATGAGCCTTTATATTGGCAATTACATTTTGCTCCACATTGCCGAGAACCATCTCTTTTTCTTCCTCTGTTAATGCCTGTTCCTCATGAGCTTCTGATGGTCTTTGAAATGTGCTGAAAACCGCTTGTTTTCCAAAGCCGCTTGTTTTGCTCCAATTACCATACGCATCAAAGTTTACAGAATCACCACCTGATATTGTATTTAATAATACATTCACATCTGCGGTACATATAATCGATTTATTCAATACATATGAAACATCATTAAAAATATTGTTATCAACCATATATGCAGGATAACGTTCTTCATTTTCATAGGAATAATCTTTATCCTGAATTAACAAAGAGTAATCAAGACAACGCACTATCATTTTTATGTCCGGATGTGTTTGCAATGCTGTTGATACCATAGAATCAATTTCTTTATAAGAAGACCCTGAACATGGTACTTTAATTGAACGGACTCCAAACAATTCATCCATCTCAGATGTTTTAAAATTTTCTGTCATAGATGTCCCTGTTATCATTGCATCATAAGAAAAATTCCTTATAATCCCATTATTTTGATAACGTTCTGTATCCATATTCAATGGATATTTTAAAAATTCCAGCGGAGTATGATAATGAAAATAAGGATCGATAACAATCGTAATCGATGCGATCAATATTAAAAGAACAAGTGTTCCAAGTAAAACAACCCGATTAAACTTCTTACTCATATTATGCCTCTTAAAAATTAAAATACAAAAATTCTGATATTCCAGAAAATGAAATAATGGACCAGACTAATAAAACAATCGTTAAAATTGCATTTTTCACATTTGGTACAAAAACCTTTTCATGTACATTTTTCAAACATAAGCATCCTGCAAAAGCTGCAATAATGAAAATCCACATATTCAATCCCGGTATCGCTGCCCATATGTGAGCCAATGGACCAATATGTTCCACTAAAATACCAATTTCCTGTAAATAGAAATTATTATACAAATTTGCACTAATCGCAAACCCATCAAATTGAACACACTTTCTTAAAAGCTCGAATGCCTGTCCTACATTGTCTGAACGAAAAACAATCCATGCACTGTTTACAAATGTAAATGTCACCATCCACGCAATTACTCGATTACATTTATCCCATGTCTTTTTAAAAACACGATTAAGTATATTTGCAACGCCGTGCAGCATTCCCCATAATATAAATGTCCAGTTTGCGCCATGCCATATACCGCTCACGGTAAATACGATAAATATATTGACATAGGTTCTAATTTTTCCCTTCCTGCTTCCTCCAAGAGGGAAGTAAATATATTTTCTAAGAAATCTGGTCAGTGTCATATGCCACCTGTCCCAAAATTCTATAATTGAAGTGGCCTTATATGGAGAATTAAAATTAATTGGTAATTCTAAATGAAACATTTTTCCAATACCAATTGCCATATCACTATATGCGCTGAAATCAAAGTATAACTGAAATGTATAACAGATACTGACAATTATCATTTCCATGGAATTGATTGCATTCAGATTCGTCCATGCCCAGGATACTGCTGTTCCAAAAGTATCTGCCACTATCACTTTTTTGAACAGTCCAACTGCAAAAATATATATTCCATGTGCAAAACTGTCCTGACTAAATGTCCACTTCTTTTCGTCTCTAAATTGTGGAATCAGTTCATCATGCAGCACAATAGGACCTGCAATCAACTGTGGAAAAAAAGATACGAATGCTGTATATTCAAGAAAATGATACCCCTCTGTCTCCCCTCTATAGGTATCTACCAGATATGAGATCTGCTGAAATGTAAAAAAGCTAATTCCCAACGGTAATATTAAGTACCGCAATTCAAATGATGTATGAAATGCCTGATTCACATTTAATATGAAAAAGTCATAATATTTAAATATAAATATCAAAGTAATATCACATATCAATCCCGATGCTAACAGAATCTTTCTTTTTTTTCCTTCACTTTTTATCATTCCTCTTGAAAGTATCCAATTGCCTAAAATGCTGCCGCACAAAATCCATAGATAACTTACATTGAAATATCCGTAAAACCATAATGACATTAAAATAAGAACGATCAACGCCGTTTTATGCATTTTCCTGCTGGAAAAAAAGAAATATAAAATTAAACTTACCGGTAAAAATACAAATATAAAAATATAAGAATTAAATAACATCGTATCTCCTGTATCTCAAAATGCACTATTATCTTTGTCATGCATTTTCTTTAAAAATATAAAATCCACAAAAGTATTATTCCATAAATACTGCAAAGCAATAGTAAACTTTTATCATGAAGCAATACCTCAACCGGATCTCCATCGGTTTCGCCGTCTATATCAATGCAATACTTCATAAAAATCAAAATAATCATGGGAACTGTCCATATCACAGAAACGATTTTATTTACAGACCTGGTTGCGATTTCAACACTCCACAATGAGTAAAACATAATGCCCAGACATAAAAACATATACATATTCTTATCTAAAAAATCTTTACTGTAATATCTTAATACAATTCTGGTATTATCACTTTTTTGTCTTATCAATTCATTTCTTCGTTTTCCAAATCCAAAAAAATACGCCAATGTCAACACTGTCATATACAACCATGGTGAAACCTCCACCTGAATGACTGATGCCCCATATAACACGCGGATAAGGAAACCAAATGCTAAAATTGAAACATCAACAACAGGTTTGTTTTTCCATCCTTTGCTATAACCAATATTAAGTAATAAATAAAATGCCAACCACATCATACTCTGACAGTTAGTCCGCATATACATGCATACACACACAATGATCACAAAAAGAGTTCCAACAACGATGAGTGCATTTGGCACAGTAATTGTGCCAGACGCAATCGGTCTTTTACACTTTACCGGATGGTTCTTATCATGTTCCCGATCATTAATATCATTAATAATATATATAATAGATGATAATAGACAAAAACAGACAAATCCCATCATCGAATCCATCATTTTTTTTTGATCAAATAATTGACCACTAAATAAAAGTGGTGTCAATACAAGAATATTTTTTATATAATGATGCACTCTCATAAGCCTAATATAATTTTTCATTTGCAATATCAACTCCCACTTACTCATACCGGATAATACTTAACAGCAAATTGATACATCAATATCATTTTCGGCAGATTTTCATATAATAAATATACTACCATTCCAAGCCATACAATAACACCTATCTTTTCCAATTTTAATTTTTTCACAATAGTCATTCCCAATTTTACTATCAAAGCAAGATAGGCCCATCCAAAATAAAGTGAATATAAAATCAACCCATTTTCATTTGTCCCCCATCCTGCAATTCCCAATATAATCATCGAAAAAAGACACCATGCGAAACTGACTTGTGTAAACTTATCTTTCCTGTTTATAACAAAACTAACAATCACTAAGGCAATAAATACAATACCTGCTATATCCCATTGTGTGATATCCCTTAATCTCCAACAGACAAATCCATTTCCAAAATCAATGATCTCTGATGCTGGTGCCATAAAACAACTTTTTACAAAAGAAACATACTGCATCATTCTCCCTCGGAAAGCAACCTTATCGCCTGAAAATGCCAGTAGTGCCTGCAATCTTTGGAATGAAGTCAATATTAGATCCGTTCTTCCGGCTAATATTACAATACTGACTCCATATAGGAACAGCCGCAAAAATTTTTTCCCAAAATCCTTCCAACCCTTTTTCCTCTCAAAATACATTACAATTGTTGCTGCACTTGTAAGAATTGTTCCTGATGCTGCGATATAAGTAAAATCACTTTCTTTTTCACGCACTTTTTCATAAATGAATAAAATCAGATAGAAAAATCCAATTATATATTGTTCCATCATTACAGAGAATAAAAGAACTGTATATGTAGACAATATTCCAATCAGAAAAAATACTCTTTCTCTTTTTTTCAATTTGAGTAATTTTGCCAACATATAATATCCAACTATCAGCAACGCTATCTGAGGCAAATTCATAAAAAAGGCCATTGATTTTGGAGCAAAAAAGAAAATAACTGATAGCAGATATGGTAATCCTAAAAAGGGAATTGCAAAAACAGCAAATAATGGCTGCCTTATATCATTCTCGCCATGTAGAATAGATAAATAAACATTTTCTCCAACAATTGAATTTGAATCTGAAGTGTATATCACATCATAATTTCCACTTGCATCACTGAATGCATTTGAATTCAAAATAAAAACAGAAGAAAAAACAGCTAATATCACAAATACTATCCAAAGAATCCTCTTTTCATCTCTTGATATTCCCTCAAAAATATCCGCCACAACCACTAACATCTGTTTATAAAATTCACATAATATAACTGACACAAAAGCAGTAGAACAGGTCGTTCCGACCACCAGATAAATAACAGAAAGCTTTTCTGTAGAATACCCCATAATTGTTGGCGGAACTTTTCCATGTGTAAGTATCCTGTGATAAAATGCCATTGCACTTCCTAAACAAGCTCCAATGGCAGATAATACAGATATTATTTTTATCATTGATGCACTGCTTTTATATCGTTCAGCAATTGCCGTTACATATGCTGCAATTATTACCATCAAAATAGTGGTTGTGATAATTCCGATCACATTCTGGGGATTTCTCATATTGATGCAATAATAAGCGAAAGCAGATATCGGAAACCATATATTATTTTTTAAATTTTGAAAACTCATTTTCCTTTTTTGATATAGTTCCACTTAGAGCCTCACTTCCCCATCATGGGATAATAAAGATACTGCTGTTATCCCTGACAATTCCGAACACTTATCAATCAACTGCTGCTCTTTTTTCGTTTTGAGTTCGATCACAAGATTTGTTCCATTCATGGTAATGTTTCTTGACTTGATTTTACTTCCTTTACCATATTCTCTTAAAATATCTTTCAGCTGCAGTTCAATATCCTTATTTTCACTTTGAACTACTAACAGGTATGGGGCATTTGGAGCTTTTATTAAATCTAATAAAAATACAAGAATTGTAACTACAAGACTCATGATCACTGCAACCGAAAATAATCCTGCCCCACAAATAATGCCCACACTAATTGCCCAGAAAAGGAACAACAGATCTAACGGATTTTTAACTGCGTTACGAAAACGAACAATTGATAATGCACCTACCATACCAAGGGAAATTACAAGATTAGACTGAATCGCAAGAACAATCGCAGCTGTAATAATCGGTATAACCGCCAATGTCTTATTAAAATCTTTTGAATAGAAATTGCTGTTACTACATAATCTGTAAATAATATAAATATATAATGCAATCAATAAAGTTACACCCAGCACTGCAATAATCTGTGATACAGATATATCTGTAGAAAAACCTTCTAAAACTGACTTTTTAATAATATCCTGTGTACTCATTTAAAAATCTCCTATCATTTGTCTTGCTATATAATATTTTGAAAAAGTTGTCTGCTCTAACCTTCCAAGTTCCAGAACCTGATTTATATAATCTGGAATTAATTCATCATATTTGACTTCTAAAATATGATGTCCGCCAGACATCAATGGCATTTTTCTTAAATTCTTATCAAAAAAATGAGTCATTTCTCTTGATGCTGAAATATTCCGGTCAAATGTAATCCTGACATTTCCTATTTCACTCACAAATGCTGTTCTTTCATATTCAATAATAATTACAGGTTTTAACATATGTTGTGCCATCTCCAGAAAAAATGTCTGCATTGGCTGTTCAAAACTTTTTTCGTATTTTGGAAGCTGCCCTCTGGACAATTGTTCATATAACTCTTTTGAAATCTTACACTGATCTTTATGTGTGTATCCATGCAGTTTACTCTTTATCTCCAACCGTATATTCCCGGCTTCACAATTATATGTACGGATACGATACTTTTTTCTGTTATCAATTCCAGCTTCGTTTTCATGGAAGAACCGGTTATCATATGTATCAAAATACATACTGCGAATTAAATATCTGTCCGTTACCTGATTTTTATCATAATTCATTAATGCCGAAAGCCTTGTTTGCAGAATCTGTAGTTCCTGTTCTGTACAAATATACTTTTTTTCTACTCTATACTGCAACCTATCGTTCTCCTGTATCTTCAAAATATTTATCTATAGAAAGGAACTGCAGCTTGATCCATTTCTTTATTTTTGCTGTACTGCTATTATCTTTACAATCTGGCCATTTTTGTTTGTCTCTTGCGAATGCCCCACTATGAACCAATATTCCACTATATTCATCTGCCATATCCTGTAAATGTTCTGCTGTAATACCTGCCTCTTTCCACTGCTGCCATTTTTTATAAGCAAGATTTTCCATGCCCTCCGGATCTTCCTGTGCATATGTGTCATAATCAGCAATGTTTAAAATTGTTCCATCCGGATATGAAAACTTTGTCCACAAATTTTCTTCAGGACTATCCCATGTATCTCCCCATGTATAATTCAAATCCCATACCGTCTTATAAAATGTATAATTTCCATCATCCTCAAGATATGCTGCAAGGTAAACATTCTTCCACAAATTATCAGTAGCATTCGTCAACTGACAGAACAAGTAATAATCCAGCATATTATCCATATCCATTCGTGGAACAGTTCCATCTCCATGTAAGCTTTCATCTGTCAGAAAATATTCCATATAATTCCGTAAAGGCTCCCATGAATAATTATCCTCTTCACTCTTTGGGTATTTGATAGACACTAACTTTCCACCATCATAATTGTATAAATCCAGCCAATCCTCACAGATATCAAAATTTCCATAGTCAGGAAGTTCCCAACGTCTGATTTTATACAATTGATCCCCTGGAGCCATATCCATCTGCTTTCCATCTATAGGCTCCATCAATAAATAAATTCCCATATATTCATTGTTCAAAAACACTTCCACATATTCAACGTTGGAACTTGCTATTGGATGTTCTTCCAGATCATTGATCTCTTTCCATAGCGTATACGCCATTTTTTCCCTGATTTTACTCTTGTCCGTGTAAAGCCCTGACAGAATCCAATCATCATCTTTTCTCATTCCAAGTAAACTTTTTTTTACCTTTTCTTTGTTTTCGTCACATAATGAGATTTTATAATTTGCTTTATCATATCCGACAGAAGCCGATCCTCTTTTATGAAAAGTACATTTTGTATGTATTACTGATATCCCGTTTTCACTATCCGGATCATTAATTACCACATCTGCAAGAGAATCATTGTCCACTCCACGGATACAAACTGTTGGGAGACCTGAAAAAACGATTGTTCCGGTCATATATTTTTCTTCAGAAACCAGATAGAATCGAAATCGGTGCGCATTGGCAATTGCTTTTTCTTTCTCTTTCAGCATTTTGTCTTCAAGCAAATATAATGTATACTCCTCTTTAGCACTTCTAAACGTGCCCTGCCATTCTTTAGTCTGCATTGATTGTGAAACATACAATACTTTATCAACACTGTCATATGGAATCTTTTCTTCCTCATATTCCAAATAAATTGGTGTCAGTGCTTTTCTTTCTTTATTTTCAATTAACTTTGCAATTTGCTCTTTACTTACTAATTCAACTCCAAATTCATGTTGTTCATTAAAAATTCTTTCCCGATCTATATAGTGATAACATATAACAATCGCTATCATTATAATCGATACCCGAATTATATTGAGCACAATTTTCTTCATGAAAAACCTCTGTTTACAAATTAAAAATAGTTATACCAGCTAAAATAACAAGCAATCCCATTAACTTTTTCTTACCAACCTTTTCATGTAATACAAAAAAACCAAGTAAGGTCACAAAAATATAACCGCTCGATTCCAGAATTGGTCCCATAGACAATGGTACATATTTATATGCCACAACTGTAATTAATGAAGATAAAAAGAACATTCCATAAGCAATGATCACCTTTGGATTTAAATATTCCTGCAATCGACTGTCATATTTCTTTTCTGCGCTTGTTTTTAAAATAGTCTGGGAAACAGAAGCTATAAAAACAGAAAAAACAAATAATAAAACATAGAATGTCATGCTTTTGTCTCCTCCCCGTCAGATACGATCAGGTAAACACCCAAAATGATAATAACTGCTCCAATCACCTTCTGGACTGTTATTTTTTCCTGAAAAAAAACAAGACCAAACACCAGTCCCCAGATTACTGTTACCGCCTTATTTGCATATGCTGTAACAAGTGGAAGTTTTTTTAATACTTGCTGCCATGCGATCGCATACACAAACAAAATAAATAAGACTAAACCATAAAAAAGCATAAATTTAAATGACAAAAACTCCTGCTTAGCTGCCATTTTTGAACACACACTTGAAAGCGAAAAACCAAATAATATTATATGAAGCAATAAATATGTTTTAATATTCCCACCTGAAAGGAACTTTTTTTTCTTATCCAATGTTATAATACTCCTTAAACCACTCCGCAAATTTCCCAAGTCCTTCCTCAATCGTTGTACTTGGTTTGAAATTAAAATCATTCATTAAATCTGACACATCTGCATATGTCTGGTATACATCCCCCGGCTGCATCGGAAGAAACTCCTTCTTTGCCTCCATTCCAAGACATTTTTCCAATGCGGAAATATAATCCATCAACTTTTCCGGTTTATTATTACCGATATTATAAACCTTATATTTTGCACCTGCCTCATTTTCTGCTGGTGGATTTGGAATAATATTTAAGATTCCTTTTACAATATCATCCACATACGTAAAATCCCGCATCATATCGCCATTGTTGTAAATCTGAATTGTCTCATTATTTACGATTTTCTTTGCGAACTTGTAATATGCCATATCCGGTCTTCCCATAGGTCCATATACGGTAAAAAATCTCAAACCGGTTGCAGGGATATCATATAATTTGCTATAGGCATGTGCCATTAACTCGTTCGATTTTTTTGTTGCAGCATATAGGCTTACCGGATTATCCACTTTGTCTTCTACTGAAAATGGAACTTTCTTATTTGCACCATATACTGAACTGGAAGATGCATATATCAGATGTGTTACCGGATAATGTCTGCAACATTCCAATATATTATAAAAACCGATCATATTAGACTGCATATATGCATCCGGATTATCAATACTATACCTTACACCTGCCTGCGCACCAAGATTAACTACATAATCCGGCTTTCTGGTTTTAAAAATCTCTTCCAATGCATTTTTATCTGCAAGATCACCCTTTATGAATTCAAAAGAACCATATTCTTTTAAATTTTTTAATCTGGCTTCTTTTAAAGACACTTCATAATAATCATTCATGTTATCAAAACCAATAACATGACATCCCTGTTCCAACAATGCTTTGCTTAAATGATATCCAATAAAACCTGCACCACCTGTTACCAGAACAACTTCCGTACCATTTAACATTTTAAAATTCTCTAACATTTTGTTACCTCAATTTCTCAACAAATGCATATATCACTATATACGTTTTTTCTCTAAAACTTGTAATTTTTCATGCCATTTGCATTTTTTCAACTTATATAATATAGGCTTTTCTATAAGCGTAATTCTGATAATATCTATGATTTTACACACTACAACAACTATAATCACAGAACCAATTGCCAGCATCGTAATGATACGAATCTCCTACTTGTTGTAAGTATGAGTATTGTAATTCTTTCTTGTTTGGATATGAATAAATAAATGTTCCTATAATAGATGCCACTAATGTTGCTACTACCAGTCCGTATACAGCAAACGAATTTCCAACTGCAATTGCACTAAGCATCAACCGCCATCTTTTCAAAACATACCAAACCATATTTTTTACACTTATTTCTCTATATATTTACTATCCTCTTCTTTTCTATCATAATCTAATTTTCTTACATGATACTGAACATCCTCAAGTATTTTTCTATTACTTGAAATAATATCCGACAGCATTCCTACTACAATCGTCTGAAACCCCAAAAGCATCAACGTACTTGCCAATATCAAAGATTGCACATGACCATTTCCCATCCCATGCATCCAATATACCAAAAATCGGATTCCAATAATCAATCCTGTCCCAAACCCAATACTGCCAATTACAGAAAAAAAAGCTAACGGTTTATACATCATATACGCCCTTATAATTGTCAGCATAGATTTTTTTACATATCCCCACATACTGTGAAACAAACGACTTGGTCTTAATTCTCCATTCGTCCTGATTGGCAACGATTCCATTGCTATTTTTTCCCTTCCTGCCTGCACAATCGTCTCCAATGTATATGTATATTCATTCGTAACATTTAATCTCATAGCAGCCTCTCTGCTAAATGCCCGGAATCCACTTGGTGCATCTTCGACTGTTGAATTCGAAGCTTTGCGAACTACCCAGCTTCCAAAATGCTGTAGCCTTTTCTTCGTTGGAGAAAAGTGTTCTGTGTCATCAATAGGTCTGCTTCCAATCACGATATCTGTCTTACACTCTAAAATTGGTCGCACCAGTTTTTCAATATCAGCACCACAATATTGATTATCTGCATCTGTATTTACAATAATATCTGCCCCATTTCTAAGACATGCATCCAATCCAGCCATAAATCCTTTTGCAAGTCCTTTATTACGTTTTAACTCAACAATATAATGTACTCCCCATTTTTTTGCAACTTCAACTGTATTATCAATGCTGCCATCATTAATGATAAGATACTCAATCTGATCTATTCCATCTATGTGTCTTGGCAAATCATTTAATGCTATTTCAAGTGTTTCCGCTTCATTATAGCATGGAATTTGTATAATTAGTTTCATGCACCCTCCTTTTGTTTTCTTAACTGTACCTGCTTGCGTAGTTCAACCACACCTGCCTGACAGATTACTATCATAAATATAAATACAGGAATTCTATATCGATATTCACAATCCATCCACATAAGTGCTTGTACAATATTATAACTAAACATACATACTATCAGGAAATAATACTCTGTCATTTTTCTTCTAACAATTAACACAATAGAAAAAACTGTTAATATATACATTGGCATTAGTTGTATTATGTTAACAATTGTATGTGTCACCGATAAATTTTCCTTAATTGGATACCAATATATAAAAATTCTCTGTATTATAATTAATATAACATCTCCTACAGCCCAAATTGTTCCTTCATGTTCTTTCTGTATATGATAAAAAGTCCGTGTATTATATGATATATAATGTCCATCATAATAGCTTTCCATAATACTTTTCATATAATTCTTTCCAACTGATATATAATCCCCAAGTATTCCAGTCACCATAAGTATTACAAATAAACCTGCAACAAGTCCTAAAATTATTAATATATATTTTTTATACTTCTTTTCAAGCTCCAGAAACAGACACAGCACTATTGCACCTATCATCATGAAAGCATTCGTTCTTGCCAAAAAGGCTGCTAATAAAGTACCACCCAACGCCACAAGAATTTTAGAGGATTTTTTTTTCTGATATTCCACATACAAATAAACTGTTAAAGCAACCCAAACTAACGCAACTGCATCTGAATATAAGATAAAATTCCAGTTCACAATTTCAAATATAGAAGAAAAGAACCACACTAACAACATATTTTCGAAAACACCATTATAGAGAGTTTGCATTGCAGCATATAATATACTTCCTGTAATAGCAAATACAATCATCTGGCATATTACAACCATAAAATAGTTTTGTCCAAAAACTTTTATAATTCCAGCCAAAAAAACAGGATACACCAAATATGCCGGACTATCGGCATTTTTTAAAAAATCAATAATTTTCCCATCTGCCAAGCTATTTGCAAGAGATAAGTATCTGGCAGAATCATTTCCTAAATATCCTCTATCGCCTCTTATATACATTACTATAAACTGTATCGCAAAAATTCCTATTACTAGTATAATATACTTTAACCAATTTCTTTTTATCATCTGCATTTCCTATCTATATCTTAATCTATCCAAATGATTCTATCATTTTTCTTGTCAATTATCTACCCTTATATTTTTAAGTTTTTCTTACCTCTTTTATAGTTGTGACACTTTTATCGTGAACTTTTTACCATAATTCTATATTTACCAATATACATTTTCTGTTTATTATGTTATATTAGAACTCGTCAGTAGAAAGGATTTTTTATGAACACAGCAACAACATGGTATCCTGCTCCGCGATACCTTCTAAGAAAATTATTAATAAAAAAATATTTCAAAAATAAAAATGTTACCAATCGTTCTATACTTGAAATAGGATATGGTGCAGGTGATATGTTAAAATATTATTCTTCTATTGGATTCAATGTTTATGGATATGATTTTTCTGAATTAGCATATTCTACAGCTCTTGAAACCATACGGGGAAGTTCTACCATTCATTTATTAAAAAATGAAAGTACGATATCCTCACTACAATATGATTATCTTTCTGCCTGTGAAGTACTAGAGCATATTAAAGATGATACATCAACTTTAGAACATTGGCATGATCTATTAGCCGATAATGGTATTCTTATTTTGTCCGTACCATCCAGAATGAAAAAATGGTGTGCCAATGATGACTGGGCAGGTCACATCCGTAGGTATGAAAAGAACGAATTAAAAGATAAACTGTCATCAAACGGCTTTCGTGTTATCCACTTTTGGAGTTATCCTTTTCCTGCAAATCTAATATTGGATAAGCTAATTAATAAAGGTAAGTCTACTTTAATCAAACTTCAAAAAGAAAACAACATGGATGAAATATCTGCAACAAAAGAGAGTGGTATAAAACGCGACACAAACAAATTATACCGTGTTTTATCTAATGAATATTTTTTATATCCAGCTCATCTTATTCAACAGCTTTTTCTAAAGACTGATTTAGGATCTGGTTATATTGTATTTGCACAAAAGGTATCCTAAATGATAGAGTTAATTAAAGACAAACATGTATTATTTATAACAACTAAAAACCTTTCCTATATTCGCAATACACAGGAAATTGATATTATTCAGCAAAATTCCAAATGTGCACATATCATTGGATCAAATTCTAACACTTATTTGATCCGGCTTTTATGTGTATTTTTTAGACTTCTGTTTACTAATTGCAAAAAATATGATGTTGTGTTTATCGGTTTTGCTCCCCAGCTTATATTGCCATTTTTCTCTATCAAATTTCGACATAATACAGTTATTATAGATTTCTTTATTTCCATCTATGATACATTCGTCAATGACCGGCAAAAATTTCATCCTCGTACTTTTTTTTCTTTTATACTTCACCGCTGGGACGAATTCACATTACGTAAAGCTAACTTTGTCATATGTGATACCAAAGCAGATATGCAGTATTTTCAAAAAGAATTCCATGCAAATAACATTCCCATGGAGGTTCTATATCTAAAAGCAGATAATTCTATTTTTTATCCTATAAGCGTACCTCCATCTGCTCAAACTGACAAACTATTTAAAGTTCTCTACTTTGGTTCCATATTACCCCTCCAAGGTATTGATATCATCTTATCTGCGTTTGAACAGTTAAAAGATATCAAAAATATCTCATTATGTATTATAGGTCCACTTCCAAAGGAAAAACTTTTAACTCAGGATAATTTTAGATATATTTCCTGGTTGTCACAGAAAGAATTAGCCCTCGAAATCGCATCTGCTGATGTATGCCTTGCTGGGCATTTTCATCCTTCAATCGAAAAAGCAAGACGAACTATCCCTGGAAAAGCTTATATTTACGAGGCTATGAACAAAAAAATGATTTTAAGCGATAATGCTGCAAATCACGAATTATTTTCCCCGGATGAAAATCACTTTTTTGTTCCCATGGGAGATTCTTTTGCTCTCGCAAATTTAATTTTATATATAAAAACAATATCTTAAGGAGAATGACACAGTGAAACAAAAATTAAAATTTATTGGTAATATCTTAGTCTTATTATCTCTTGTTTTTATTATCCTTAAAATCTACAATATGCACATAAATTTCCTTCAATATTTTTCAGGCAGCAATATACTTAAATTTATTGTATTATTGCTCTTTTTTGTTGCACTCATTTTTATACAATTTATTCCGTGGAAGCTATTTCTTCAGAACCTGACTTCTACAAAATTTCCAAACAAAATTATAAACTATATTTTCCTAAAATCCTCTCTAATGAAATACATTCCTGGGAATATTTTTCAATATATAGGTCGTGAATCTATCGCATCCTATCATCAATCACTAAATGTAATTAATGTAACAACTTCTATCATTTTTGAATCCGTTTCTGCCATAATATCTGCACTCCTAATTGGTATAATTGCATCACACGAATATACATTGCATTTTTTTGCAAAACATCAATATTTTTTATTTTCATTGTGCCTTTTTTTATTATTTCTTTGTATATTGCTATTTTTGATGCGAAAAAAAATATCATTATTTTTATATAAAAAAAATATCCATATTACCATTCAGTTAATATGGACATTTTTCGTTTCTATTGTTTTCTTTTGTATTTCTCTGTTAATACAAGGACTTATTTTAACATTCATTCTTTGTATTGTTGGTAATCAGAATTTTCTTCCACTGTTTTTTTCTATAAGTGGAGCTTTCTCAATAAGCTGGGTGGCTGGCTATATCACTCCTGGTGCCTCTGGTGGAATCGGAGTTCGCGAAGTCATTATTTGTCTGATTCTTGGCAACTCAATTGGGGAAGATTCTATTTTAGCTGCCATTTTGTTATTTCGATTTTTAAATATTTTAGCAGATATATTCAGTTATCTGCTTGTGCTCATACTAAATAAAATTGACTATAGTATTTACAAAAACGGTAAATGATATTTTCCAGTTTGACCGTGCAGATGGTTCTATGTCACCGGAATATACAGCTGATGCCATGGAGTGAATTTATCAAAGAGCAGTGTTCGGGGATCATTGATGTGGAATCCAATGTCCCGGAAAACAGAATTCCCCTGCCATGTAGATAGCAGGGAAAACCTAAAGTAAATGGTAGTCGTTTACTGTTTTGGTAGGCGGTGTGTTATTCATCACTTACATTCATGTTATCAAAACCATTTACACGACAACCGCATCCCAATAATGCTTTACTTAAATGATATCCTATAAAACCTGCACCACCTGTTACCAGAATTTTTTCTGTACCATCTAATACTTTAAAACCATTAATCATTTTGTCACCTCGTTTTTGTCCATAGCAATTTCTCTTTACTACAGAGCTTTTTTCTCTCGATTTTGCAAATTTGTAAACCATTTGTAAGTGGTTATTTTTTGTAATACTGGTTTTTCTATAAATCTAATTCTAACAATATCTATCATTATGCATATAACAAAAACCAAAAGTACTGATCCAATTGCGTGAATATAAATTAATTTTGTATTATAATATGTACTGTTCTTAAAAAACGAGTTCCACAACCACTGATGCATATCGAGTGAATTTGCATGTATCAACAATACTCCAAATGTTGATGCTGATATGGTATTAATAAACATGCTGTTTTTAATATTCAGATTTTTGAAAAACATGAATACCCCTACAGAAGTCGTAAGTGCAAAAATTTTATTACAATCTGCAACATAAAAATATCGATCTCTGTCTAAATAGAACATAATTATAATGCTTATAACAGATAGTAATATACTAAAAAATGATATTATTCCCCAAATCTTTTTAGATTGAAACCAAGTTTTCGGATATAATCTGATATAAGATGCTAACAAATAAACCACCATAAACCACGTAGT
>OBRR01000103.1_pt1 | contig 25332 bp, 20 predicted proteins | sample 1494901 | NCBI WGS metagenome assembly OBRR01 (sample SAMEA3360689, study PRJEB22359) | human gut metagenome | biome: ENVO:urban biome; feature: ENVO:human-associated habitat; material: ENVO:feces | place: Bangladesh | collected 2011
CAGGAGAGAAATAGTCTCCACGAGATGTCTCCACGAGTTGATCATTGCAGTATGATGTGGCTTGCTGTAGTCCCCTACCTTCTTTTCTTGCATAGCGGTCGTAACCGAAACTCGCACCGATGGAGTTCTCATCGTCAAACATATAGCTGGCATTCAAGCGTGCATACGGATTGAGATTTATATATTCTTGCGTTATCTTAGTATTCTGTAACCATGTATTGCTGGTGTAGGTATACTGCTGTATTCTCTTGTTGTCTGGTTGATGAGTGTATGCCCCATACAAAAAGCCGGTGATGTCGAAGCCGCCTTTACGATAGTTGCCTCGGAACGACTCGTAATAACTCATGCGCTTATCTTCATTGATGACAAAACTGGTGCTATTGTCAAAGCTGAAGCCCTCGCCTTGCGGTTTCTTGGTGGTGATGCGTATAACGCTCTTCACGCTGGCATCATAACGTGCACCAGGGTTGCTGATAACCTCAATGTTCTTGATGTCGGTGGGTTGCAAACGCTGCAACTCCATTTGGTCTTGCATCTTACGACCATTGATATAAATTTCTGGTGTTCCTCTGCCGAACACTTCTATATCTCCGTCTTTAGCCGACACGCTGGGGATGCGTGAAAGCAACTGCTCCATGTTGGCAGTTTTCTCCAACACGCTACCTGATACCGTCGTCGTCATTCCTTCACCGCTCAACACCGTCTTGGGCAGTTGGCTTCTTACAACGATTTCGCCGAGCATCCAGGATTCTTCACTTAATCGGATGACCCCCATGTCTTCTCCACGACAATCTCGGAAAACTGTTGTATAACCAATTGATGAAACCTTAATGATTCCGTCATTGCAAGGAGAATCGATAACAAAGCTACCATCCTCGCCACTCACAGCCCCCTTGACAAAGACCGAATCCCCACGAGTCAGAAGCACGACATTCACGAAAGCCAAAGGTTCTCCTTTAGTATTTTCAATCTTTCCCTTAATATTCTGCGCCATTATCGGAGCAAAAGACATAAGCGATATAAGCGTCGCTATCATTACCTTAATCATAATCGCTATTTTTTATTTTTGCTACTAAACGGCTCATTTACTCTATAAAAAGGACGAGAACATTAGTTTGGGTATATACAAACAGCATACACCCAAGCTCATGTTCTCTTATTCTTTGGTCCTTAAAAAATTCAACAACATACTTACTGTATGTGTCAACAATCCTTACTTGAGGTGCAAGGTGTGACCCATACGGTCGCGCTTAGTCTTCAGGTAGCGCTCGTTGTACTTGTTGGGTATCACTTCGATGGGCACGTTCTCCACAATCTCGAGTCCGTACGACTCTAAGCCTACGCGCTTTGTGGGATTGTTGGTGAGCAGGCGCATCTTGTGCACGCCGAGGTGGCGCAGCATCTGTGCTCCGCAACCGTAGTCGCGCTCGTCGGGCTTGAAGCCGAGGTGCACGTTGGCATCTACGGTGTCGTAACCTTCCTCCTGCAGCTTGTATGCCTCAATCTTGTTCATGAGTCCGATGCCGCGACCTTCCTGCTGCATATAAACCACTACGCCCTTGCCTTCCTTCTCAATCATCTGCATAGCTGCGTGGAGCTGCTGTCCGCAGTCGCAGCGCTTCGAGCCGAGGATGTCGCCTGTGGCGCATGAAGAGTGTACACGTACGAGCACGGGCTCGTCCTCACGCCACTCGCCCTTCACGAGTGCCATGTGCTCCATTCCGTTGCTCTGCTGACGGAACGGCACGAGGCGGAAGTGTCCCCATTCTGTAGGCATGTCTACCTCCTCGCCCACTTCGATTATCGATTCCTTCTTGAGGCGGTAAGCGATGAGGTCCTTGATGGTGATGATGCGCAAGCCCCACTCCTCTGCCATCTTCTGCAGGTCGGGCATACGTGCCATTGTGCCGTCTTCGTTCATTATCTCCATGAGTGCGCCTGCTGGATATAGACCTGCCAGGCGGCAGAGGTCGATGGCAGCCTCGGTGTGTCCGCAGCGACGGAGCACGCCGTTGTCCTGTGCGTAGAGCGGATTGATATGTCCAGGGCGACCGAAGGTCTGTGGTGTAGACGCAGGGTCGGCGAGTGCCTTAATGGTGGCAGCACGGTCGTGTGTTGACACACCGGTGGTGCATCCCTCAAGTTTATCGATTGTAACGGTGAACGGTGTGCCGAGCATTGAGGTGTTGTCGCTCACCTGATGTGGCAGGTCGAGCTCCTCACAACGCGAGAGGGTGATGGGGGCACAGAGCACGCCACGCGCGTTCTTCAACATAAAGTTCACCTTTTCAGGAGTTATCTTCTCGGCGGCGATGATGAGGTCGCCCTCATTCTCGCGGTCTTCGTCGTCAACCACGATTACGAACTGTCCGTCTTTAAAATCTTTTAGAGCATCTTCGATGCTGCTCAGTTTGAATTCTCCCATATTATTTATTTGTTGATGAGTGTTATTATTATTCGTTATCTTACTATTATTGTTTCTAAAATATCGCCATTAAGTATGTCGCTACCGATTGAGTATAGCGTTTATTCTGCCCATGATTATCTTGTTCTCGGTCTGCACCACCTTCAGGTCGCGTTGCAGACGCAAGCGATAGCGCCACATGCGCATGTAGAGCACGAAACCTAGCGGTACGACGATGGCTGCCACAATGTTCAGCCACTTGCGTTCGAAGGGGCGTGTGTGGGCGCGCTCCGACATCACGGGGTACATGCTCAGATGGTTGATGATAGTGCGGTCGCGCGAGTTGCTGAGGTCTTCTATTATCTGCTCCAGCTGTGGCACAATGCGCTCCATCACGTTGTCGGGCTCGTACTTAAAGAACACTTTCACCCAACTTGGTGCACGTTTCAAACGATGCGTGTGCGAGTACTCGACTATCTCGTTGTTCATCTGCTGCAATTGTGCCAAGTCGTCGGCGTAGTGCGGATCGTTGATTACCACCTCCTTGCGATATATCGGGCGCTTGATGCGCAGACCGAAGAAGCGACGGAAGATGTCGGCGTACAAGTCGGCATTGAACACAACGGAGTCGTTGGTTGCTTTATATGTAAAGAACACCGCCATCGGCACGAGCACAGCGGGAGCAAGACTCTTGCCGAACCATATCGTCCACATACCGCTTCGCGCCATTCGATAGCCCGAGTTGTCGAGTATGTAGTAGAGGATGAAGACGAGCACCGAGATGAGCACCGGCAGACCCAAACCGCCCTTGCGTATGATGGCTCCGAGCGGCGCACCGATGAAGAAGAAGATGAGACACGACAAGGCGAGCGTTATCTTTGCCACCCATTCTATCTCGTGCTGACGTATCAGGCGGTCGCCATCGCTGGTAATAAGCGACTTAAACTCGAGGTCGCTCTTGCGCGAGCCTACTCGGTTCAGGGCATAACTTATAGCGGTGCGCTTCTGTTGCGACGTGAGGTGAGCGTATGCTGTATCGACGTTATAGGCTGAGGTCGTAGCAAGTTGTAGGGCGCGAAGCGAGTCGTTCTTCGTAACCGAAGCGAGTCGATAGAACGTGAGTCGATCGGCAGCGTAGTAGTTGTTGCCGATACTATCGTACACTTGTTTCAGCGAATCCATATCGTGAACTATCTGCGTGAAACTCTTGCCGCGTGCGTCGTTGGATACCGACGAACCATCGCTCACATTAAAGTCGGAATCAAAGTCGAGCACGATATGCTTCTGCACAAACGACTCGCGACGATAGGGCACCGAAGCGCTGCCAGCCAACTCCTGCGACTGCATATTCTCAAACCATTCGCCACTCCACAGCGTGAGCAGTAGGTGTTTCTTCTCGGCTGTCGACTGCAACATGCCCGAGTCGGCGAGTATTATCGCCTGGTCTTCGTACGACCCAGTCATGCGATAAATCATTATACCGTAAAGCTTACCCGTGTCCATATTCTTCTTCGACACGTAGAGGTTAGAGTTTGGTATGCCGTCGTAAAACACGCCTTCCGGTATTTCCAGTTCCGGACTCTTCTGCTTCATTGATATGAGCATCAAGGCGAGCTTACGGTTGGCTTCCGGACCGATAGAGTTCTGAAAATAAATGGAGAGTACGCAGATAGCCACACTGATGGCTATGAGCGAACGAAACGCTTGCATGAGCGATATACCTGCAGCTTTTATAGCCGTCAGCTCTGAGCTTTCACCGAGATTTCCGAATGTTATAAGCGATGAAAGCAGAATGGCAAGCGGCATTGCTTGCGGCACAAGCATGAGTCCCATATGCCAAAAGAATTCGGCAAGCACGTCGACGGAGAGTCCCTTACCGATTAGCTCGTCGACATATTTCCACAGAAACTGCATCATCAGTACAAATTGACAGATGAAGAACGTTCCTATGAACAAAAGACCGAACTGCTTTGCAATGAAGATATCTAATTTCTTTATACGAAACATCGTGAGCGTTTTTACCTTATTATATATAGGTAGACTGTTCCACCAGTGCACTACATATAAGAGGTTAAGTATATGTATGCTTTTTTATGCTGCAAAATTAGCATAAATATTTCATATACTCCACGAAATTAAATGATTTTAGTATTTTTACACTGCCGGAGTAGTCCACTCCTACCCTACACGCCACACTTACGACGCAAACGCTCGAAGTTGCTCGTCCATATATCCTCGAGCCAGTCTTTATCGCCATCGTCTGTAAAATCGGTAACGCTGAGCATGTATCCACCCGTCAGACTACATTTCTCCATACGTATCTCTACGTACGACCCGTCGGTTTCGTCGTCCCAACTCCAGCGTATGCGTCCGTATTTCTCAATCACGCTGACCGTTGCCATTCGTACTTCGTGGTGGCGGTGGGCATCGCCCCATGCGCAGGTGAGTTGGTCGCCATCGAGCGTCACGCTATCGGCTATCCACTTCTGCAAACCCGAATCGGTACCGATAAGCTGCCAAATGATATTCTTCGAGGTTGAGTTTAGGAGGTGTTCTACAGTGATTTTGTTTTTCTCCATAGTTGTCGTTTTAGTAGTTAAGCCCTTAGGAAGGCCTGTATTTTTTGCAAAGATAGGGAAAAAGATAAAGAAAATGCACTTTATTGTGATTTTTTTTGCGAAAAGTTTTGGCGATTAACAAAAAAGCATTACCTTTGCACCCGCAATCAAGAACGATGGCGGGATAGCTCAGCTGGTTAGAGCGCATGATTCATAATCATGAGGTCCCCAGTTCAATCCTGGGTCCCGCTACAAAGAACGAGTTAAAGATTAAGTCTTTAACTCGTTTTTTTGTATATAAATCAATAAAAACATATTTAACACAACTTTTTCCGCATTTTTTCTACAATTTACACATTATATTATTGGTTTTTAGTACCTTTGCATTGATTTTGAAAAATTACACGCAAGACGGAATAGCAAAGCCATATTGACGTTCGCACGTGTAACAACATCATACAACAACAAGGTAAAAAGGATAATCAACAATAATAAAAAGAAATCATGGCTGGAACAAAAAAAATCAAGACCGCGCTTATCTCCGTATTTCATAAGGATGGTCTCGACGAGCTCCTGAAGAAGCTCAACGAAGAAGGTGTTAAATTCCTCTCTACTGGTGGTACACAAGCATTCATCGAAAAGCTTGGCTACGAATGTCAGTCGGTAGAAAGCGTAACATCTTACCCATCAATCCTTGGTGGACGTGTCAAGACTCTGCACCCACGCATCTTCGGTGGCATCCTCGCTCGCCGCGACAATGAAGGCGACCGCCAGCAGATGGCTGAATACGCCATCCCCGAAATCGACCTCGTCATCGTCGACCTCTACCCATTCGAGCAGACAGTAGCAAGCGGTGCTTCCGATGCTGACATCATCGAAAAGATAGACATAGGCGGCATCTCACTCATCCGTGCTGGTGCTAAGAACTTCAACGACGTGGTCATCGTTCCGAGCAAGGCTGAATACAAGGTTCTCCTCGACATCCTCAACGCTAATGGTGCGGAGACTTCTCTTAATGAGCGCAAGATGTTCGCTGAGCGTGCGTTCGGCGTAAGCAGCCATTACGACACAGCCATCCACGCTTGGTTTGCAAAGTAAACTCAAAACTCATAATTCAAAACTCAATAAATGGGATTTTTTTCATTCAGACAGGAAATTGCGATGGACCTCGGCACTGCCAACACCATCATCATCTGCGACGATAAGATCGTTGTTGATGAGCCGTCGGTAGTGGCACTCGACCGTCGCACAGACAAAATGATTGCTGTCGGCTCGAAGGCAAAGATGATGTATGAGAAGACTCACGACAACATCCGAACCATTCGCCCACTCCGCGATGGAGTCATCGCCGACTTCTCAGCATGTGAACAGATGATGCGCGGACTCATCAAGATGGTACACTCTGGCAGCCGACTCTTCACCCCGTCGCTGCGTATGGTTATCGGCGTTCCTTCAGGTTCTACCGAAGTGGAGTTGCGCGCCGTGCGCGACAGTGCTGAGCACGCCGACGGACGCGACGTGTACCTCATCTTCGAGCCTATGGCAGCTGCCATCGGCATCGGCATCGACGTGGAAGCACCAGAGGGCAACATGATTGTAGACATAGGTGGCGGCTCAACAGAGATTGCTGTAATCTCGCTCGGCGGCATCGTGTCGAACAACTCTATTCGCACTGCTGGCGATGACCTCACAGCCGACATTCAGGAGTATATGTCACGCCAGCACAACGTGAAGGTTTCGGAGCGTATGGCTGAGCGTATCAAGATACACGTCGGCTCGGCTCTCACTGAGCTTGGCGACGATGCACCGGAGGACTTCATCGTTCACGGACCGAACCGCATCACTGCGCTCCCTATGGAGGTGCCGGTATGCTATCAGGAGATAGCACACTGCCTCGACAAGACTATCGCAAAGATCGAGAACGCTGTGCTCTCTGCTCTTGAGAACACACCGCCTGAACTCTATGCCGACATCGTAAAGAACGGTATCTATCTCAGTGGTGGCGGTGCTCTGCTGCGTGGTCTCGACAAGCGTTTGCAGGAGAAGATCAACATTCCGTTCCACATCGCCGAAGATCCGTTGCACAGCGTAGCTATCGGTGCGGGTGTGGCTCTGAAGAACATCGACCGCTTCTCATTCCTGATGAGATAGGCTAAAAGTAAAAGAGTAAAAAAGTAAAAAGGTAAAAGAGTAAAACGCTCTTGACAACAAAAGAGTAAAACACTCTTGACAGTAAATAACTTTTAAAGGTAAAAAGGTAAAAAAGTAAAAGAGTAAAAAGAGCAGGAAAGGTTATACGCCCTCTGCTTTTTACTTTTTTACTCTTTTACTTTTTTACTTTTCAATTATGCGCAACCTATTAGATTTCCTTTCACGCCACAACCACTGGTTCGTCTTCCTCTTGCTTGAGGTAGTGAGCCTCACACTGCTGTTCAAGTACAACAGCTATCAGGGCAGTGTGTGGTTTTCATCGGCTAATGCCGTAGCAGGCAAGATGTACGAATGGGACTCGTCCGTGAAGCAATACTTCGCCCTTACCGAAGTGAACCGCCAACTCACCGACCGCAACATATACCTCGAACGCGAAGTGGAGATGCTGCGCGAGCAGGTGAAGAAGTCAAACAACGACACTACCCTCGTCGAACGACTGCAACAGAACATCATGCGCGACTACGAGACCATACCGGCAAAGGTCGTCAGCTCGTCGCTCGACAAGGCTAACAACTTCATCACCATAGATAAAGGCAGTGCCGACGGCGTGCGCAAGGACATGGGCGTGGTGTGCGGACAGGGCATCGTGGGCATCGTCTATCTATGCAACGAACACTACTCGGTGGTTATCCCTGTGCTCAATGAGCAGTCGAACATCAGCTGCACTATACGCGGACGTGGCTACTTCGGCTACCTGCGCTGGCATGGTGGTTCGCCCGAAACGGCATACGTAGAGGACATACCACGCCATGCACACTTCCGACTGGGCGACTTCATCGTGACATCGGGCTACTCCTCGGTGTTTCCACCGGGCATCATCGTCGGACGCATCAAACATGTGTACAACTCCGAGAACGGACTCTCCTACCGTCTCAACATCGCTCTGTCGACCGACTTCTCACGTCTGCGCGACGTGAGCGTCATCAACGACCGCGAGATGGACAAGAAACTCGAATTACTGCGTGCTGCCGAAGACTCCATCAAGGCACGCCAATAAACATACAGAAGAAACAAATGAGCCTGAACTTCCTTAGAAACATAGTATTCATCATAGTGCTGCTGCTCGCACAGACGCTGCTACTCAACCATATTAGCGTCTTCGGATGCGCCACACCGCTACTCTATGTCTACTTCGCACTGACCGTGCAACGCGGCGAGGCGAAGTGGGCTACGCTGCTTTGGTGCTTCTTCATGGGTCTGTTGGTGGACATCTTCACAAACACACCAGGTGTAGCAGCTGCCTCAATGACGCTCGTGGGCTTCTTGCAACCCTACGTTGTCGAACTATTCGCGCCACGCGATAGTGCCGACGACCTCCGTCCGTCCCCCTTCACCTTCGGCTCAAGCAAATACACCAATTACACCATCATCCTCGTACTCATCTATTGCTTCACATTCTTCTCGCTCGAAGCCTTCAATCTGTACAACTGGGGACAATGGATTGCTTGCATCGTGGCAAGCACTATCATCACCGTTGTATTGATTTTGGTGATAGAGTACTTCAGAAGTAAAAGATAGAGCACAGCAGAAACTGTAAGTAGAGAACATTATTAGTAGTAATCGGTAACATCAGTAGTAGGAAATGAGCAATTATAACCTTGAGAAACGGCGCTACGTAATCGCTTTCGTGGCAACGGCTATTGTCGTTGTCTACATCGTGCGTCTCTTCACGCTGCAGCTGCTTAGCGACGACTACAAGAAGAACGCCGACTCCAACGCCTTCCTCAAGAAAATCGAATACCCTTCGCGTGGTGCCATCTACGACCGCAACGGCAGACTGCTCGTGTACAACCAGCCGGCTTACGACATTATGGTCGTGATGAACGAAGCAAAGGGACGCATCGACACGCTTGAGTTTTGCCACGCGCTTGGCATCACGAAAGAGTTCTTCATAAAGCGCATGAACGACATTAAGGACTACTCGAAGAACCCTGGCTACTCGCGCTTCACGCAGCAGCTCTTTATGAGTCAGCTCCCTTCGGAGGAGTTCAGCTTCTTCCAAGAAAAGATATTCCGCTTCCCTGGTTTCTACGTGCAGCAGCGCAGCATACGCCAATACCAATCGAAGGTGGGCGCGCATATCCTCGGCGACGTGGCTGAGGTGTCGCCCTACGACATTGAGGAGGATAGCTACTATCAGCCTGGAGACTACATCGGCAAACTCGGTGTGGAGAAGTCGTACGAGAAACAGTTGCGTGGCGAAAAAGGAGTGCAAATTCTGCTGCGCGACGCTCGCGGACGCATACAAGGCAAGTACATGGACGGCAAGTACGATCGCAAACCGATTGCCGGCAAAGACCTTACGCTCGCCATTGACGAGAAGCTACAAGCATTGGGCGAACGTCTCATGGAGGGCAAGATAGGCTCTATCGTGGCACTCGACCCTCGTACGGGCGAAGTGCTCTGCATGGTGTCGGCTCCGAGCTACGACCCACGTATCATGGTGGGACGTGCACGCGCTAAGAACCACCGCGCACTGGCTAAAGATGCGTGGAAACCACTGCTCAACCGCTCCATAATGGGTATGTATCCGCCTGGCTCCACGTTCAAGACATCGCAGGCTCTTACGTACATGACTGAAGGCATCATTACGCCAGGCACAGCATTCCCCTGCAACCACGGCTTCTACTATCGCGGTCTACACGTAGGCTGCCACTCACATGCCGCTCCTATCGCTCTTGTCGATGCCATCAGCACCTCGTGCAACTCCTACTTCTGTTGGGGACTTTACTACATGATTGGTAACCGCTCGAAATACAAGACTCCGTATAACGCCATGAACACGTGGCGCGACTATATGGTGTCGATGGGTTTCGGCTACAAGTTGGGCATCGACCTGCCTGGCGAGAAGCGCGGCATGATTCCGAACGCCGACTATTACGACCGCAACTATCGTGGCTCGTGGAACGGTCTGACTATCATCTCTATATCTATCGGCCAGGGCGAGGTGACGCTCACTCCGCTACAGATAGCCAATCTCGGTGCCACCATCGCCAACCGCGGCTACTACTACCGACCACACGTGGTGCGCAAGGTGCAAGGCGAACCGCTCGACACCATGTACACCCACCGCCACTACACAATGGCATCACGCCGAGCCTACGATTACGTGGTAGCAGGTATGCGCTCCTCAGCCTTGAAGGGTACGTGTAAAGCTCTCTCACGACTGCCGTTCGAGGCATGTGGCAAGACGGGTACGGCGCAGAACCACGGACGCGACCACTCCGTGTTCATGGGCTTCGCACCGATGAACAACCCGAAGATAGCTATCGCCGTGTACGTAGAGAACGGCGGATGGGGTGCCGACTTCGGTGTACCTATCGGCGGACTGATGATGGAACAGTATCTTACGGGCAAGCTATCGCCTGCTGCCGAGGCGCAAGCCGATGCCATGCAGGCACGACGCATTGGCTACGGTCCGAGATTCTCTCAAAAGTAAAAAAGTAAAAGAGTAAAAAAGTAAAAAGCTTAGAAAGGCTTAAAGAGGCTTAGAAAGGCTTAAAGAGGCTTAGGAAGGCTTATAAACTAAAAATAATGATAAACGACAAACCACAAAGCATTTGGTCGCAGGTCGACTGGCTGACCATTGGCCTGTACATAGCACTGATGCTCTTCGGATGGTTGAGCATCTGCGGTGCGAGCTACTCCTTCGGCGACAACGACCTGTTCTCGCTCGACACACGCTCGGGTATGCAGATTCTATGGATTGGCACGAGTATCTGTCTCGGTTTTGTCATACTGATGATGGACTCGCGCTTCTTCGACACGTTCTCGTTCATCATCTACGGTGTGCTGCTCCTGCTGCTCTTTGCCACCATCTTCAACCCTCACGACATCAAGGGTTCCCACTCGTGGCTCGTCATCGGTCCGCTACGCTTGCAGCCTGCCGAGTTCGGCAAGTTTGCAACCGCACTTGCGCTCGCCAAACTGATGAGCACCTACGGCTATAACATACAACGCTGGAAAGACTTTGCAGCGGCTTGCGCCGTGGTGCTCGTGCCCATGCTCTGCATCGTGGGTCAGCGTGAGACGGGCTCTGCACTCGTCTATCTCACATTCTTCCTCATGTTCTACCGCGAGGGAATGCCTGGCAGCATCCTCTTCACGGGCGTAGCGATGGTGCTCTACTTCGTTGTGGGCATTAAGTACGAGGGCATTATGCTCTTCGACACACCTACATCGGTGGGCAAGTTCGTGGTGCTGCTGCTCGTACAACTGTTCGTGGCAGGCATGGTGTACAACTATGTGCACAACCGTAAGCACACCAATACAATCATCGGCTATAGTCTGGTGCTCACCACTATAGCCATTCTCTTCGACGTGTACGTCATTCCGTTCGACGTGACGTGGGTGCAGCTCGGTATGTGTCTTGCGCTGTTCCTCTATCTCCTCTACCACGGACTGCGTACGCGCCTTCCGCAATACTTCTTTATTTTGGCGTTCGCCGTCGGTTCGGTGGTATTCTTCTACTCTGCCGACTACGTGCTGAACAACGTGATGGAGCCTCATCAGCGTGTGCGCATCAACGTGTTGCTCGGACTCGACGAAGACCTTGCCGGTGCCGGCTACAACGTTCATCAGAGCGAGATAGCCATCGGCTCGGGCGGACTCAAAGGCAAAGGCTTCCTCAATGGTACGCAGACCAAGCTGAAGTTCGTGCCCGAGCAAGACACCGACTTCATCTTCTGCACCGTGGGCGAGGAGGAGGGTTTCATCGGTTCGGCAGGCGTGTTGCTGCTGTTCCTCGTCCTCATACTCCGACTGCTTGCGCTCGCCGAGCGACAACCCTTCGCCTTTGGGCGCATATACGGCTACTGTGTGGCATCGGTGTTCCTCTTCCACGTGTTCATCAACGTGGGCATGGTGTTAGGCTTAACGCCTGTCATCGGTATCCCGCTACCATTCTTCAGCTACGGCGGATCGTCGCTATGGGGATTTACCATCCTGCTTTTCATATTCCTCAGTATAGACGCAAAGCGCAATATGCTCAAGGCTTAGGTTACATTCTATTTATAAATATAATGTCAGTAGTATCATAAATAAAGCGATATGTAAATCATTAGTTGGATTTACATATCGCTATTTATTTAATGCTCAGTGTTGGTTATTTTTGTAGGCTGCGAAGCTTTGGATAATCTACACCCTCCTGAATAGTCCAGATATTATCAAAGTCCCAACCCTGGAATGATGCCTGCTGCTTCATCTGCTTAGTGGTCAAAGCACCTGGTTTTCCAGAAATCTTTGTTTTCTCAGAGTCGTAGTAACTGTTTGTATTAGATCCAATAGGATACACATAATTTATATCTGCACCAGATACCGTACCTGCGAAATAACAATTTTCAGAAGAACCTCCAATGCCATAAACCCTTGAAGAATATGAACCTTCAGCTTTTACGTTTGCGATGGAGTAGCAATTTTTAATAGAGCATAAAGCATACTGATTAGCCAATATACCTCCAACAGAACCAGAGTTTGCTATTATATTACCTGAAGAAGCACATTGACTGATACTTGAATAGTTACTATTATAACCACCCACAATACCTCCAACATATTCATCTCCAATAATATCACCAGTTACCATACAGTTTTCAATATTTCCATAGGATAAGTTTCCGCAAATACCTCCAACATTACTTCTTCCAGTTATACCTTTCTTGCTTATGTTTACGAACAGGTTTGATACACTTGCCATTTTATTATCAGAGGAACCTTGGATGTTTGCAAATAGTCCTACATTACTAATCGAACTTAAGCTTATCCAAAGACCCTTGATGGTGTGCTTTTTGCCATCGAACTTACCTGTAAAATCCTTAATTGGTGTCCAACCTGATGAGTTAGAATTAAGATAAGAAGACAGGTCGATGTCTTTACTAAGTTCGAAGCAAGCACTTGGGAAATTGCGAACTTCGTCGAGTTGCGCTGCTGTAGCTATTATATAAGGCTCTGTTTCTGTGCCATTACCTGCTTCAAACTTAGGATTGTCAGATTTCTTCTGCTTAACCGAAACACTCGTTGAACCTTCAGTGTTCTCAAATTCGATAATGCCACTTCTTTCAGCATTTATATAATTGGGGGTTGCGGTCACATTGAAGCCTTTCGCCGTCGCTTGCACTTTACACCAGTCTGGGTGTGACTTTACTGTAACATTTGTCGGGTTTACAAATGTTAGTTCTTTTGTCAGATTTTCATCAGCGTCAAACTCTAAAGAACTTTCTGTGAACTTAGGAGCAAAGACAAATGGAGCCTGGCATTTTATGGTGTATCCAATAATACCGCCTGACGTTCCTGCAATCTCACTTACAACATATAGTCGAGCATATATAGCTTGACTATCATAGTACCCTTTGTATCTTACCACATATCCTTCACCAGGATTTACTGCAACAGAATAATTCCATCCATCTTGAGGTATAGCGGTAACATTTCCCAATCCTTTCATTTTACCCAATGAAACGAATGAGTAATAAGAACTGCCTTCATATCCCATAAAATTATATGCACTATTGATTTGTATAGTACCAAAATCATTTATGGAGACACTCTTGTCTTTATCATCTCCTACCATCATATTCATAGTAATGGTTCCCTTAGGGTCAGGTATGTTCTTGTCAGGATTGATAACTGGGCCACTGTTATCATTTTCAGCATCATCGTCTTTGCTGCAAGACGAGAAGATAAGCGCACCGAATGCGACACACAATAAAAATAAGTACTTGTTAAAGAGTTTTTTCATAATAAAAATAAAAAGCGTGTAACCGTCTGCAACTTGTTTTGTATCTGGTTACCGCCAAGTGACCTACTCTACAACAAGCACGAGACAGTTCACGCCTATGGCATGAACCTTTCATCTGCTTGTTCTCGTAGAGTGAATATTGGCGGTATTCGATACAAAAGAACAAGAGCTAAAAGCTCAATATTTTAAAAGTTAAAGAACGGAAACACAGAGTTTGATAATACAAGGAATTAATCCTTAGTTGTTAAATCTCTGTTGTGGCAATGATTCTAAACCACTAACCACTTACCGTTTTAGTTTGTTTGTTTTCTTTTTCTTGTTTCTGTTAATATTAATGTTAGACAATGTTATGTTTAAATAGCTGAAATAGATTCAGATTTGGTTACAAATTTAGTATGTTTTTAGGATATAAGCAAATTTGTATGGCACAAAATGTTGTTTAGCACTACATTTTAAGCATTCCTATGTAAATATCTTTAGTCGCCGACCACGACATATCTAACATCCGCTCCCATGCCACACCAGTAGCCTGTTCCGCCCTTGATGTTGGAGCGGAAGCTCATAGCCGAGGCGAAGAACATGTTGCCGGCAGTGGTAAGGTTGCGCGTGTAGTCGTACCAGAAGTTGTACGAGGTGCGGTCGATGTGCGCAAGCTTCACTGCCACCGTATCGCCTATATTATAATAAGGTGTATATTCGCGCATGGTTATGTCGCGCCCTTTATACACTGGCACCTTCGAGCCTGACTGCAGCACCCTGCTGTCGATGGTGCCGAGATAGGCAGCAAGATACTGGCGCACGTCTCTGCCACCCACGCGCGTGAAGAGCTGGTAGTAGCTTGGCTCCGTGGCTGAGCTGTTAAAGCGGAGGCTTATCTGGTAGAGCGTGTCCGACTGCGCACACTGCTCCACCATCAGCTCGTCGATGGGTTGCGGTCGGGGTATGGTTGTGGTGGCTGTAGCATAGTGGTTGTCGTACTCCACGATGAGGCGGTAGGTCTTGCCTGCCTCGCCACGGAAGTGGGACGTAGTATATATATAAGGTGGCATATAGCCCTTCGTGTAGCGTCCGGTGAGCACTACGCTCCGTGTGCCGTCGCTCACTGTTACCTTCGCCCACTTCACTATGCAGCCCGACAGACTGTCCAACGGCTGATACTTGTTGCTTATGTTTATGTTCTTCGAGAGTATCACCACCGGAAATCCGTTGTCCTCTATCCATCCTTCTACAACAAGCTCATCGTTCTGCTCCGGCAGATAATCGCCAGAGCAGGAGAGGAGTAAGGCAGAAAGCAATATGATTATGATATTTTTCGTATTCATTGATGAGAGTTGTTAAATATGAACCTGCGCCATGTCAGAACTTGCAGTAATAGCTCACGGACGGCATTACGGGCAGCACGAAGAACATCGGGCGGTAGGCGTATTCGTTTTTCGTGCTGATGCGCAGACGGTAGAACAACTCGTTCTTGTGCGCCGTGGCATTGCACACCGACAGGTTGAAGCCGTGCTCCGTGCCTCTGCGTGATGTCCACTTGTAGTTGGCGGAGAGGTCGAGGCGCACATAGTCGGCGTAGCGATTGGCGTTGTGCTTGCCATACTTAGCCACGATGTTGCCGTTCAGCATATTCACCGACACGGGAGCCGTGAACGGCGTGCCCGATGCCCACACCAAGGTGGCACCAAAGCCGAAGTGGCGCCACGGATTGTATGCTGCCACCACGTTAAGCTCGTGCGGACGCTCGTGACTGGCAGGATATGTGCCGCGCGTAGTGCCTTGGCTGAAGGTGCGCCGCGCCCTTGTGTAGGTGTACGACATCCACCCCGTCAGTCGTCCGCTGCTCTTCTGCAGCATTACGCTCGCACCGTAGTTCTCGCCATTGCCGCGCAACAGTGTCGAGTTGAGATCGTAATTGGTGGCAACCACGTCAAGTATATTACCGGCATACTCCGTCTGGTTGTACAGTCGGCGATAGAAGAGGTCGGCAGATAGCTGCCAACGCCTGTCGGCTGTGGAAAGCGAACCGCCGAGCGTGGCACCATGTGCCCACTGTGGACGGTTGTCGGCATCGGCAGGCATCCAGAAGTTGGAGGGCAGTCCGGCGTCGGAGAAGCCCGTAAGGTACATATACTGATGGCGCAGGAAGTAGCCGGCACGCAGCCTGATGCCACGGTTGTTGTCGTAGTGCACGAAAACAGAGGGGTCGGCAGCCGCGAACGTGCTACTGCCACTTCTGAACAGCGACCCTCTGATGCCTGCATCCACACTGAAGCATGTGCCCAACGGCAAGGCGTAATCGACGTACACCGCACCTTCCACCGCCGTCCGCCGCTTCTGCGAGGAGGCGTTCAGTCCATAGTCGCCATAGCTTTCGGCGGCTTGCGGCTGCACGCGGTGCACGGCAAACGCCCCACCCGTCTTCCACTGCTGCCAGCGCAGGTCAGCGCGATAGCCCACGTCCGCAATAGCCGACGGCAGTTTGGCTTTCATCTCCTGCATCTCGAGTCGGAAGCGGTTACTGTACGCCGTGGCGTAGACGGTATGGCGCATATGGAAACTGCCCTTATCGTGCAACCAATGGAGCGAACCCATCACGTTTCCCCACCGCGCCTTCATCGTGGCGAGATAGTCTGAAGCCATGATCTTCGCATTGTCCGTACCGGCATAAGCATCGAAAGCCAATGCGTCGGTGTCGCTGAAGCGGTGCACAAGCGTGAGGTTGGCATCGTAGAAGAAGTAGTTGATGTTGTTGTCGTCGGCACGCAGCCACCTGCTGTAGAGCAGATTGAGATAGGAGGCACGCAACGAGAAGGTGCAGTGGGTGCGACTGCCCAGACGTGTGCGCACCGTGGCTTGCGAGGAGATAAGCCCCACCGAAGCCTCGCCCTGCGTAGAATCGGGGGCTATGTAGAATGGCTCAAACGAGAGTGTGCCACCGATGCGTGCCGCATTGGCAGCACTCAGCGGTGTCTTCGCTACGTTCATCGTCTGATAGTGAGAGGCGTTGAACACAGAGAAGAATCCTAACAGATGCGAGGCGTTGTACACCGGCACACCGCCTATCTCCACCACGTTGTGCGTGTTGTCGCAGCCCTCGATGTTGATACCGCAACGAAACTCGGTGTTGGTCTGTATGCCGGGCAGCATCTGGGCGAAATGTATGGGGTCGGCGTTGCCCAATATCTTAGGCATGTCGAGCAGGTTCTGCATCTTCCACACAAGCATACCGTCGGCACGCTGCGCCATGCCCGACGTGTTGCGCCGCGCACTCACCACTACGCTGTCAAGCGAAACGCTCCGCATACTGTCCACTTCCTGCGCATGGCAGAAAGCGGATAGCATACAGAGCGTTGATATTAACAATAAATTCAGTCGCGAGTTGTTCATTTAAGCAATTGGTCGTAGTCGTCAAGCAGACTCTCGTACATACGTATCACCGACTTGAAGTTGCGCTCGCTGAAGAATGTTCCAAACGCACTGTTCGACGATCCGTCGTAGAAAACAATCACTGGTTCGTAACCCCATTCCTGCTTGCCAGCGTACTCGTAGTCGACGAAGGTGTCCATCATCACCGTTGCCTGCTTCACGTTGCTGTTGTCGTAGAAGAGATTGATGTCGGCAAGACTGTTGGCTTTCTTTACGAACGCCTTGAAAGCTGTCTCGTTTTCGTCCTGCTTGTCAGCCATGTCGAGAGCATCGCAGTACTGGCGCACATCGCTGATGACGCCCTGCATCTGCACCTTGCCGAGCACGTCGAGCTTCACAAACGCATTCTTGGCAGTAACGCTTTCGGTGTCGTAATCGTTGCGGTTGAAGTTGTCCTTCGAGAAGGCATCCAAGTTGCACGATGGCAGGCCCTTGATATCGCCCGACATAGCCACTGTTACAATCGCCTTGCCGTCCTTCTTCACCGAAGCGGCAGCCACGTTAAGTTTGGAGTTGCCGGCATAGCTCACCTTCGACGTGCTGAATACGTAGCCGTTGCTCAGCTCCACATCGGCAGAGATATTGACATTGCCCTTCGCAATATCGAACGTCTCACCCGATAAGCCCGAGAGAGCCACTTGCACGTTGGTGCGCACTAATGTTGTGTTGCCCTGGGTTAGTGTAACAACTATCTTCTCGGGCACACCGATGGTGCAATTGATGCGGTCGTAGTACTCTTTATATGAGCCGGTGTTGTAGTCGTAGTCATACGACTTCCAGTCATCCCAATCGCCTACGTACACCTTCGTCACCTTGCCCGATGTCTCTACCTTAAGCACACAGTCCTCGCCATTCTTTCCGACGAACTTAAACTGAAGGTCTTTGAATGTACCCGCGTCCTTTGTCCACTTTGGACCGTAAGCCGAGAAGTGACCGGTGAAGTTAGAGGCAAGCAACAGACACTTGTACTCGGTGTAGTAAGAGCTTTCATATCTATCTTCATCCTTATACGTCTTGCCCGTAGCCTTCAGCGCATCGTCCCAGCACTGACGCGCCCACTTGTCCACAGCGTCCCAGTTGTAGTTGTCGCCATACACATCGTCGATGTAGTTGGCGAGGTCGGTATAAGTGCTGAAGTCGGAAGCCGGCATCATGTTCAAAGCCTCCTTTGCCACTGTCTCCAGACGTGCTTTCTGCTGCGTAGGCGTGAGAGCATCACTCGCGCTTGGCTCGCTTGGCTTTTCTATACCAGGGTTCTTGGGATCATCATCACCGTCGTCATCACCACATGATGTGAAGGTGAGTGTACTTGCCAACAGCATGGTGGCAAACGTGCAGTTTCTTAACAGATAGTTCTTCATAATAGAGTCCTTTCTTTTGTTTAGTTTGTATAATAATTAGTTAACGAATTAACATGTGAATGAATTTCTTTTCTATTCGAAGTAGAAGCTGAGCACAACCATCTTTGTGCGTGCTTCCTTCACGCCATACGTGTACTTCAGCAGACTCTTGTCGCGCAGCTCCTTGGCGTGTTTTGTGTCGAGGGCGTTGCCTAAGCCGTAGACGAACTTCAGCTCTGGGCGCAGCTTGAAGTAGGGCAGATAGAAGTCGCAGCCCACGCCGAACTCCAGCGAGAGCGACGTGCGCTTCAGCTTCAGCGCGTCGGTGCTCTTGCCCGTGAGGTTGATCATTGGCGACACGCCTGCCATGAGATACGGGCGGTGGTTGTTGAAGCGTGGCGCAGCGAAGATGATGTCGCCTGCCACAGCGATGTAAGCGGTCTTCATATCCTGGCGTTTCTCTTCGGGCTTACCACTCGCGCTTAGGTTCTTCAGGTCTTGGAACACTATGTGGCGCGTGCCGAAGTACATCATCGGTGCCACGCGCAACTGGAAATGTGTGGATAGACGTAGCTCGCCAAGCACTCCGACATTGATGCCGGGGTCCCAGCGGCTCTGGTCGGCGGTGACGAGTGTCTCCTGCGTACCGTCCTCAGTGGTGATGGTCATCGGACCAGCCATACGCACCTCCATGTCCTGCACGTGCGTACCCACGACCACGCCGAAGTGGAATGGACGCAAGTCGGTGTACGGGCGGTTCTGCACGGTGCGCTCTTGTGCTGAGGCAGCGAGGCTGACGATACACATTATTATAATATATATGTATTTTCTCATCTATGGGTTGTTTCTATTCTTTCAATAGCTTTATGCCGACATCGCAGATACCGGGCAGTATCTCGCGCTTCATATCGTGGCGCACCACTACGTGCAGCGAGTCGCCTTCCTGCAACTGCAGTTGGCACACCTCAAACTGATACTGTCTGTAGCCTATGCCGTCGCCGAGCACTTTGCCTTGTTCGTCGGTGAGCTCGCAGCAGATGGTGTCGACAAGGACACGATGCGCAGGCATTATCTCTTGCTCCACAATCAGCGTGAGCGACGTGAACGGATAGCTATCCGTAGTGCGCACACCGAGCAGAGCGCGATAGGTGGCTGCCTCCTTCAACGGGCGGATGGCGAACGTAATGGTGTCGTTCTTCTCCCACCCCGAGAGGGCGGTGCTCTCGTATCGGTCGTAGATGGTGCGATGGTCGCACGCCGTTAGCAGCATGGCGACCAGCGCAAGGGTCATTGCGGCTATCCGTAAGCTTATTGCTCTTTTCATAGCCACAATTCTAATGAGCATCCTTAGGGGGTGCAGCTGTCTCAGCTGCACCGACAGAGCTGTTGGTGTTATTCTTTGGTTGGTGCACCTTAGGGGGTGCAGCTGTCTCAGCTGCACCGACTGAGTTGTTGGTGTTACTCTTTGGTTGGTGCACTTGAGACAAGTGCACCCCCTGAGCAGCTGTCTCAGCTGCACCGACAGAGCTGTTGTTACCATTTGGTTGGTGCACTTGAGACAAGTGCACCCCCTGGGTGGGTTCGCCCTCAGGACGGTTGTTGCGACGCTGCTGATTGCTACGACGCTGACCTTCGCCTTTTTTCGGTGCAGTTGATACGGGTGCACCTCCTTCGCCTTTTCTCGGTGCAGTTGAGCCGGGTGCACCCCCTTGGCGCTTTGCGGGTTTCTTCTTGCGCTTGCGTGCCTTGTCGAAGCGACTGATGTCGGCATCGGCGAGCAGGTCGCGAGGGCGTGTGTCCTGCTTCACCGTTCCGTCCTCGGTGAGCGACTCGGGTTTCTCGCCGCGCTTGTTCATCTCGATGATGGCACGGGCGCGCTCGGCTGTAATCTCCTCGAGGTTGGCAGCTATGCCCTTGTCGGTTGAGTAGACAACGGTGCCGGCGAGGATGTCCGACTTGAAGAGGTAGTAGTCGCTGTCGAGAGTCTGCAGCACTATGTCGCGTGCCGGCATCTTACGGCTTGCCTCCACGTAGTCGTCCACCTCGTAGTTGAGGCAGCACTTCAGCTTGGCGCACATGCCGGCAAGCTTCTGCGGATTAAGCGATATGTCCTGTATGCGTGCAGCGTTGGTGCTGACGCTCACGAAGTTCTTCATCCATGTGGCGCAGCAGAGCTCTCTGCCGCAGGGACCCGTACCACCGATGCGTCCTGCTTCCTGGCGTGCGCCAATCTGCTTCATCTCGATGCGTACGTGGAAGGTGTCGGCAAGCACCTTGATGAGCTGACGGAAGTCGACGCGCTCGTCGGCGATGTAGTAGAATATAGCCTTGTTGCCGTCGCCCTGATACTCTACGTCGCCAATCTTCATCTGCAGACCGAGATCCTTGGCTATCTGGCGGCTCTGTATCATCGTGCCGTGCTCGCGACTCTTTGCTTCGTTGTACTTGTCGATGTCCACGGGTTTGGCTATGCGGTAGACGCGCTTGATGTCGTCAGCCGACTTGAGGTTGGCTTTCTTCAGCTGCAGCTTCACCAGTCTGCCGGTGAGCGTAACGGTGCCTATGTCGTGACCTGGGCTTGCCTCTACCGCCACGATATCGCCCTTGTGCAGGTCGATATTGTTGACGTTGTGGTAGTAACCCTTGCGCGTGTTCTTGAACTGCACCTCCACGAGGTCGGTGTCCTCGTCGTTGCCCGGTACGTCGTACAGCCAGTCGTAGGTGTTCAGCTGCATGTTCTGTCGTCCGCAAGCGTAGTGGTGCAATCCGCGGTCGGTGTCGCGCGTTATCTTGAATTGCATATCTTTGAAATCCTTCATTGCGATTTATGCTTGTTGTTTACGTGTTATGAGTATAATTGTTTGTAATGCTATGTCGAAGAACACCATCTTGGCGTTGGCGTTCTGTGATATGTCGCGTAGTGCACGCTCAAAGAGTTCGTTCAGCTCCATCACGTTGCGCTCGTTGATGAATGGTGCGAAGCGTGTGCAGAACTGCTCTTCCTTCGCTGTCATATAGTTGAGCTCGGGGTTGCGGAAGTTGTACATAAAGCTCTCGCGCACCATGCGGTTGAAGTAGACGATCATGCGCTTCTGCTTCTCGCGTCCGAAGGCGGCTACGCTCTCGCTCCACTTCTTCAGCTCCTTCACCTTCTTGCTGTAGGCGTAGCGCATGAGCATGGCGAAGAGGTCGAAGAAGAGGCTTGCCTCGTTGCCGGCGCGCAGCGAGTCGAGGGCTGCGGTCCACGAGCCGTTGGCTATGCGTGCTATGCGGTGCGCTGTGTCGGTGTCGATGCCGCGACGCTCGGTGAGTGCCTGCTCTATGGCTTCGTCGCTGATACGCTTGAAGTCGAAGCGTTGTGTGCGACTGCGTATTGTCTCGAGCAACTTCTCGGGTTCCTCGCTGACGAGGATGAACACAGTCTGCTGCGGTGGCTCCTCGAGCAGCTTGAGTATCTTGTTAGCCGAGGTGACATTCATGCGCTCGGGCAGCCACATCACGCACACCTTGTATCCGCCCTGCGACGCTTTTATGCTCAAGCGGCGCGAGAGGCGGTCGCTCTCGGCTCCGGTGATGATGGCTTGCTGGTTCTCTGCGCCCATGGCGTCCATCCACTGCTCTATGCTGAAGTAGGCACCGTCGCTGAGCAGCTCGCGCCACTCCTGGGCGTAGTCGTCGCTCACGGGCTGATGGTCGGAACCCATCGTGGGCTTCTTTATCGTGGGGAAACTGAAGTGGAGGTCGGGGTGCTGCCACTGGCGCAGCAGCTGACTGTCGCCCAACAGACGCGAGGCGAACGCAAGGGCAAGGGCTTTCTTGCCGCAGCCCATCGGACCGCAGAACAGCATGGCGTGGGGCACTCGGTGCTCCTCTATGAGTTTGACGAGCGACTGTTTCGCCTCGTCCTGACCTATTACTTCTTCAAATGTCATTTGCGCTATTGCGAGTTTTGAGTTTTGAACTACAACAGCCTCCTTGCCACTTCTCTTACGGAGTCGACAGCCGAGACGGTGTAGAAATGTATGTTGTTCACTCCGGCCTTGTAGAGCTGGCGGCACTGCTCGGTCGACCACTCTATGCCGAGCTGGCGGGCGTCGTCGTCGGTCTTGCACTTCAGTGCCTCCACTGCCAACTCCTGCGGGAAGTCGCAGCGGAACACGCGCGGCACTACCGTCAGCTGCGAGAGCTTTGCAAGCGGCTTGATGCCCGGCACGATCGGTATGGTGATGCCCATCTGGCGTGCCTTCTCCACGAAGCTGAAGTACTTACGGTTATCGTAGAACAGCTGCGTGACGGCGTAGTCGGCACCCATGTCTTGCTTCATCTTCAGATACTTCAGGTCAAGGTCTATGTTCAGTGCCTCCTCGTGCTTCTCGGGGTAGCACGCCACACCGTAGTGGAACTTCTTGCCGGGGTTCTTTATCGGCGTGCCGTCGTTGAAGAAGCCGTCGTTGAAGCGGTTCACCTGCTCAATGAGGTCGGTGGTGTGGGCGTGTCCGCCAGGTGTGGGCACAAACTGACTATCGTCGCGTGCCTTGTCGCCACGCAGCAGCAGCACGTTCTCGATGCCGAGGAACTGCAAGTCAATCAGTTCGTACTCGATGGCATCGGCTGTGGCACCGCTGCAGATGATGTGCGGTATGACCGGCACACCGAACTTGTTCTGTATGGCAGCCGCTATGGCTACCGTGCCCGGACGACGGCGCACACGACGGCGCTCGTACTGGCCGTTGTCGAGCTCGCGATAGACGAACTCGCTGTGATGTGTGGTGATATTGATGTACGCCGGATCGAAATCGCGGAACTTCTCTATCGTAGAGAACAGACGCTCTGTTCCTGTGCCTTTCAACGGTGGTAACACCTCGAACGAGAAGTGCTTCTCGCCACCACCGGAGGTGAGTATATCTGAAATATTCATCTTATTATCCTTTCGTATCTTATTTACCACTACAAAGTTACGGAAAATCTTACATAAATTTGCTATTTTGATTAATAATTAATACATTTGCTTGTAAATCTAAATAATAAATAGGAGGGCATGGCATCCCTGCCATACCCACGCACCCTTTATAAAATGAATATGAACTTACATACAACCCTCGTTTCGAGCGCATTTTTCGCGTTCTGCTTAGCTGCCAGCAATGCCGCTGCGGCTAACAATTCACCATCCAAACACCTCAACACCTCACCATCTCAACACCTCACCATCTCAACATCTCAACACCTCACCATCTCAACATCCACTCTCACCTCCCAGCGTCCTGCGCCCGCTGAACGCCTATTCGTGTCGGACGCAGTGGAGAAGAAGATTCGCGAGATTAAGAAGCGCATCAAGGAGAACGCCTACTTAGCGTGGATGTTCGAGAACTGCTTCCCGAACACGCTCGACACCACCGTCCACTTCACCGATGCCGAGGACGGCAAGGAGGACACCTTCGTCTACACGGGCGACATACACGCCATGTGGCTGCGCGACTCGGCAGCGCAGGTGTGGCCCTACGTACAACTTGCCAAGGGCGACCGCAAGTTGCAGAAGATGCTGCGCGGTGTGATACGCCGCCAGCTGAAGTGCATCAACATCGACCCCTACGCCAATGCGTTCAACCGCGAGCCCGAACCGAACGGCATGTGGGCTAACGATATGACCGACATGAAGCCCGAGCTGCACGAGCGCAAGTACGAGATCGACTCGCTCTGCTACCCCATACGCCTCGCCTACCACTACTGGCAGGTGACGGGCGACGAGTCGGTGTTCGGCGACGAGTGGCTGCAGGCGGTGCGCAACATCCTGCGCGTGTTCCGCGAGCAGCAGCGCAAGCAGGGGCTCGGCACCTATCGCTTCCAACGCGAGACGGAGGACCAGCTCGACACGGTCTGCAACCACGGCTGGGGCAACCCCGTGAAGCCCTGCGGACTCATCGCCTCCGTCTTCCGCCCGTCCGACGACGCCTCGACGTTCCTCTTCCTCGTGCCGTCTAACTTCATGGCGGTCAGCTCGCTGCGCAAGGCGGCGGAGATACTCAACGGCGGTCAGCTCGCTGCGCAAGGCGGCGGAGATACTCAGCAAGGTGAACGCCGACGCAACGCTCGCTGCCGACTGCACGACGCTTGCCGACGAGGTGAGCACGGCTCTCGAGCAGTACGCCGTGGTCGACCATCCGAAGTATGGCAAGATTTACGCCTACGAGGTGGACGGCTTCGGCAACCGCTTCCTCATGGACGACGCCAACGTGCCGTCGCTGCTCGCCCTGCCCTATCTGGGCGATGTGGACGTGAACGACCCCATATATCAGAACACGCGCCGCTTCGTGTGGAGCGACGACAACCCCTATTTCTTCCGCGGCAAGGCGGGCGAGGGCATCGGCGGTCCGCACGTGGGCTACAACATGGCGTGGCCTATGTCCATAATGATGCGCGCCTTCACGAGCACCGACGATGCCGAGATAGCGGAGTGTCTGCGTATGTTGCAGCGCACTGATGCCGGCACGGGGTTCATCCACGAGTCGTTCAACGTGGACGACGCAAACCAGTTCACGCGCGAGTGGTTCGCATGGCAGAACACGCTCTTCGGCGAACTCATCATCAAGCTCGTAGACGAGGGCAAGACGGAGCTGCTGGTGGGGGCACGCAGGTAGCTTCAGGGGGTGCACTTGTCTC